>JAEEGL014872490.1_pt1 | contig 25124 bp, 15 predicted proteins | sample 9134231 | NCBI WGS metagenome assembly JAEEGL01 (sample SAMN16246548, study PRJNA631951) | gut metagenome | biome: gut microbiome; feature: rumen; material: fiber-attached | host: Bos | place: Iran: Karaj | collected 2018-10 | reverse complement strand
TTGTCTTGATGATTGCCTGATAAGGGCAGTTTTGCTGGCACATTCCGCAGTTGATGCACTTTTCGTAATCAATCTGCGCCCTGTGATTCTTGATTTCGATTGCCTTTTTCGGGCAGTTGACCATGCATGGACGTGCGAGACATCCCTGACAGGCATCTGTTGGGAAAAAGTGCGGTTTTGCACATGCATTGCAGGCATTTTTTACTACGGTGAGCAAAGGCCAGCTTGGCTTTTTTCGTGACAGTGCTTCTTCTGCAAAATCTGAGAGTTTTTTAGATAAATCTGCATTTTCCACTGAGATTCCAAGTCTTGCGATGATTCTCTGCCTTACATTTTCCCTGTCATCGTCAATCGATTTGTAAACGGGAGAGACATCTTGAGAAATGAGTTCTTCGACAAGAGAATCGATTTTGTCTTTCAGTTTTCCTTCCATCTGAAGACGTGCAATGTTTACGAGAATGTTTTTTTTGAGCATTGCACCATTGTTGTTCAAATTAAGCATATGTACCTCTTTTTTATGGCTTAATATTGATTAAGATGTGTGCTGGGCTTCATGTTGTTGGAGTACAGCTGATGAACTTTTTTAACTTATTTTTTCGATTATTTTATTTTACAACATTTTCTGATAAATTATTACTATGAATTGTGTACAATGCAAAAAAATCAAGGACTTGTTGCGGAAAACAATACGTGATGGACTAAAAAGCTTTCTTTTGTCTCACTCAAGAGCTGAAGAATCAGAAAAGGCGTGCAGGTCTTTTTTATCTGACGAAAAAGTATCCCAAAACTACGAAAAAAGTGAAATCATTCTTGCGTATATCGCGACTGAAAATGAATGCGACTGCCTTTTGCTCATAAAAGATGCGCTCAAAAAATCAAAAACCGTGGCTGTTCCCCGTGTAAAAAGCGGAAGCAGCGAAATGGAATTCTATGTTCTTGAGAATGAAAAAGAAATTGCCTCTCAGCTTGAAAAAGGCAGCTTTGGAATATCTGAGCCAAAAACGACTTTAAAAAAGTTTTCTCCAGATGAAGCAGGTGAAAAAAATATTTTCATGATAGTCCCGGGTGTGGCCTTTACAAAAAGCGGAAAACGGCTCGGTCATGGAAAGGGCTTTTATGACTTTTACATTCCGAGACTAAAAACTTCATGCCGGAAAGTCTTTCTCTGCGGTTTTGCTTTTTCATGCCAGAAATCGGGTGAGGAATTTACAGTTGATGAAAAAAAATATCCTTTCCCGATTGATGAGCATGACGAAATTATGGACGCGGTGATTTTTTCCTAAAAAAACTATCTTGAATCTTTTGAGTAGAGAATCAGCGGTGCTTTTGCCTCAATCATGCTCTCTGCAATAAGAAAATAGTCTTCTGCCTCAGCCTTATCAACAACATCATACTGGTCGAGATAAAGCTGTGCGTTTTTTAATATGAGGCCGCTTTCAATAAGCTGCGCAGTTCCGTGCGGAGTTGAAGCTTGTGAAAGGACTTTTAATATCCATCCGCTTTCAATCTTAGAAAGGAGAGGATTTTTTTCTGCGTCGATGACACCTTCTGTTTTTGAGGCAATCAGCTGCTTTAAATCATTTTTTAATGACTGCACGCTTTCCCTGTAGATTTTGTCCGCTTCTGACGTCCGCTCGACATTTGTGACTGCAAGACGGACGAATGGAAGGTCTGCCGTAGCAAGCGAAAGTTTTACGGCGGACTGAGGATTTATTTTTGAAATTTTTTCTTCGATTCTGGATGCAAGTTCTATTAAAAGTGCGTCAAACAGGGCTGCATCCGTTGAAGATAAATCCGGACTTGGAAGACAGTACAAGACCGGATCCAGGAATTTTGTAGTCGGTATGAGTTTTGCCGGCATCGGACCTGCCTTATCCTTGCTTATGTCTGTCAGAAAAAGGTGCCTTATGCTGACTTTCTTGGACTGTTTTTTGAATTCTGGATGAGGAATCGCAAGTGAATAAATACGTGTCGCATTTTGGCTTGAAAGCTCTCCGAAAGTTTTTTCAAGATTATCTTTCAATGACTGCAAGTCGGAGATTCCGCCTGTAACGACAATTGAAAATCTTGATGCGTCCAAAAGATAAGGATATCCCTCAAGGATTTTTGTGAAATTCATCTCGAGTGGCTTGTCTTTTGCATCCTGATAGAGCAGCGGAAGTTCTGAATCTTTGTAAAGGATTCGGATGGTCTCACACAAAAGCTGAAAGTCTCCAGACCCGCTTTTAAGCCTCCACTGAGTGCGTTCATCGTAAGTCACTCCGTCGGCTGTAGCTGGCGTTATGTCAGAGAAAACGAGCGCTGAATAGGCAGACTGTATCGCCCAAATCAAATCCCTTGCGTCACACGAAATCGTGATTACAGAGTGCGTTGCAAAGGTTTTTGAAGTAACGTCGTAGTAACCGTTTATGACTCCCTGTGTGGCAAAAAGATCCATCGCCCGCTGCATGTTTACGGCTATGGAGTCCGTCAAAACGGCGGTAAGTCCAGGCGTTTTCTTTGCGAAAAGCAAGTCTCCTCCGGCAATTGAAAATGAAATCAATGCATTTTTTGAGGATGAGTCTGTTTTTACGCAGACAGGAATCTCATTCTTAAGTGTGAATCCTGAAAAGTCAGCGCGATGCTTTTCGATAAAGCGGCGTGCGGAATCTGCTATGTCAGTTCGTGATGCGGCTGCTGATTTTGACTGTTCCTGACTGTCTTGTGATTTTTGCTTTATCAGGTCCGCATAGTATTTCTGGTTGTACCATGCGCCGTTTTTAAAATTTACTGGAGAATATCCGGCATTCTTAAATTCCTTTGAATATTTTGCGTAGACAGATGAGTTTACCAGCACGAAAACATATGGCTCTGTCTCAGAAAGTTTTTTTGACAGAGATTCTGCGCTCAATTTTTTTCCTGAAGTGTTTTCCTCAAAAAAAGCTTCACATGCGTGCAAATCACCGTTTCTTGATATGAATTTTGAAAGTCCTTCCATTAACAATGTTGAATTTTCTTTCGTCTGCTGAAAGTCAAGGAAAGTTTTTCTTGCCGAAAATTCAAGTTCGTCCTCACTTATGACAGTTTCATCGCGTGACATCTCTAGGAAAAGTCCTGCCTGAACGACTGGGGAGACTTTTGCGCTTCCAAGCAGAGACTGGATTATGAGCCTTGGAGAATCTTTTTCCGGGGAAGAAGAAACGTCGATATAATCTCCGCCAAGAATTTTAAGATTTTTTTGCTTGAGCAAGAGTGCCTTGAATTTGGAATGATTTTCGTTCCAGACAGAAGAAAGCTCATCACTTTCCTCACCTGAAAAGTCCTTGTACTCAACTACGATTTGAGTCATCTCATCAGAAAATGATTTGTCATAAAGGACGAATTTCTTTTCTTTACCGATTTTTCCTTCGTTTAAGGCAGCTGAAAGTTTTTTCTCGCTCTGTGACTCGTAACTCAAGTTGTTTTTTTGCGGAAAATCATCAAAATACTGCCTTGCGATTGTGAGGGCTGATGATACCGTTATGTTTCCGCTTATAAAAATCGACGTGCGTGAAGGAATGTAAAAATTTTCCGTGATTTCGTTGAGAATCGAGCGCACTTCAAAAATCGACTTTGATGAAAAACTTTTAGGAGAAATGCTGCTTTCGTTTTTCCACGGAGACTGTGGAAACATCCGTGTCTCAATCGCTGAGTTTATGAATCCTGCCGCGCTTGAAGAAGTTTCTGCGACATCTTTTCTTGAAGCTTCGTATGCTGCCTTTAACCTTGAATCCGTAACGTTGAGGGGCCTGAGATATCTTGAAAAATCAGACATCAGTTTTTCAAATTCAAGCGGGGAGACTGTTTTGGAGGCCCTTACCCTGTCTCCTGAAATTTCAAGGCCAAGAAGATTTGCGTAAAGGGTAAAAAATCCGGCATTTTTTTCGTTCTGCATCCTGTAACCGGCTGCTATGGAAATTTCTGTCCGGATTACTGGAGATGACATGTCTTCAAGCACATAAATCTTAAGTCCGTTTGCAAGGGAAAGCTCTTTGATGTTTTCAGCCTCAAAGGCAGGCGCCAAAAAAGAAGTCAGAAAGAGTTGAATGCAGATAAAAAGTAAACAGCGTATTTTTTTCATAGGAAGCATTTTTTTGTCGATAATGTCTTTAGTGTGCAGGACTTTACGTTTTGAACTGGCAGATCCTCATGTAGATTTGCCTTGAGTTTTTTAGTGAAAGACCCTTTACTGAATGAAATTCAATCATTAAAATCAATTAACTTCGGAACGGTTTATGGTAACTTTAACAAAAGAATTAAACGCAGCGTCACTTCCTCAGTATTATACAGTTTTTTTGTCAGGAAAGCGACATCTTACTCAGCAAGAGATTTCAATTTTAAAAAAGACAAATACAAATAAAGATGAAAGCTGGAACAACATTTGGGTTGATGAAGAAGAATTTGATCCAAACCTCATATCTGGATGTCATTTTCAGGGCTTTTTTGTAATCGGAAAGCTTTCAAGCCTTTCCCTAAAATATCACGACCTTGTGCTTGACTGTGGCTGCTGCAACTCATTTTTTGAGAACGTCGTAATCGGGGATTATTGCGCCTTTGTCAACGTAAAATACCTTTCAAATTACTGCATCGGTTCCAGAGTAATTGTTTTTAACGTTCAGGAGATGAGCTGTACCTGCCACTCAAAATTTGGAAACGGAATATTAAAGCAGGGTGAAAGTGAGGATGTCAGGATCTGGATTGGAGTCGCAAACGAAAATGACAGGCGTGCTGTTCTTCCATTTGAGCAGATGATTACGGCTGATGCCTATATCTGGTCAAAGTATCGCGATGACAAAGTTTTGATGAACCGCCTTATTCAGCTGACAGAATTCAATCAGTCAAAAGAGCGGAATACTTACGGAATCGTAGAGGATGATGTCGTAATAAAAAACATAACCCTCATAAAGGATGCAAAAATATGCAGGGCGACTTACATAAAAGGAGCTTTCAAGCTAAAAAACATAACCATCCTTTCTTCTGAGGAGGAGCCGAGCCAGATTGGTGAGGGCGTTGAGATGGTCAATGGAATCCTCGGTTATGGAAGCCGCGTGTTTTATCAGGCTGTGGCTGTCCGCTTCGTAATCGGAAGAAACTGCCAGCTCAAGTACGGGGCGCGTCTTTTGAACTCCGTGCTCGGCGACAATTCTACAGTCAGCTGCTGCGAAATCCTGAACAATTTGATTTTTCCTTTTCATGAGCAGCATCACAATTCTTCATTCCTGATTGCTTCGACTGTCTGCGGTCAGTCCAATATTGCCTCCGGGGCTACAATCGGCTCAAATCACAACTCCCGCTCTCCAGACGGCGAGATGTTTGCCGGACGCGGTTTCTGGCCGGGACTCTGCTCTGATTTCAAGCATAATTCACGCTTTGCAAGTTTTACACTCGTATCAAAGGGAAGCTATCAGAACGAACTGAATATTCAGTTTCCGTTTTCGCTGGTTGCTTCTGACGGCCCATGCAAGCCGATTCATATAATTCCGGCATACTGGTTCATGTACAACATGTTTGCCATAGCCAGAAACAAGTCAAAATTTTCAAAACGTGACAAGCGCGTCATAAAAGTTCAGCACATCGAGACTGATCCGTTTGCGCCTGATACAATGCAGGAAATCGAAGTTGCCTTGCGCTCAATAATTGAGCTTACGGCTGAGTATCTGGTCGGTCAAAAATACGATAAGGCTGTCCTTGCGCAAAACAAAAAAGACTTGTATCAGATTGCAAAAGATTATCTTCATCAAAACCCGAAGGCTGATTTTGTCTTGAAGCAGGCCTCTGCCCAGAAAAAATTCGGGGCACTCATCTTAAAGCCGGCAAAAGCCTACAAGGAGTACCGAAAGGTCGTAAAGTATTTTGCCGTCAGAACTCTCGCTGAATATGCGAAAAAAATGAATCTCTCGGCTTTTGACAGGGAACTTTTCGTAAAGATTTCAAAAATGCCGCTCTACACAAGATGGGTTAATGTCGGCGGACAGATAATGCCTGAAAAAAAACTCATGGATCTTTTTGATTTGATAAAAAACGAGACAATCGAAAATTGGAGTCAGGTTCACGCTTTCTATGACAAATGTCATGAGGAATATGATGAGTTCAAAGTTGCGTATGCCATGAATCTTCTTGAGAAACTGTATTCAAGGCCGATATGCGAATTTACGGGTGAGATTTTCAGAGACATAAAGAAAGACGTTCTTGTAGTCAACAAAGACATGTATGATTCCACCTTGATTTCACGCATGAAAGACTTCGACGACGAATTCCGCATGATGACTTTCCGAAATGCAAGGGAAATGGATGCCGTCCTCGGTACAATCGAAGACAACGACTTTTTGTTTGAGATGAAAAATCAATCAAAACAATTCGAAAAAGAGCTGGAAGTCTTTTTTACAGGCCTTGAGTGATGCTTTTTCAGTCCAAATTCCACTGAAGCTGGTTTTCTTTTACGGTTATTACGTCTTTGAGTATGTAGTTGAATTTTGGTGAAGATGATTTTGCATTTTCCTTGAATTCCTTGCTCAATCTGATGGTGTCGCTTTCGTCGTAAGGATTTACACCGATGTAATTTCCAGTAAAGACGTGGACTTTTCCTTTCTTAAAGGCCTGAATCGTCTCAGCGATTTTTTCTTTTGTTCCGGGGCATGCGATGACCTCATTTAAATCAAGAAGCTGAACCCAGTTTAAGTTAAAGCCTGCGCTTATGTCGTTTCCATGAACGGTTCCCTTTATTGATTTTTCTATGTTTTTGTTTTCAAGAACTGCCTCAACCGCTCCGCTGATGTATGGAATCCAGTTGATTCTTGTGCTTATGAGGGATGTCATAGGTGCTATGTCAATCATGCTCTGATTGTAGCCGACGTGGAAAACATTCCTTCCGAAATTCCTTTCGCATGCAATTGCAGGTGCTATGGTGTTTGTGTGCTGCGAGATGATTCTGCATCCTTCGTTTATGAGGTGCTCCGTGCAAAGCGTCTCCTGTGAGAAACTTGACCAGGTATACGTGTATTCGACGGTCATTGTCGCTGTCGGAACTATCGAGCGCACGCCAAGAAAAAAAGCCGTGTAGCCTGAAATTATCTCAGAAAACGGAAATGCCCCTATAAAGCCGATTTTTGCCTCGTCTTTTGAGATGAGGTTAGAGTCAATCAGTTCCTTGAGCTTCATTCCGGCTACGATTCCAGAAACATACCGCCCCTGATAGATTTCTCCCATTGCCGTGTGATAATTCTTTAAAAAAGGCTCCTCGTTTGCATTGTCGCCTGATGCCTGGCAGAATTGGATTTCAGGATATTTTTCAGCGTATTCCTTTACAATAATTGAATATGAATAGCTTGTCGAAAAAATCAGCCGGCATTTTTCACTTATGAGTTCATCCAGCGCAACGGCTATCTGATCTGCGGAAACGTTTGTCCTTGAAATGACTTTGATTTTGTTTCCGAATCTTTCAGCAATCGCATGTTGTGCCCTTATGAAGTTGTTTGAGTAAGGAATGCTTTCATCTCCGTTCAATATAAAGCCGACGTTGAGTACTTCTTCCGTGATTCTGTTTGTGTGAATGAAGTGCCTGCCAACAAAAAAAGTCAACAGGAAAAAAAGAGATGTTATGAATGTCAGGACTGTTTCCCTCTTCATGAATTTTTCTCCTTGCCGTAAATCGAATCAACATCGATTTTTCCGCTGTCTATGAGTTTGAGCATTATGTCCACGATTTTTGGGTCAAACTGAGAGCCGCGGCATTTCTTGAATTCATTAAGCACATACTTAAAATCAAGCTGCTTCCTGTAAACGCGGTTTGCAGTCATTGCGTCGAATGCGTCCGCCGCACCGATGATGCGGCCGTATAGTGGAATCGCTTCTCCTGCAAGTCCGTAAGGATAGCCTGTTCCGTCGTATTTTTCGTGATGATAGAGAGTTCCTTCGTGAACGTGGTCAATCATAGTGAAGTCCTTTAAGATTTCAGCACCACGCGTTACGTGAGATTTCATTATTGCGTATTCTGCGTCGTCGAGTTTTGCTGGTTTGTTCAGAATCTTGTCAGGAATTCCTATCTTGCCGATATCGTGGAGCAGGGCGGCTTTTCTTAAGTTTTCGCACTGCTTGTCCGTAAATCCAAGCTCCTTTGCAATCAGTACGGAATATTCAGAGACGCGGACTGAATGCTGGCTTGTGTTTTCATCCTTTGCATCGACCGTCTTTGCGATTGCAAGAATTGTTTCGTTTCCAAGGCGAACCTGTTCCTGTGCGAATGCGAGCTGCTGCCTCTGGAGTTCAAGCGTGCGGTGAATCTTCATTCGGGCAATCAGCCACGTAAAATATGCTATTGCCAGGGCAGCGACTAAAACAAGATAGATTTTGAAATAGCGGTTGTCGTAAATTGCTTTTTCCTTTATGAGGTCGTAGCTGCTTTGTTCGATTATGTTCTTGTCCTTGTCCAGGACTGCCAGATTGAATTTGTAGGAGCCTGAAGGAAGGTTTGTGTAGACGACCTGGGTAAGCTCGCTCTGCGGAATTACAGTTGCAGCTGCATCAAACCCCATAAGCTGATAGCTGACAAAAGGATCGAATACCGTGTAGTTTATTACTTCAGGTGCGAATTCAATTTTTGATATGTCGCGGTTTATTATGAACGGTTCGCTTCTGTCGAGTTGGAATGGTACTCCGTCGAGCTTGATTTTTGATACCATCAGGTGATATGAGCGTTTTCCCGAAAGATAATTGTTCATGTTCACTATGTAGACGCCTGTTCCGCATGAAAGATACAGATTTTTTTCTTCGTCACTGTAATTCCATGCATTTGCAGTCAGCGCAGAATTTAATCCGCTCTTTGCGTCCAGAAGGTCATACTGCAGGCTTCCATTGTTTGACAGAAGGTCATTTTTGTCTGCAACGTAGATTCCGGCACTTCCAAGGACAAACATCATGTTGCCGTTCATGCATATGTCGTAGTTGTTGAAATATGGAAAATTGCTGAGCGGCCTTACTGAAAAATCCTCGCTCATGTAGCACAAACTGTTGCTCGTGACGATAAAAACACCTTTTCCATCATTTTCTTTTACCGTCCTCAATATTACGTCTGATGAAAGACCGTTTTTTATCGTAAGTATTTTTTTTACTTTGCCATCTTTTATGACTGCAAGTCCGTTTCCGTTGGAGCCTGCAAGAATTGTTCCGTCGTCCATTTCCATGAGGCTTAAAATCATCGCGTTTGTTAGACCGTCATTTGGCGTTATCGTTTTTGTGACTTTTCCACTCGAAATGAAGGAGACTCCATTTTCACTTGAGCAGGCGATTGTCTTGTCTTTGAGTTCAATGCATACCCTGAGCCTGTTTCCGACAGAAGAATTTGAGCTGTCATAAACCGTTATTGAACCGTTTTCGTTTACGTGCATCAGTCCCCGGCCGTAAGTGCAGACCCAAAGCGTGTTTTTGGAATCCTTGAGGATGCAGCGAATTCTGTCCTTTGAAAACTGCCTTGTGATGGAATTTTCTATTTTGGAGTCGTCTTTTATTGCGTCAAGTCCGCGGTCAGTTCCTACGTAAAGCGTGCCATTCCATTGTGTTATCGTGTTTACGACTTTTTCTTTAAGGCCAAGCGAGCCATACACGTTTGTAAAAGACGATGCTGAAAGCCTGAGAACTCCCTGTCTTGATGAGGTAAACCAGTAGTTCCCCTGATAATCAATTGTCATGTTGTCGATTGAGTTGTTGAACAGTCCTGTGTTTATCCGGTTGAAATCATCATCCGAATCAAAAAAGCCTATTCCGTTGTCCGCACAGACAAAGATTCTCTCACCGTCAAAGTAGATGTTCTTCAGCGTGTAAAGGCTGTCGCAGGTTTTTGTTTCTGCAAGAACAGCGTCCCTCTCAGTTACTTTGTATTTGTAGATGTGATTGTTTGAAGTTCCCGCGTAGAGGATTCCGTCTTTATCGAAAGCGCAGCATGTGAGGATTTCGTTTCCTGATTTGAGCCGCCTTGAATAGCAGACTGCGCTTTCATTTAAAATAAAAAGTTCTCCGCTGGAAGAGATTGCCGCAACGAAACCGTTTTTGTCCGCGCTTAAAGCGACTGTGTATCCGACATCCTGGATGATGTTGCACACCCTGAGACCGCCGTTTAATTCAAGGACGAAGATTCCCTGTGAAGTTCCCACGTAATAGTATCCGTCAGAGCTTTTTACGATTGAGCGCACTGAATTTGAGGGAAGTCCGTCCGAGCTGTCCAGGGTATTCATTATCTTGTCATTTATGCAGATTGAAAGTCCGTTATCGTTCGTTCCTATCCAGAGGCGGCCTTCCTCATCTACAAAAAGACAGTTCACGCTTTTGACGCTCTCATACTCATTCATCCATTTGAATTCGCTTCCATTGTATCGGTAAAGGCCTGCATAAGTTCCAATCCAAAGAATTCCGTCATTTGTCTGCGCGATGTCATTTGCTTCTCCGCATGGGATTCCGCTTGATGTTGAGTAGACGGTCTGAACGTAAGAGTCAAAATCTTGTGAGGTGGCTGCATCTGCCTTTTGTGAGGCAAAAAGAAATGCTGACAGAACCAGTGCAAAAATCATGTTCCGCCGGCTGGTGATTTTTTCCCTGTTGTGCCAGATTTTCAGGATGAGATACAAAAGCAAGAGCGTTACGACTTTATCGAAAAAATCGATGTAAAACTGGCCTGCAACTGCGCTGAGGAAAACAGGAAATCCCTGCTCCTCAAGATATTTGATTACGCCATCGCCCCAGATGTTTCCTGTCATGCCTTTTGAATAAATCCAGTTTAGCGGAACGGAAAAAACTATTGAAAAAACTGTTACGAGAACGCTTGCCGACATTGTCCTGAAAAGGCTGTCAAACCATTTTTGTCTTGCCGTAACTCCAACAACGATGCTTATCGCAATGCTCGTTATGCTGTAAATGTAGGAAATCGGGTCACTTATGCTGTAAACGACATTCATCGTAACTCCGACTATGGAACCGCTCAGAGAGCCGAATTTGTATGCGGCAAGAACTGTCCCAAGGGAATCCAGCCACAGTGGAAGTTTGAATGCATCTGCAAAGAACTTTCCTGCGAGGTTGAGGGTAATGCAAGAAAAAGCGAATAAAATGGTTTTTAAATCTTTTTTAGACAGCATCAGTCAATAATTATAACACAGCTTAATTTGAAAGCCATAATTTACTTCTATAAAATGCTTTAGAATGTGACATCAGGAAAAATTCTGTTTCTATACAACTATACATGTGATAGGCTTTTCAAAAAATTTTCAAAATAATATTATTAACTTATGAAAAAGAATCTTTATAGAAAAACACTGGCAGCATTTTTCAGCGTTATGGCATTTTGTTTATTGTCAGCCTGCTCCTCGTATGATGAGGCAATAGATTATCTTTCTGATTATATTCCGGCTCTCGAAAAACTCAGCGATTCTGTAGAAACCGTAGATTATGCTCCAAGGTTTTGGCTTGCCTATACATGGAAAGAAATTTCCGAGGATGAAGCAAGAGCTCTCTGGCGTACTTATAATACTTCAGTTCCTCCGACAAGAAAAGTTGATCAATATACACAAGTCTGGAACGATCCTATAAAACATTATCCGGATCGCAAGATTGAGCTTACCGGCGGTTATACAACTAATGGGGATCCGACTTATGTTGTGACTGTAAGAAACATGTCCATGGAGTTAAACAGCTATCCAGTCTGGGACAGAACATCTTCCGACGAAATCCGAAAGATTTATCAGGCAAACGAAGATGCTGGCTTGGTGAGATTTGAAGATGTAAATTACCTAGGCGGTCAGACTCAACGCGTATTCTATAACGGATGGTGTGTTGAATTCAGAATCGGTCCTGTGATTCCAAATCACTATGATGATGTTTTCGTCTATCAATTTAAATAACATGCACATTATTGACCAAAAACTGTATTTGTTTCATATTATATCTATGATTATGACACTACTACTTCTATCTAACCTTTCTCAAAATTAGCTAAAAGCTAGGTAGTGGTGTTATCTTATTTTGTATTTCACAGACCTGTTGCTTTTAGCAGCAGGTCTTTTTTTTATAAAAATTAAAAATTATGGAGAAGAAAAATGAATGCATCTAAGTACAGACCTTTCCCTGCAATCCCACTCAAAAATAGGGAGTGGCCGTCAAAAAGAATTGAAAAAGCCCCGATCTGGTGTTCTGTTGACCTTCGCGATGGAAATCAGGCTCTCATCGACCCTATGGGTATAGAAACTAAACTGGCATTCTTTGACCTTCTTGTAAAAATCGGATTTAAAGAAATCGAAATCTGTTTTCCTTCAGCTTCAGACACTGAATTCGACTTTTGCCGCCGCCTCATCGAAGAAAATCATATTCCGTCTGATGTTACGATCCAGGTTCTGTGTCAGGCTCGCGAGCATTTGATAAAACGAACGATGGAAGCGATAAAGGGTGCGCCTAATGCAATCTTCCATATATACAATTCAACTTCACCGGCTCAAAGAAAATACACTTTCAACAAATCGAAAGAAGAAATCATTAAGATTGCGATTGATGGCATAAAGTGCATAAAGGAATGCATGAAGAGCCTCAGCGAGGAAGAACGGAATAAAATCCGCCTCGAATATTCACCGGAAAGTTTTTCCATGACAGAAATCGACTATGCGATTGAAATCTGTGAGGCTGTCGGAAGCGAGTGGGGATGGTCAAAAGAAAAACCGATCATCTTCAATCTTCCTACGACTGTTGAATGCTATACTCCGAATATTTACGCTGATTCAATCGAATATTTTGCTCAGAAAATCTCTCATCGTGATTGCTGCATCATTTCTACACACTGCCACAACGACCGTGGAACCGGCGTTGCTTCGTGCGAGCTTGGTGTTCTTGCTGGTGCAGACCGTGTTGAAGGCTGCCTCTTCGGAAACGGTGAGCGCACTGGAAACCTTGATATCGTAACCGTTGCGCTGAACATGTTCTCAGAGGGGGTTGATCCTGAGCTTGATTTTTCAAATCTTCCTGACATCGCGGATGCTTATCAGGAATACACAAAAATGGACATAAATCCGCGCCTGCCTTATGCCGGAGGACTTGCATATACTGCGCTTTCCGGAGGCCATCAGGATGCGATTGCAAAGGGACTCGCTGCACGTGCAAAAATGAGTGAGGATTCTGTATGGGATGTTCCATATCTCCTCATCGACCCGAAGGACATCGGCCGCAAGTACGAGGGAATCATCAGGATTAACTCACAGAGCGGAAAAGGCGGTGCGAGCTTCATCCTTGAGCACAATTACGGTTATGCAATTCCGAAAGCCATGCAGAGTGCTGTCGGCGATCTGATAAAAAAAGAGAGCGACAAGGCCCAGCGTGAGCTTAAGCCAGAAGAAATCGCCGAATTTTTTGAGAAGCAGTGGCTCAAGAACAAATCAGTCGTCGAAATCGTTGATCTTGCCTCAACTCAGGTCGAGAGCGCAAGTTCCGAAGAAAACGTTGCATGCCGCGCCATAGTAAAAGTTAACGGCGAGCAGATTTCCGTAGGCGGCAAAGGAAACGGACCTCTTGATGCATTCTGTGCGGCCCTCGGAGAGACTTCTCTTCCTAAATTCAGCATCTCTGCATTCCATGAGCATTCTGTCGGAAAAGGAAACGACACTCATGCCGTGGCTTATGTTCAGATTACGAAAGATGACGGTACATCAAAATGGGGCGTGGGAAAATCTTCAAACGTCGGCCGGGCAGGTATTGAGGCTGTCGTAAGCGCGTTGAATCAGTAATATGCTTATGTAACGAAACTGAAAAAATTAGGTTAGTTATAGTATGAATTTATTGCATTTGTTTAAAAAACGTGCTGTTGCCGTACTGTTTTTTTCTTCATTCTTGATTTTTTCAAATACGGTGCTGTTTGATGAGGGAGCGACGAATTTTCCTTCTGTATTTCACTCTGTGCTCGATAACGGACTTGAACTTTTCGTTGTTGAGAACTCCGCCGCTCCTTTAGCAGACATCCATATTGCCGCACGGTGCGGGGCTGTTTCCCAAAGCAGCAGCAATGCCGGACTTTTTCATTTGTACGAGCACATGCTGTTCAAGGGCAACTCAAAATATGAGAATGAAGCTGCCTGCACTAAGGCTCAGAACAAAATGGGTGCTGTGGACAGCAATGCCTATACTTCCGTTGATATAGTCAACTATTATTTTACGGTTCCTTCATCCCAGGTAAAAAATGGGCTTGAATTCTGGTCTCTTGCTGTCCGCACTCCTAAGTTCGACGAAAAAGAACTCAAGAACGAAATTGAAGTTGTGCTTTCCGAAATAAACGGAAACTTTTCTAATCCTGCCTATATCCGCTACAGGGGCCTCATCAAGCAGCTTTTTCCGGAGTGCCCTTGGGCTTTGGATGCCGCAGGAAATCCCGATGTGGTAAAGAATGCGACTCCTCAGCAGATGTTTTCGATTCAGGGAGAATATTATGTTCCTGAGAATTCGGCTGTGTTTGTTGGCGGAGACGTCCATCATGAAGAGATTTATGAGGCTGTAAAAGAAATCTTTGGTGATTGGAAACGTTCCAAAACTCCACTTAAAAAAATTGTTCCGCCTTCAAAAAATCCTTTCCCGTCAATAAAAAAATGTGTTTTTGTAGATCCAGGTGCATCTGACGGTTTAATTCAGGCAGGATTCTATCTGCGTGGCCCTGATGGAGAAACTGATTCTGCTGACACTTACGCTGCCGACGTCTGGACAAGCTTGTGCCAGAATCCGGAAAGCCTTTTTACAAAATCACTTATTGCAGAAAAATCTCTTTCAATTCCTGCGTCTGACTATAGCGCCGCATACTATAACACAGCACGTGCAAGCGGCCTGATTGGAATGAACGTCGCCATGCTGAACTCAGACTCCTCTTCGCCTGTCAAAAAATCAGAAGCTTTCCTGAATCTTCTTCAGAAAAAAATCATTCCTGCAATGACGGATAAAAATCAGTTCTTCAATGACGATTCAATAAAATCTGTTATACGCCAGCTCGCGGATGCAAGGATTTATCAGCTTGAGACTTCTTCGGATGTGCTTTCCGAGCTTATTTCCAGCTGGTCGACATGCGGTTCTGACTATTTTTTCACCTACGACGATAAAATTGCAGGCGTGACAGAAGATGACGTGGTTTCTTTTGTCAGAAAGTATATACTCAATAAAAGCGGAATCCTGATTGTTTCTGTAAGCCCAAATCTTTGGGAAAAATATTCTCAGGAATTCAAAAACGCCGGTTTCTTCCAGATTACTTCTGAAAATAACTCCTGGTACTGATAGGAAAAACATCTATGAAAAATAAATTACATATTTTGTCATCATTCAAAAAAAGCTTTTTGACCTTTTCTTTAGCGCTTCTTTTCGTGGCTTTGAGTCCTGCCGTTTTTTCTTCCTGCGCTTCTTCTAGACAGGCCGGAGGTGATTTTTATGCTGACAACATAGCTGATTTCTCAGAAAAAAAATTATCCAATGGAATCCCTGTTTATTTCAAGCAGAACCGTGGAAGCAAGATTGCTGTAGTAAGGATGATTTTCGAGGGAGGAGTTCCGCTTTATGAGGGCAAAATCGACGGAATAGAAGCTTTTACGCTCGACATGATGCTCCGGGGCAGTGAACGATACTCTTTTGAGGAGATTCAGAAACTCAAATACGAAAAGAGTTTTTCAATGGGCAGCTCAAAAACTAAGGATTTTTCTTCCGTGGGCTTTACATGCATCTCCCGCGATTTTAATGATGTTACTGATGTTTTTGCGGACGTAATATTGCATCCTTTGTTTGATAATGAAGTTTTCAATCAGCTTTATTCCGAAGCAGAAGATACTGTCTCTCAGACAAAGGCTGATCCGTCGGGGCTGTTGGGAATAGAACTTTCGAAACTTGTGTTTGAAAATCATCCGTATCAGGTTTCAGTATCGGCGCGGGAAGGGACTCTTTCAAAAATCACCTTGGAAAGCGTAAAAAATCAGCACAAGTTGTTGATGAATGCTTCCAGAGTAAAATTCGTTGTTGTTGCGGATCTCAATCCTCAAAAAATGAAGGAAGTGCTCGGAAAACTCGATTCCTATTTCAACGTTTTGCCAAAAGCAAAGCTGAGGTTACCTTCAATTCCTGACTATGCGTTTGCCACAAAGACTGTTTTTGCTTCAAATGCTCAGGCCGGCGATTCTGGCTACATAACAGGAGTATTTGACTGCCCTGACCGCAATGATTCGGACTATATTCCGTTTGCCATTTCGACGATGATTCTTGATGACATGATGTTCGACAAGGTTCGTGAAAAGGAAGGTGCGCTTTATTCTGCAGGCACGGGAATCATCGGCGGAAAAAAATTCATGGGAGTTGTTTCTTTGTACAAGGCAAACACGTCCAAAAACCTCAAGGAAATCGTAAAAAAGACCGTTCTGTCCTTTGATGAGGAAGAAGTCAAGGAATCAATCGAGCAGTACAAAAACAAATACATTACGAAGATTTTCCAAAACTCAACCGATGCATGGGGAATCGCCGAGAATATGGTTTCTGGAATTGAATATTCTGCTACTCCGAGCGCATATCTTACAAGGCCTCAAAAAGTTCACTCTGTGACGGCAAAACAAGTCATCGATGCATACAACAAATACATCAGAAAGGCATTTGAGGAAGATAAAGTGTCTTGGATTGTTGTTGGAAGCGAAAAAAAAGTAAAATCATTCGGCTTTTAGCCTTGAACTTTTTAATATAAAACAATGAATCGCAAAAAAAAACGGTGAGTAACTTATTTTAAGTGCTCACCGTTTTTTGTTATTCGTCCTTTGAGTTTCTTGCGGCCTGCTCATAGTTGAATCTGTCAGGCGCGTAGCTCCTCAGCTCGTACATGAAGTTTTGCTGCAATGAGCGGGTTATGTGCTCCTGAACGTTGTCCAGGGAATTTTTCGGCGTGTCAATCGTCACCATAAAGACGACCAGCAAAAAGTTATCGGATGCCTTTACGGCTGAAATTTTGAGCGACATCGGTATTGGAGTTGCTCCACGCGCTAAAAGAATCTGAGCGTCAGGAATCAGATGATTTACTGGAACGGCGCTGGCCTGAGATGAAGGAAGTTTTGCTGCGATTCCGGCTTTTGAGATGTCGAGAATCTTTAAGCGGTACATTTTTTCATCTTTTGTAGTCCAGAAAAGCTCTGCATATTCATCATTTATGCAGTTCAGCCTGATGTATTTTCGCATTCCCCTTGCTTCAAGACGGTCAAGTGATTTTACTATTTCGCGAAGAAGGGCATCTCCGCTTGGAACACAGAAAAAGCCTGCCGTGATTTTGAGGTCGTTTGAGAATTCTTCTTTTTTGTTGTCCGGAATTGATTCTGTGATTATTCCCAGTTCAACAGCAGAAAAAGCATCATCCTGTACGATGGAGCGCAGGAGAAAACGCCATGCCTCTTTTGAAAGAGAGTCATCAATATAAAAATAGCAGATGCAATCTTTGCTCAAGAGAAGTGCGTTTTTTGCCATCCTATAGTCGTTTATAACGTAAGTTTCGTATTCCATTGTGCGCAGATGCTCAACAACTGAGTGCTGAATAGCATTGCTTGGATTTACGAAAAAAATCTTTCTTCCTAAAATTGACTTGTCTGTATCTGCCATGAGTGAACTCCCATAGAAACTATTGTACTATGAAAACAAAAAAAATCCACAAAAAAAAGGAACCAGCGCAAGAATTGGGGAAAAAGCAAGGAGAGAATTCTGCAAGGCAAAATTCTCTCACGAACTTAAAATTACTTTCTGCAATTTTAAGTTCGAATTATTCCCATCCGAATGTTGCTGGCGGCTTGTTCGTTGCGTCGAAGTAAAGCGCATCAACGAAGTCGAGCTTTGCAATTTCTGAGACGATTTTGTTGAGTAAATCGCGGTCGAGCTGGGCGAATCGTGCAGTCATTACGTCTTCCGAGCAGACAGGGCGCAGGACAAAACTTGCGCGGTCTGGGCTGGAAGCGTAAGGCAAATCAATCGTGAGGTGCTGGAAGATTTTGTTGTACCAGCCGCTTTCGTGAAGATTGCGTAGAACGATGTCGTCAACTTCGCGGAGCTGGTCGAGGCGGCGGCGGTCACAGTAGCCTTCCTGAAGCTTCATGTCGCTGTCAGAAATCTTCGGATTCTGCCACAAAGCGATTACGCAGCGGTTGATGAGTTTTGCTGAATTCGTGATGTTGCTTGATTCGTCTTCAATCTTCTTCCAGTGCTTAGGAAAATGACAGAAGCCGTTTTCTTCGTCTTTTTTGAAGCGCAGGACTGCCGGGAATCGGTATGTGCGGAAGTCGCCCTGAACGCCGACTGATTTAACCGGAAGAACTGCCTTGTGCATTGTAGCCTGACAGTGCTCGCAGAAGTGTGCGAGCTTGATGGATTCAAGTTCCTTCTGGGCTGCTTCAAGTTCTTTTTTGTCCTCGTCGCTCAAAACGCCGTTTGAGCAGAGAACATTGATTGATAGTCCTGGTCCCGGGAACGGGTGGCGCATTACGAGCTGGTCGTCGAGGCCGAGCTTTTTGCCGATTGCGCGGACTTCATCTTTGTACAAGTCTTTTAGAGGCTCGATAATCAGGCCTTTTGCGATGAGTTTTTGGATTCCGTCAACGCGGTTGTGATGAGTCTTGATTGTGTGGGAATTTTTTGTTCCGCCCGACTCGATGATGTCCGGGTAAAGAGTGCCCTGAGCGAGCATCCAGTCGTCTTCATTGAGCTTTTGTGCGGCAACAACTCTGTCGCGCACGGTGATGAAGTTTTCGCCGACAGCCATGCGTTTTTTCTGCGGGTCGGTGAGGCCTTTGATTGCGCCAAGGAAACTTTCGCTTGCATCCTCGACGATAAAATTGTTGAAACCGAACTTTTTGTAGGCTTCAGCGACATTTTTAGATTCGTTCTTTCGCATGAAACCGTTGTCAATGTGAAGGCCGAGAACGCGTTCCTGTCCGAGTGCCTTGTTGAGCAATGCGAATGCAACAGTTGAATCGACACCGCCGCTCAAAAAGAGAAGGACGTTCTTGTCTTTTGAATCTTTTTTGATTGATTCGAGAATGTGGTTCAAGACAGTGTCTTCGTCCCAGTTGATTTCCATGCCGCAGATGTCTGCGAAATTCTTGAAGATTTTGTTGCCCTCAGGAGTGTCCTTGACTTCACAGTGGCACTGGAGGCTGAACCGTTTTTTTGAGAGATTCTGAACGGCTGCAAATGGGCAGTCCTTTGTAGTTCCGATGACTTCAAATCCCTCACCGAGTGAAAGGACTCCGTCCTGATGGCTCATCCAAACCTGAGTTGTAGGAGTGACATCTTTAAAAAGAGGAGAAACTTTGCCTGAATCATTTAGGTTGAGCTGGGCAAAACCGAACTCACCGACTTCAGCTTTTCCGACAGAACCGCCGTAGTTTTTTGCCATGAGCTGATGACCGTAGCACAAGCCCAAAATCGGCAAATCCAAATCCAAAATCTTTTCATTGAACTCAGGAACATCCTTTTCATAAACGGAAGAAGGACCGCCGGAAAAAACAACGCCCTTTGCATTTTCAAAAACGCTCAAATCCGCGCTCGGCAATGCGATTTCAGAATAATATCCCAAAGCACGGAATCTTTTAGCGATAAGGTGTGCATATTGAGAGCCAAAGTCCAGAACAACGATTTTAGAACGAGCCATAATTTCTCCTATAAACGAGCAGTGTAACAGAAATTTCTCACAGAGTACACAGAGAAAAAGGAGAATTTTTTATTTTCAATATATATCTCTGTGCTTTCTTAAGCTGATGCGAGGAAGTTAAATAAACGGGCTTATCTGCTTCAGTACTTTTTTTGCCGCGTCATGATTCTGGTGTAAAAGAAATGTGAATGTTTCAGAATCAATTTTTACTATTTCTGCGTCGATGACTGCCTGGGCGGTAAATTTTCTAGGCTGACTCATGATGCATGCGGTTTCCCCGAAGAATTCCCCTCGGTGCACGATTGTGTAATCCTCCGGATTTTCGGAGAAGAGTTTTACGCTGCCCTTTGAAACGTAGTAAGCGTCATTGCCTGAGTCGCCCATATTGAAAATTGTCTCTCCTGAACGGACTTTTATGCTTTGAGAGCCGGAAGCAAGAAAGTAATCCGGGCGGATAAAAAGCATTCTCTTGAGTGAATAAGGTGAAAGCCGTTTTTGGTCGGTCGGGAGCAGGTAAAGTTCTCCAAGCAAAAGTTCGTTAAAAAACTGATAGGTGAAGATATATTGAGCAAAAAACAGGAAAAAAGTGAAGAAAAAGAAAATGTCCATAAGCGTGAGGATTACGTTGCTCAAGACCCCGTAAATCAGATTGTATTGGCTGACATTGAGGAAAAGGTGGATTATAAATCTGAAAATCCAGAAAAAAAGCGTGCAGAAAAATCCTGCCGAGATGCACAAAAAAGTTGCCGGTTTTGTGCCTGCCATCAGTTTGTAAATTATTACGATTGCAATGAAGATTACGATATTCGGAATCAGCTGGACGAAATTTGTTGAGAGTACGCTGTTGAAAATAAATGAGAGCTGCGAAAATCTAAGGAAGAAGGGCAGTGTCGTGATCGTCTTGAGGGACAAATATAGAAAGAAAAATACGGATACAGTACAGATTATCGTTACTTCGATTAGAAGCGTGAAAATCTGGTTGATGAGAGCCTTTCTTTCTGTCTGTTCGTGGAAGATGTTCTGCATGCTGTCCGAGATTGAGGCAAAGAACCGCCGCGCCATCCAGAATATGAATGCTACCGCGATGAACTCAAATGAGGAGAACGTCTTGAAGGACTGAATTTTTTCGACTGCGGACTCCGGGTTGAAGTAGCGTTCCAGTTCTGGAATTGACATCAATATAGAAGAAACCGCATCCGGTGAGGCGTGAAGAATCCGCACTAAGATGATGATAATCATCGTGAAAACCGGAATGAAAGAGAACAGAAAATTGAATGAACATGCGCTGGCATAGGAGAACAATCTGTTCTGTAAAAAATATTTGAGTGTCAGAAAAAGACTTTGCGAAATTGTGATGGCTGATATCTTTTTGGGCTCGCGATTTTTTTTCATTGAACCCTAACTTTATCACATAATGAAAAAATATGCACTAATGGCGGAGAAAGTTGACGTGATTTGCATTGAGAAACGTATTTACACAAATGCTGGAAATCTCTACACTGTTTGCCTGTCAGTTCGAAACCATCCTGACAAAAAATAAAACTATGGAGACATTACAATGCGTTCAGAAAATGAACTCAAGGGCGTAACGCTTTTGGGCGAGGGTAAAACAAAGTACCCCGTCGACTACGCTCCGGAAATCCTCGAAAAGTTTCCGAACAAGCACCCGGACAACGACTACATGGTCACGTTCAATTGCCCGGAATTCACTTCACTTTGTCCGAAAACCGGCCAGCCGGACTTTGCGGAAATCAAAATCAACTACATCCCGGACGGCTTCCTCGTTGAGTCAAAATCGCTCAAACTCTACCTCTTCAGCTTCCGTAATCACGGCGACTTTCATGAAGACTGCGTGAACATCATCATGAAGGATCTGGTTAAGCTGCTTGACCCTAAATACATCGAGGTCGAGGGAATCTTTACTCCGCGCGGCGGAATTTCAATCTATCCGTTTGCAAACTACGGTAAGCCTGGCACGGAGTACGAATCAATCGCAAAATCACGAATTTTCGCCTCTGTCGACAGAAGAAAATAAAAACAGGAGATTTATTATGAATGAGATTTTAATGATAGCATCTATATTTGCGTTTTTTGGCGGACTTGTTGTTTTTTTCAGGCTTTTTGGAAAAAGCGGAATCTTTGCATGGACTGTCATCTGTACGATTGCGGCAAACATCGAGGTTTTAATCCTCGTCCATGCATTCGGGATGGACACGACTTTGGGAAACGTTATTTTTGCCTCAAGCTTCCTTGCCACGGACATGATGAGTGAGTTGTATGGAAAAAAAGATGCCAGCCGATGCGTCAAACTCGGAATCGCTGCAAACATCACTTTTATCCTGATTTCGCAGAGCTGGTTTTTGTACATTCCTGCAGCAGCAGATACAATGGCAGAACCAATCAGAACTGTTTTTGCAAACACACCGCGCGTAATGCTCTCAAGTCTTTTTGCTTACGTCGTCTGCGAGATGTATGACGTGTGGGCTTATCACTTTTTGTGGGGCTGGACGGAAAAGAAATTCGGCGATAAAAAACGCTTTTTGTGGCTCAGAAACAACGGCTCGACTCTCGTCAGCCAGCTGATCAATGTCGTCGTGTTCAACCTGCTCGCTTTTGTCGGAGTGTTCCCTGCATCCGTCATAATTCAGATATTGATTTTTGGTTATCTGATTTTTATCGTGACATCGCTTGTGGACACGCCATTTTTGTATCTGGCAAGAAGAATTGCAGAAAAGCACCCGGAGCTGCTTGAAAGATAGAAAGTAAAAATACTAGTAAACATAAAAAAAACGCTTTCAGAATAAACTGAAAGCGTTTTTTTTATAAGGAAAATGAACAGAAGTTCTTTTGCAGTTGAAGTCAGGTGATTAGAAATCAGCCAGTTTTGGTGCGCGTGGATATGGAATTACGTCGCGGATGTTCTGCATTCCTGTTACATAGAGGAGCAGGCGTTCAAATCCAAGACCGAATCCTGAGTGTGGAACTGTACCGAACTTGCGGAGGTCGAGATACCAAGAATAATCTTCCGGTTTAAGGCCGAGCTCGTTGATGCGTGCAAGAAGTTTGTCGTAGTTTTCTTCGCGCTCACTTCCACCGATGATTTCGCCAAGGCCAGGAACCAAGACGTCAACGGCTTTTACTGTTTTTCCGTCGTCGTTGAGCTTCATGTAGAAGGCTTTGATTTCTTTCGGGTAGTTGTAGACCATTACAGGACACTTGTAGATTTTTTCGGTCAAATATCGCTCGTGTTCTGTTGCCAAATCACAGCCCCAGTATGGCTTGAACTCAAATTCGTCTGCATGTTTTTCAAGTTCTGCAACGGCTTCTGTGTAAGAAACGCGCTTGAACGGAGTTTCAACGACATGTCGGAGTGTGTCGATTACGCCCGGCTGGATTCTCTTGTTGAAGAATTCCATGTCCTCAGAGCATTTTGTGAGCGCCCAGTTTAAGAGATATTTGATGAATTCTTCCTGAATGTCCATGTCGTCGTTCAAGTCGAAGAAAGCCATCTCAGGCTCACACATCCAGAACTCTGCGAGGTGACGGGTTGTGTTTGAGTTTTCGGCACGGAATGTCGGTCCAAATGTATAAACGCGTCCGAGAGCAGTTGCGAGCGTTTCTGCCTCAAGCTGACCTGAAACGGTGAGGGAAGCCTGCTTTCCGAAGAAGTCCTTGTTATAGTTGACGAGTTTTGCAGCGTCTTCTTTTTTCATTCCTGCAGCGCCCTTTTCGATTGCTGTCTCTGCGAGCTTTTCGAGGGAAAGGGTTGTAATCTGGAACATTTCGCCTGCACCCTCACAGTCAGAACAGGTGATTTCAGGAGTATTGATATAATAGAAGCCTCGCTCCTGGAAGAATGTGTGCAAGGCGAACGCCATCTGGCTTCTCATTCGGAATACAGCGCCGAATGTGTTCGTGCGTGCGCGCAAGTGTGCGTTTTCGCGCAGGAATTCCATTGTTGCCGCTTTTTTCTGGATTGGGTAGTCAGAAGGACATTTTCCCAATACTTCAAGGGTTTCAAGGTTGACTTCGACGGCCTGACCTGAAGCCGGAGACTCGATAAGCTTTCCAGTTGCTTTGAGAGAAGCACCAGTTGAGATATTTGAAAGAGCATTTTCGATAGATTCTGAATTATTTGGATTTGAAGGATTCTGTCGGTCAAAAGTAAGCTGAATGTTCGCAAAGCATGAGCCGTCGTTCACCTGAATGAAGACGAGATTCTTTGAGTCGCGCATAGTGCGAACCCATCCGCAGACGGTTACTGTTCGTCCGTCCGGTTTAGAAGTAAGAATGTCTTTGATAAGTTCTGTTTTCATAATCGTAGATTCTAGCACTTTGCTAAAAGAAAATCCACACATGTATCATTTAAGAAAAAAAAGCTGACCGTTTGATTTTTCAGTCAGCTTGATGCATGAGTTATTTAAGTCCGTTTATTTCCACGGCTTTGTTGGAGCCTGCATTTTCCAGAACGTCATTCTTTGCGTCCTGAAATGATGTCAGCTCGTAATCATACGGAATTTCCCACGGTTTTTCTGAGACAAAGTGCGCTTTAAAATTCTTTGATTTTTCCGCATTGTCCCATTTTACATGGATTTCCTTTATTTTGGTTGAGTTTCCGTCCTGATAGAATTTTGAGAAAGTCTTGTCTGATGGAGAAACTGACTTATCAAAATAGCTTACGATGTCACCTCTGTGGGAGCCGAGGAAGTTATTTTCTACTATATATTGTGATGCGATTCCAGGACCAAACATGTAGCCTGCGTTTCCCTCAACTCCAATGTCATCGTACACATTGTTGTAGATGTGCATCTGGCAGCCGCGACTTCTCGGTGTTCTCTGTGTTGTGTGATGAAAATAATTGTGATGCAATGTAATCTGCCTGTCCTCAACTTCTGTGTATTTGTCACCTGAGGCGACGAGCATCACTTTGTCATGATTAGTGAATTCGCAGTAGGAAACAGTTATGTTTTTTCCGCCGCAGATATCGAGTGCTCCGTCGTGGTTGTAGTTTCGAATCATGTCATTGCATTTCCCGTCCGTGAAGGTGCAGTGATCAATCCATATGTCAGAAGGAAGTTCTGATTTTTTGTCCCATATTACGAGGGCATCCTGAGAGGCCTTGCTTCCCGAGTAAAATTTCGTGTCCTTTTCTGTTGAGCCGTGAGCGTCATAAAAAGTTACGTTTCGGATGATGATGTTCTTTCCGGTCGGAATGGTAAGTCCTCCGAACATGATGCGGGCATTGTCTTTTCCGATGATTGTCGTGTTTCCTGAAATCGGATAGCTTATGTCACCGTTGATTCTGACATGTCCTGAATCAAATTTGTCGAAGTAAGATTTGTCGTCATCCGAGATTTTTCCGTCAGAGAGGTCTACGTCTCCGCTTAAGATAACAAGTGTTTTTGAGCGGAATATTGCTTCTGTAAAAGCCTTGCGCTTTTTGATTGGATCT
>JAEEGL017210261.1_pt1 | contig 25126 bp, 20 predicted proteins | sample 9134231 | NCBI WGS metagenome assembly JAEEGL01 (sample SAMN16246548, study PRJNA631951) | gut metagenome | biome: gut microbiome; feature: rumen; material: fiber-attached | host: Bos | place: Iran: Karaj | collected 2018-10 | reverse complement strand
GTCGGTTCGAGTCCGATCTGGGTCGTTTCAACAATAGTTGATTTACTTTGCGTGGGGTCTTAGCTCAGCTGGGAGAGCATCTGCCTTACAAGCAGAGGGTCACAGGTTCGAGCCCTGTAGGCCCCACTAAAATTATGGATGGGTTCCCGAGTGGCCAAAGGGGGCAGACTGTAAATCTGTTAGCGACGCTTTCGGTGGTTCGAATCCACCTCCATCCATTTCTCTTTATATTGGGGTCCCCAAAAATGCTTGCATTTTAGGGGAGAGGAGTTGTGACGTAGCTATGGTGAAATCGAAATTTAGTTGGATTGAAGAATTGCGAAGTACACAACGACGATGACGCGGGGTAGAGCAGCTGGAAGCTCGTCGGGCTCATAACCCGGAGGTCGTAGGTTCGAATCCTTCCCCCGCTACTCAGTTTGCAAATGTAAACTTCGCCCAGGTAGCTCAGTTGGTAGAGCAGAGGACTGAAAATCCTCGTGTCACTGGTTCGATTCCGGTCCTGGGCATTTAATAATTCACCGAAAGGTGTTTTTTTTATGCCAAAAGCCTAAAATAGCGCATTTGCAACCGTCGGTTGACAAATTGAAAAGTCGAATTGGTCGTGTGCAACCGGACTTTTTTATATGATTTCCTTGTAAAGCGGAGGGCAACACGATAAACTGTAATTGCCCGATGAAGAAATTCATAGGGCTTGGCCCGGAAAGGAAACATATGATATTAGCTGACAAAATTATTAACGAGAGAAAAAAGAACGGTTGGTCACAGGAAGAACTTGCTGAGATGCTTTCCGTATCAAGACAATCCGTATCAAAGTGGGAGGGAGCACAGGCGGTTCCCGATCTTAACAAAATTATCAAGATGGCCGAAATTTTCGGCGTAAGCACCGATTACCTTTTAAAAGACGAAATCGAAATTTCGGACAGAATCGAAGGTATCGAGGAAAGCGAAAACAATAATAATATAAGAAAGGTTTCTCTTGAAGAAGCCACCAAGTATATCAATCTTATTAAAAAGAATACGCCGAGTGCCGTAATCGCAACGATTCTTTTGACACTTTGTCCCGTAGCACTCATTCAACTTTCGGGGATTGCGTCGAATCCGAACAGCGTTTTGCCGGTAAATATAGCCGTGCTTATCGGACTTATTATACTATTTATCTCTGTAGCTGTAGGTTCCGTTATCTGGATCGGAATCGAACTTAAGGAAAAAGAATTCAAATATCTTGCATATGAAGAATTTGAAACGCTCTATGGCGTTGACGGAATTATCAAAGAAAAGAAGAAGGCGTTCGATATCAAAAGAATACCCTGTCTTTTCATCAGTGTTGTTTTGTTTGTATTAAGTCCTATCGGAGTTATTACCGCAGCTTTGCTTAATGCTAGCGCACTCACGGTTATTACCATGATCAGCCTTCTTCTTATCATGGTTGCCATCGGATCGGGTTTGATTATTTACATCTACAGAATCGACAGATCGTATGACAATCTTCTTAAGGAAGGAAGAGTTTCAAAGGAACAGAAAAAAGCCAAAAAGGTAAAATCCAGATTGGGCGGTATTTATTGGTGTATCGTTGTTGCCATATACCTTATCCTCGGAAATTTATTCGATTTATGGTATTTATCAGGTGTGATTTTCCCCGTAGCGGGCGTATTGTTTGCAGCTTATATAGGAATAGTGAAAATTTTCTCCGATAAAGACTGAAAAACCGGCACAATTTAGCGATTTATTCATAAAAGAAAAGGGAAGGCCCAAAGAGGCCTTCCTTTTTTTGTCGGGAAAAATTTTCAAAAAATTTGTGAAAAAATTAAAAAAATGATGGACAAACTTTTATAATGTGATATTATAGAACATACCGACCGACCGTTCGGTCGGTTTTTAAAATCAGAATTACGGAGTTATTTCATGTCGAAATTCAGTGTCAGAAAACCATATACGGTTTTGGTGGGAGTCGTGCTTATTATAGTACTCGGTGTGGTCAGTTTGACCAGAATGACCGCCGATCTTCTTCCGGATATGAACCTGCCATACGTGGTTGTAATCACAACCTATCCCGGCGCAAGTCCCGAAGAAGTCGAGCGAAACGTTACCGCTCCGATTGAAGCCCAAATGGCTACGACTTCAAATATCAAAACAATTCAATCAATGTCGTACAATAACTATTCGATGGTTGTTCTTGAATACGAGCAGAGTTCCAATATGGATTCGATAGTTATTGAGATGCAGCAAAAACTCGATCAGGTTTCGGGTTCTTTTCCCACGGGCGTTACAAGCCCTTTAATTATGAAGCTCGACCCTTCCATGCTTCCCATCATGGTAGCGAGTGCCGATGTTGAAGGAATGACCCAGGTTGAAATATCGGATTACGTAGATTCAACCCTCGTTCCCTATCTTGAGAGTGTTGAAGGCGTGGCAAGCGTAACCACCGTCGGAAGCGTAGAAGAGAAAATTCAGATTACGCTTGACGAAGACAAAATCAAAAAAATCAATGATGACGTTATAGCCGAAATAGAAGAAGGTTTCGCCGATGCTCAGGCAGAAATCGATGATGCAAAAGAAAAAATCGAAGAGGGCGAAAAGACCCTGAAAGACGGTCAGGACAAACTAGCAAAAGAACTCGCAAACGGCGCGAACGAACTTGTAAACGGTAAGATTCAGGCTTATGTAGGCGAAGCAACGATCGAAACCAATCTTGCCACAATGAAGATGATAAAGCCCATACTCGAAGATGCCGTTAAATCCGCAAACGAGTACAACAAACTTATGGGCGTATACCAGGCTCAGCAGGCAACTTTAGCCAGATATCAGTATCTTTTGGCAAATGCTTCGGATGACGAAATTCTCGCAGAGACCGGAATGACAAGACTTCAGCTTCAGGCAGTTGTGGCTCAGATGGCGTCAGCAACACCCGCCAACATGCCTTCACAGGCGGAAATGCAGAACATGATTGCCCTTTTAAGACAAAGCGGAGTTGATACGGATGCTTTGGGAATCACCGCGGATACGGGAGATATGGCGGCCCTTTCGGCCCAGCTTTCCACGGCTTTGGCGCAGGTCAATTCTTCGATAGTGACCATGGAAGCGGCAAAAGGACCTCTTGCAGAAGGAAAGATTACGCTTGACGATGCATACAAAAAATTCAACGAAGGCCTTATTAACGGAATTCTTGAGATAAGCAAAGGAGCTACGGAAATAGCAAACGGAAAAGCCGCTCTCGAACAGGGTCAGGCTCAGCTTGACGCTGCCAGGGAAGAGGCGTTAAAATCGGCGGACATTTCGCAGATAGTTACCGCCGATATGCTCGGAAACCTGATTCTTGCACAGGATTTTTCGATGCCTGCGGGTTATATCGAAGAAGGTACGAAGCAGTATATGATTTCCGTCGGCGACAGCGTCAATACCGTAAACGATCTTGAAAACATGATTCTTCTTGACATGGGAATGGAAGACATCGAGCCAATCAGAGTAAAGGATGTGGCCAATGTCGAAGTCGTTAACAATGCAAAAGAATCATATTCGAAAATAAACGGCAATCCCGCAATCATGCTTACGATCGAAAAGCAGACAGGCTATTCGACCGGAGACGTTACGGACAGACTTCTTGAAAAGTTCGAGCAGATAGAGGCTGAAAAAGAAGGCCTTAACATGGCTGTTTTGATGAACCAGGGTGTTTACATCGACATCGTTATCAACAGCGTTTTGCAAAACATGTTAATCGGTGCGGCCCTTGCCGTTATCATTCTTATTCTTTTCCTTAAGGATTTCAAATCGACGTTCATTATCGGATGTTCGATTCCCTTAAGTGTGGTTTTTGCCATTGTTTTAATGTATTTCACGCATATTACGATGAATATTATCTCGCTTTCGGGACTTGCGCTCGGTATCGGTATGCTCGTGGATAATTCGATAGTCGTCATAGAAAATATATACCGACTGCGAAAAGAAGGGGTTACTGTCAAAAAAGCCGCAGCCGAAGGCGCAAAGGGTGTGGGAGGCGCCATCGCTTCTTCGACCCTGACAACCGTATGCGTTTTCGCACCCATTGTTTTCGCAAGGGGCATTACCAAGCAAATATTCGTCGATATGGCTTTGACCGTAACCTACACTCTCGGCGCGAGCCTTATCGTCGCATTGACTTTTGTTCCTTCGATGGCGTCGATGACGATTAAGGACGGAGAAGAAAAAGAAACAAAACTTTTTGATAAAATAAGAGATTTTTACGGTTCGGTTCTTTCCAAAATATTAAGGGTTAAACCCCTCGTAATTCTTCTTGCGGTAATTCTTCTCGCATCAAGTATTTTTGCGGGCTTTTCGAGAGGTTTTTCGTTCCTCGACATGGAGATTGAAGTCGATCAGCTTTCGATGACCGTTTCGGCTCCTGACGATGTTGAATTAACCGAAGAAGAAATGATGGAAAGATGCGATGAAGTCACGGAAAGAATTATGGACATCGAGGGTATCGACACCATCGGCGTCATGCTCGGAGGCGGAGGTGCTTTAAGCATGTTCGGAATGTCGGGCGGAAACAGTGCGACATATTATATAATTCTCGATGAAGACAACAAAAGAAAAATGAAAGACATTGAAGACGAGATTATCGCAAAGACCTCGGATATCGACTGCAAGATAGACGTTACCACGACATCGAGCGATACAATGTCGCTTCTCGGAGACGGATTAACCGTAATGGTTAAAGGCCGAGACCTCGATAAAATCAGAGAATACACCAAAGAGGTCGTGGCTGTTATGGAGGAAACGCCCGGCGTAATTGATATTCACGACGGTCTTGACGATACGACCCCCTGTCTTAAGATACATGTAGACAAATTAAAAGCGATGGAATATCAGATGACCGTTGCGCAGGTTTTCGCTGAAGTAATGAAAGCGATGATGCCGAGCAACGCGACGGCGAATTTAAGTGCCGATACAAAGGATTACGATATCTACGTAATAGCCGACGAACAAAAAGATACTACGCTTAACGACATCAAAAATCTCAAATTCGGATATACCGACAGAGAGGGCAATTACGAGGAAGTTCCTCTTTCGAAAATAGTTACTTTTGAAGAAACAGAAACACTGAATGTCATCAACAGGGATGCGCAGACCAAGTATATTTCGGTAACCGCGGGAGTTGACGACGAACACAACATAACCTTTGTCAGCAACGAACTGCAGGATAAATTCAAAAAAATAAACATGCTTGACGGATATACGATCAGCATGAGCGGCGAAGACGAAATGATTATGGATGCCATGAAACAAATCGTTTTAATGCTTGTTTTGGCGGTAATATTCATATATCTTATAATGGTAGCGCAGTTCCAGTCGCTTCTTTCGCCTTTTATCATAATGTTTACGATTCCGCTTGCCTTCACCGGCGGTTTCCTGGCACTGTTTTTCACGGGATACAATGTTTCCGTTGTCGGTGCGGTCGGATTCGTAATGCTGGCCGGAATCATCGTTAACAACGGTATAGTTATGGTTGATTTCATCAATCAGTTAAGGGCCGGCGGAATGGCCAAAAAAGAAGCAATTGTTGAAGCGGGCAAAGCAAGGCTTCGTCCGATTCTCATGACTACGCTTACAACCGTTATTTCGATGTCCACACTGGCACTCGGAATAGGCGGAGGCTCTGCGATGATGCAGCCGATGGCAATAGTTATGATCGGCGGTCTTTTGTACGGAACGCTTCTTACCCTGCTCGTGGTTCCCTGTCTTTACGACATCTTCAATTCGAACAAATCGATGAAGGTCAACGAATACGGCGAACGCGAAGAGGATTTGATAAACCAGACGAAAAAGAGGGAACAGCCCCTGGAAGATCTGGTTTTGCAGACAGAGGGCAAGGCATGAAACATTATTATCCGGGATTTTGGGGTTAGCGAGGAAAAAGAATGAACAACGAAGAATTGTACGGTTACATCAGAGAAATGGAAAATCTTCCGGAAAAGGAAGTAAGAATTTATATTGCGGTTGCGGATCTTATCAAAGAAGGAAAGAACATAAACGATCTTAAAGTCAGTGAGATTTCCAACCGCGCCGGCATCGGAAAAGGCACCACATACGAGTATTTTCAGAGCAAGGAAGAAATGATTTTCAAAGCCATTCATTATTATCTTTTGGAATCGACAAAAGACGTGCTTGTGAGAATGATGGCAGCAGCCTCCTTCAAAGATAAGTTTTATTCGATTATGGATTATATCTGGGACAACAGACTTAAGGAAAGCACGCTTCAGTCCATGGTAAGATTCGTAAGAAACGTGGGTCCCGTTGTCAACGAAGGCGGAGAAATCGAAGATAAGTACGATCCCTGCACGGCCGTTAAATTTATCGAGTCTTTTTTGAAAACATATCTTGATTCCGGATACGAAGAAGGTCTTTTTTGCGAGACGGAAAACACTTTCAGAAAAAACGTTCTTTGCTCTCAGCTTCTTTTGTTCCTCTTCCTTATGCAGGATATAAGGGAAAACGAGCGCAAAGAAGAAATAGAAGATTATGTTTATAACGGAATGATAACCATGCTCAATTCGAGAAAAAACGGATAAAACAATCGTCTTTCGAAAGCCCGAACCTGCTCTTGCGATATTGGACAAAACGATAAAAAATGATATAATATATTATCGTATGTTAAAGGAGTGGAAGTATGGGCAAAATCGTTATAATGACAGACAGCACGGTTGACCTTTCGAAAGAATTGATCGACAAATACAGTATTGAAGTAATTCCTTTGTATATAGTAATGGACGAAAAGAGTTATTCCGACGGAATCGATATTACTCCCGAAGAAATAATCGAATGGTCCAATGCAAACAAAACCACACCCAAAACCGCAGCGGCGGGAATCGAAGAAACCATAAAATACCTTCAGCCCCACAAGGATGCAGGCGATGAGGTTATATATATCGGCATATCCGAAGATATGAGTACGACATGCAATGTTATAAGGCTTGCGGCTTCTGATTTGGAATATGACCGTGTTTTTGTAATTAATTCAATGAACCTTTCCACGGGTATCGGCCTTCAGGTTATAAGAGCCGCAGAACTGGCCGCCGAAGGAAAGAGCGCCGAAGAAATCTACGAAGCCGTTAATTCGGTGAGAGACAAAGTAAGAGCCAGTTTTGTGGTCGATACTCTCACGTTTCTTGCCAGAGGCGGCAGATGCAATGCCGTAACGGCACTTCTTGCAAACACACTCCAGTTAAAACCGAGAATCGAAGTTAAAATGGGCAAAATGGGCGTCGGAACAAAATACAGAGGAAAGACGGCCAAGGTCCTTAAAAATTATGTCGAAGACATGAGAGAGGATTTGCTCAAAGCCGATAAAAGACGTGTGTTCGTCACATATTCGGTTATGGATCATGCTTTGGTTGAGCCCGTTGTGGAATATCTGAAAGAGCTTAATTATTTTGATGAAATTCTCGAGACACAGGCAGGCGGAGTCATCACAAGCCACTGCGGTCCCGCAACACTCGGAGTTTTGTTCTACGATTCATAAAGAATAAAAGAGAGGGAAACTAAAAAAGTTTATTATTGAAATGGGTAAAATATATTGCATCTGCGGAAAGAGTTCATCCGGCAAAGACACGGTTTACAAAAGACTTCTCGCAGATAAGGAACTTGGATTAAACCAGCTTGTAACATATACGACAAGACCTATAAGAGACGGCGAAGAAAACGGCAGGGAATATTTCTTTATAGACGAGGCGGAAGCGATTAAACTTCACGAGGAAGGCAAAATCGTCGAATCGAGAGCGTACAATACCGTTTTCGGAATATGGAAATACATGACCGTGGATGACGGAGACATTAATCTTAACGATAAAAGTTATGTGGTTATAGGAACACTTGAATCTTTCGTGCAGATAAGAAATTATTTCGGCAAGGACAAAGTCATTCCCGTTATGATTGACGTGGATGACGGGGAAAGGCTTGAAAGGGCGCTTAAGAGAGAAAGAAAGCAGCCCAATCCGAAATTCGACGAAATGTGCAGAAGATTCCTTGCGGACTCGGCGGATTTTTCCAAAGAAAAAGTCAAAAGCGCGGGGATTAAAAAAGTGTTTGTCAACGATGTTCTCGAGGACTGTATCGCGAGCGTTCGCGAATATGTTTTAAGTCAGGAGAAACAGTGATTTAAGGAGAGCCTGATGGAAATCAAAGTCAATCAAATTTCACAGGTTACGGCACCCGAACAGGTTAAGCAGAATCAGACTGCCGAAGTACCTTTTAAATTTGTTTTGTCTTCCAACGTGGAGGAGGCCGAACTGCAGCAGAGGCTCCTTGGCATGATGGAAGAAATTACCATGCAGGGCGAAAAAATAAAGAAGAAGACCGATATCAGGGATATGAAGCATTACCGTTCCCTGATAAAGGATTTTATGAATGAGATAGTCAACAGGTCTCATCAGTTTTCAAGAGAAAATTTCCTCGACAGACGGGGCAGACACAGAGTGTACGGAATTATCAGAAAAGTTGACGAAGCGCTTGACGAACTCGCCAAAGAACTTGTCAACGAAGAAAAGGACGCGCTTGCAATTCTCAGCAAGATAGACGAAATCAGAGGATTGCTTTTGGACATATTCATGTAGGGGTTGGTTATGGCAAAATTCGAGGACATCGTCGGACAGGAACATTTAATAGAATATTTTAAAAAAGTTGTCGAAAGCGGTGAAGTTGCGCATGCGTACATCATCGAAGGCGAGATGAGAAGCGGCAAGGAATTTATAGCCGGAGTCTTTTCGGAGGCTCTTCTTTGCGAGGGCGAAGGAGACAAGCCCTGCGGAAAATGCCAGTCCTGTTTTCAAATGGAAAACAATGCTCATCCCGACTTTTACAACGTTACGCACGACAAACCGAGCATTATAAGCGTGGATGACGTCAGGGAACAGATAATAAAAGACATCAACACGAAACCTTTCAAGGGCAAATACAAAATCTTTCTTATAAACGAAGCGGAAATCATGACGGAACCGGCTCAGAACGCTCTTTTAAAGACGCTCGAGGAACCGCCGGAATACGCGGTGATTATTCTTCTTACGACATCAAAAGAAAAGCTTTTGCAGACAATTCAGTCAAGATGCGTAAAGCTGTCTCTTAAGCCCGTCGAAAAGAAAATTTTGAAAAAATACCTTATGAAGGAATTCAAAATTCCCGATTACAAGGCGGATATTGCGGTATCGTTCTCGCAGGGCAATTTCGGTAAAGCGAAGATGCTCATCATGAACGAGGATTTCGAAAAGATGAAAACCGAAGCGGTTTCTCTTTTGAAACACATAAACGAAATGGATGCTCCCGATATTATGGAAGCAATCAACAAGATAAAAGAATACAAATACGACGAACTCGATTATCTCGACATTTTCTCGGTCTGGTACCGCGACGTTTTGCTTTTCAAGGCTACCAACGACGTCAACGACCTTGTTTTTAAACAGGAAATACAGTATATTAAATCGGTGGCCAAGAGAACGAGTTACGAGAAGATCGACGACATCGTAAAGGCGCTTGAAAAGGCCAAAACCAGAATAAAAGCAAAAGCAAATTTCGAAACCTGTATGACTTTGCTTCTCGAAGTTATAAAAGGAACCGGATAGAAAGGCAAAAATGGCAGAAGTAGTTAGCGTGCGTTTTCGCACGGCGGGAAAGCTTTATTATTTCGACCCGCTTGAATTTGATATAAAAAAAGGTGATCACGTAATTGTCGAAACGGCAAGGGGAATGGAGTACGGCACCGTAATCGGAGAAAGAAGAGAAGTTGCCGAAGAGAATATCGTAAGACCCCTCAAGCCGATTATCAGAATCGCGACACAGGAAGACGACGAAAAGGAAGCAGACAATCTTGCGGTAAGAGAAGAAGCATATAAAATCTGCAAGGAAAAAATCGCAAAGCATGCGCTCCCCATGAAACTGGTGGAGGCCGAATATACATTTGACCGCAAGAAACTCATGTTTTATTTTACCGCGGACAACCGTATCGATTTCAGAGAACTCGTAAAAGATCTTGCCGCAGTATTCAAGACAAGAATCGAATTAAGACAGATCGGCGTCAGAGACGAAATCAAACTTCTCGGCGGCGTGGGAATGTGCGGAAGGGAATTCTGCTGTCATTCCTATCTGCATGAATTTGCCCCCGTTTCCATCAAGATGGCAAAGGAACAGAACCTTTCGCTTAACCCCGCAAATGTTTCGGGTGTGTGCGGAAGACTTATGTGCTGTCTTAAAAACGAAGAAGAGACCTACGAAGAACTCAACAAAACGATGCCCGGAGTCGGCGACAGCGTCAAAACAAACGACGGTTACAACGGCGAAGTCGTAAGCATCAATGTGCTCAGACAAAAAGTCAGAGTCGTTATCGAGATCAAAGACGAAAAAGAAATAAGAGAATACAATGCTTCCGAGCTTTATTTCAAAAAGAACGCCAAGAAGGATAAGGAAGTCTTAAGCGAAGAAGACCGCAAGGCTTTGGAACTTCTTGAAAAGCAGGAGCAGGAAGACATCATTGAGACCGAGAGGGAACAGGAAGAAGAATTAAGAGACATAATCGGAACCGACAAACCTCATTCGAACAATGATAAAAAGCATTTTGACAAAAAGAACGATTCGTCCAAATCTTTCAACAAACAGGGCAAAAAAGACAGAAAAGACTGGAAGGACGGAAAGCAGGACAAGTCCAAATCCGATAACAAGAAGGGCGGTAATCCCGCACAAAAAGGCGGAAAGAATTACCATAATAACAGGCGCGAAAGCAGACCCAGACACAATGGTGAAGAGTAATTTGCTTAAAGAAAACGAAAGAATAGATTCGCTTCAAAGAAACGGGTACAGTATAATCCAGAACTCTACCCGTTTTTGTTTTGGCATGGACGCGGTTCTTTTATCCGAGTTCGTTTCACTTAAAAAAGGCGATGAAGCGATAGACCTTTGCACGGGTACGGGCGTTATTCCGATTTTGCTTTCCGCAAAGACCGAGGCCGCTCATTTTGTCGCAGTCGAAATACAGGAAGAAATGGCCGACATGGCCAAAAGGAGCGTGGCTTTAAACGGAATCGAAGATAAAATCGAGGTTTTGTGCAAGGATTTAAATGACCTTGACGGTTGTTTTGCCGCAGCTTCTTTTGACGCCGTAACGGTTAACCCTCCCTACATGATACCGGGAAAGGGACTTGTTAATCCCGACGAGAGCAAAGCGATAGCAAGGCATGAAATCAAATGCACTCTTTCGGACGTGTTGACGGTTTCATCGAGACTTTTGAAAAACGGCGGAAAATTTTTTATGGTGCATAAGCCCGAAAGACTCGACGAAATAATCGTTGCCATGAAAGAAGTCAAAATCGAGCCCAAGAGATTAAGAATCGTTTATCCGAGGGTCGATCAAAAGCCAAACATGGTTTTAATAGAGGGTTCCAAATGCGGCAATCCCGGAATGATAATGGAGAAACCGCTTATAATATACGATGAATCCGGCGCTTACATGCCGGAAGTGAGCAAAATATACGAGGAAGCATAATGGCCGGTATTTTGTATTTGTGTCCGACTCCCATAGGCAATTTGAAAGACATTTCCGAACGGGTCAAAGAAACGCTCGGATCGGTTGATTTGATTGCGGCGGAGGATACGAGAAATTCATTAAAACTGATGAACGCGTACGACATTCACGTACCCATGACCAGCTATCACGAGTACAACAAGACTCAAAAAGCGTACGTTCTTTTGGACAAACTTAAAGAAGGGGCGGATATTGCCCTTATTACCGACGCCGGAACACCCGGCATTTCGGATCCCGGAGAAGTGCTTGTCAGGATGTGTTACGAAGAGGGCATAAGAGTAACTTCCCTTCCGGGTCCCTGTGCGTGCATTACCGCGCTCACGCTTTCGGGACTTTCCACAAGGAGATTCTGTTTCGAGGGATTTTTGCCCGCCGAAAAGAAGGAACGTAACGAAATTCTCGAGGACCTTAAGAGGGAATACAGAACCATCGTGCTCTACGAAGCGCCCCATCATTTAAAAAACACGCTCAGCGAACTTGCGGAGGTTTTGGGCGAAGAAAGAAAAATCGCTCTTTGCAGGGAACTGACGAAAAAGTTCGAGGAAGTTTTGAAAATGACCTTAAAAGAGGCGACAATTTTTTATGAACAAAACGAGCCAAAGGGCGAATTCGTGCTTGTAATCGAGGGAATTGACAGAAACGAAGAAAAAGAAGCGATAAAGAGCGACTGGCTCGAAACGGATATCGTCGAACATATGAACATTTACCTTAAAAAGGGGATGGACAAAAAAGAAGCGATGAAAGCCGTGGCCAGAGACAGAGGCATTTCAAAGAGCGATGTCTACAAGGCTCTTTTGTAAAAAGCCCCGAATTTGGGAAAATTTTTAAAAGAAAAAAATTCGGTTGACAAAGTAAAATACTGATAATATACTCATAGTCGTTAAGGCAAAGAAAAAGAGCGAAAATAATTAAATTTTTTATAAAGAGGTGTAAAATGCTTGAGAAAATAAAAGAAATCATTATCGAACAGCTTAACCTTCAGGGAGTTGAGATTACCGAGGAAACATCTTTCAAGGATGACCTTGGCGCAGATTCTCTCGATTTGTTCGAACTTGTCATGGCATTCGAAGAAGAATTCGGAATTGAAATGCCCCAGGACGATCTTGAAAATATCGAAACGGTCGGAGATGTTATCAAACTTTTAAAGGATACCGGAATCAACGACTGATTTTTAAAACACGATAAACAAAAGAACCGAGGCATTTCGGTTCTTTTTTTGTTTTTCCGGAAAGGTTTTTTCCTTGATTCCATACTTATTTTTTATTATAATTAAAGAGATTTTTGAAAGAGGAAAAAGTGATGAAAAAAATAGGTTTTGACAACGAAAAATATCTGAAAATGCAGTCCGAAAGAATCAGGGAAAGAATTGATTTCTTCGGAGGAAAACTCTACCTTGAATTCGGCGGAAAACTTTTCGACGATTATCATGCATCAAGAGTACTTCCGGGCTTCAAACCCGACAGTAAGATAAAAATGCTCTCGCAGCTTAAGGATCAGGCGGAAATCGTTATCGTTATTTCCGCTGCCGATATAGAAAAGAACAAAATGCGTGCGGATTTGGGAATCACGTACGACGTTGACGTATTGAGACTCATCGACGCATTCAGGGGATACGGACTTTATGTCGGAAGCGTATGCCTTACGCATTTCGCTTCGCAGCCTTCGGCGGTTGCATATCAGAAAAAACTCGAATCGCTCGGTCTTAAAGTATACAGACATTATCCCATCGTGGGTTATCCTTCCAACGTTCCTTTCATCGTAAGCGATGAAGGGTTCGGAAAGAACGATTATATCGAAACCACGCGTTCGCTCGTTGTCATCACGGCTCCCGGACCCGGAAGCGGAAAAATGGCAACCTGCCTTTCGCAGATTTATCACGAATACAAAAGGGGCATAAAGGCCGGATATGCGAAATACGAGACCTTCCCCGTTTGGAACCTTCCTCTCAAACATCCCGTCAACCTTGCGTACGAAGCTGCGACGGCCGATCTTAAAGACGTTAACATGATCGACCCCTTCCATCTTGACGCATACGGCGAGACCACAATCAATTACAACAGAGACGTCGAAGTATTCCCTGTTTTGAACGCAATGTTCGAAAAGATCATGGGCGAATCGCCTTACAAATCACCGACCGACATGGGCGTTAACATGGCAGGCTTCGGTATCATTGACGACGAAGTTGTAAGAGAAGCTTCCAAACAGGAAATCATAAGAAGATATTACAGCTCGCTCTGTCAGAGAAGACAGGGAATCTCGGATGAAGAAGAATGCTTAAAGATAGAACTTTTGATGAAGCAGGCCGAAATTTCCGTGGATGACAGAAAAGTTGTATCCGCGGCAAAAGTCAAAGCCGAAGCGACCGGTGAACCCGCAGCCGCAATCGAACTTCCCGACGGAAGAATTCTGACGGGCAAAACAAGCGAACTTCTCGGTGCATCAAGCGCAATGCTTTTAAATGCTTTAAAAGAACTTGCGGGACTTGATGATGCCAAAGAACTTATAAAAGCAACCACACTCGGACCCATTCAGGAATTAAAAGTAAATTACCTCGGCAACAGAAACCCGAGACTTCATACGGACGAGGTTCTTATAGCATTGTCCATATGCGCATCTGAAGACGAGGAGGCGGCGAAAGCGATGGAACAGCTTCAGAATTTGAGAGGCTCCGAAGTTCATTCAAGCGTTATTCTTTCGCACGTTGACAAAAATGTACTCAGGAAGTTGGGTATCAATCTTACCTGCGAACCTGTTTACGAGAATAAAACTTTATATCACAAATAGGAGGGGCGTTTTATGAATTACGAAATTAAGGGCGATCCGTTTCCCGTTGTAGTATGCAATCTGGGTGCGGGAGAAAGTGCAAAATGTCAGGCAGGAGCAATGGCCTGGATGTCACCGAACATGGAAATGAAAACACAGACCGGCGGTCTCGGAAAAATGTTCGGAAAAGCTCTTACAGGGGAATCGATTTTTGAAAATGTTTACACAGCTGCGGGCGGAGAAGGAATGATCGCATTCGCAACAGGTGTTCCCGGAAAGATTCTTGCAATCAACCTTTCGGGCGGAAAAGAAATCGTAGCCCAGAAGAGATCTTTCCTTGCATCGGCAGTTACCGTTGAAATGCAGACGGCGGTTCAGAAGAAAATCGGTGCAGGATTACTCGGCGGTGAAGGATTCATCATGCAGAAATTCTCCGGCGAAGGAGATTTATTCCTTGAAATCGACGGAAGCGTTATCGAATACAATCTCGGACCGAATCAGGTTATTATAGTTGATACCGGTTCCCTTGCATGCATGGAAGGCACGGTACAGATGGATGTTCAGTCCGTTAAAGGCCTCGGAAACAAACTGGTAGGCGGAGAAAGCTTCTTTAACACCAAGCTTACCGGACCCGGCAAAGTATGGTTACAGACAATGCCCGTTTCACAGCTTGCGAACGCAATCAGACCTTTCATTCCTACAGGAAGATAATATCCGGGAAGAAAGACGTATACTATATTTTTTGTTGCTGATACTTAAAAATTCGGACCGGACTTTTATTTGTCCGGTCCGTAATGCTTAAAGAGTGGGAAGGCTTATGGCAAAAAATAAAGAAGATGCAAAAAAAATCGAAAAAAGAAAAGGCGGATTGAAATATTCGATCCATCTTATGGCGTGCGGACCGTTGCTTGCATTCGGAATCTTCGCGATGATTTTCTGCGCTTTCAGATTTACTTCCGTAATGTATGAAAAGGTGGAAGCGGAACTTAAAGAAATTGCGTCAAGCGTTCTTTTGTCATATGACATGCTTTATCCCGGCGAATATGAGCTTATGGCCAGAAACAATGTGCTGGCGCTTTTCAAAGGTGAAAACGAAGTCACCGGAAATAACGAAATCATCGACCGATACAAGGAAATGACGGGGGCCGAGATTTCGATCTTTTACAGAAATACCAGAATGATAACCACCATTACGAACGAGGACGGTTCAAAGCCCGTCGGAACGGCGGTCAACCTTGTAATAGAACAGGCGGTTGTCGACAGACTCGAAAGCAGATTTTACAACAAACTGAATATAAACGGAACGAACTATTATGTTTATTACGAGCCGATTATCAACAAAGCCGGCGGATGCGTCGGTATGATCGGGGTTGCAAAAGAGTGCAGCGACGTCAACAAACTCGTATTAAAATCGGTTCTTCCGATGATCATAATAATTATCGTATTTTTCTTTATCGCGGCGTATATTTCGTATTCGTATTCGTCGAAGCTGGCAATGGCAATCGAAAGCGTACGCGCTTCGCTTAAGCGGATTTCAAAGGGTGATCTGTCGGGCGAAATCGATTACAGACTTTTAAGCCGTAACGACGAAATAGCCGATATCGGCAAATCGATTCAGTCCATGCAGAATTCGCTTCATGCACTTATCGAAAAAGACCCTCTTACGGAACTTTTCAACAGGCGTCTTGCGAACAAAAAACTCGAAAGAACCATAAAGGATGAGAAAGAACTCGGAGTCGAATACTGCGTTGCTCTCTGCGATATAGACTTTTTCAAAAAAGTCAACGACACTTACGGTCATGAAATGGGCGATGTCGTACTTAAGGAAGTTGCCAAAGTATTGAGAACCCATATGGTCGGAAAAGGATTCGCTGCAAGATGGGGCGGCGAGGAATTCCTCCTTGTTTTCAACAATATGGGTGTTGAGGCGGCTCGCATCGCCGCACAGAAAATCCTCGATGAAATCAGAGGACTTCAGATCGACAGAAATCAGGGAATGAGCGAAGAGGAACTCTTCGGTGAATTCATCGCGGGTAAAACCGGCGAAATAGAAATCATCGAAGATGACGGAAGCGATACCGAGCAGTATTTAAGCGTGGAAGACGCGTACATTCCTTTTATCAAAGTTACCATGACCATAGGTATCGCATACGGCGGAATGGGCAGAACCCAGGACGAGGTTGTCAGAATAGCCGACGAAAAACTTTACTTCGGCAAAGAGAGCGGACGTAACAGAATCATTACCGAAGAAATCGAAGATGACAAAAACGAAGACAATCCGCCCGAGACAAATACTAACAAAAACAAAAATAAAAAGAAAAACAAATCCAAGAAGAAATAAACAGATGAAGACCGAAAGAATATTTGATACCGATGCCTTTACGGATACGCTCGAAGTATCCGTAATCGAATGCAGAAAATCCCAAAGAGAGGGATATGAAAACCTATATGAAGTGATTACCGATTCGACGATTTTTGCACCCGAGGGAGGAGGGCAAAAATGCGATGAGGGCTTTTTTGACGACGAAAAAGTCAAAGACGTGCGCGAATTCGACAATGAAATAATTCATTTTCTCGAAAAAGAATTTGCTCCAAACACTAAAACAATTCAGAAAATCGACTCTTCTCTTCGTTTCCGCAGAATGCAGAATCACAATGCGGAACATCTCATTTGCGGAATCATAAATAAGAAATTCGGATACGACAATGTCGGATTTCATCTTTCCGAAAATTACGACGAAAACAACAATTTGCATATAGAAGCCATTATGGATGTGGACGGCCCCGTTTCGGCAGAAGATTTAAAAGAAATCGAAATGACGGCCAATCTTGCGATTGCCGAAAACGTTCCGATTTATGCAATCCTTCCGACGGCAGAGGAAGCAAAAGACATTCCTTATCGAAGCAAACTCGACATAAGCGAGAATCTAAGACTTGTCATAATCGACGGCTACGATGTCTGCGCATGCTGTGCGCCCTGCCTCGAATCGAGCGCCCAGATCCAGCTTGTCAAAATCGTTGATTTCATGCCGCACCGCGGCGGAATGAGACTTACTCTCAAAGCAGGCATCGATGCGATTGAGGATTATATTAAACTTCATGACGACAACAAGGGTGTTATGAAACTTTTATCCTGCGAAAGAGGAAACTGCACCGATGCGGTCAAAAGAATAAACGAAAAACTTACCGAAGCGCACGAAGATAAAATAGCATTAAAGAAACAGCTTACGGTAATGCTCGAAAAAGAACTGAAAGAAAAAATACAAAACGCCGGGAATAAATTTATCGTTTTTCACGCCGAGGGAACCGACGAGGTTCAGGCACGAATACTTGTTAACGATAACATCGGATCAGCCGATAAGGCGATTATCGTATTGTTTGACAAAACCGACGACGGATTCAGATTCGTTGCGGGCAAAAACGGGAATTTGACGGATATTTCGCTTAAGGATATTGCAGCGAAAATGCGCGAAGGCTTAAACGCCAGGGGAGGCGGAAGCGAGCAGATGATACAGGGAAGCATTCCCGGCGAAGAATCCGAAATAAAAGCATTTTTTGAAGGCCTGAATTAATCGACTGAAATAAAAAGCCGAAGAAGTATTTGGCATTTAAAGGGAGAAAATGAATGGCAAAGGAATACAAACACGTTGACAAAATAGGCAAATACTGGGTTTGCCCCGGCGATTTTTTGTCGTTTGGCGCAAAGAGGGTTCCAAACGGCGTGAATTTTACGATTCATTCCGTTCATGCTCATGCCATGGAACTTCTTCTTTTTAAAAACGAAGAACTGACTCCCTATGCCACATTGAGATTTCCCGATTCGTACAGAATCGGATACACCTATGCCATGGTTGTTTTCGGACTCGATATCTCGGGATTCGAATATGCTTACAGAGTCATTGAACTCGACGAACACGGCAAAGAAGTTTATTCGCCCCAGCTTTTGGACATGTATGCCAAGGCGGTTACGGGACAGAGAGTATGGGGAGAAAAACCCGACAGGGAAATCAAATACAAAGCCAGAGTCGTTGACAGCGAATTCGACTGGGGAAATTTCAAACAGCCCGAAATTCCTTTCAACGATTTGATAATATACGAAATGCATGTCAGAGGTTTTACGATGGATAAAAGTTCCAAAGTAAAACACCCCGGAACATTCGACGGCATCATAGAAAAGATTCCGTACCTTAAGGAACTCGGAATAAACGCTGTGGAACTGATGCCGATTTTCGAATTCGACGAACTTGAAGCCGAGCGTTTTGTCGACGGAAAACAGGTTCTTAATTACTGGGGATACAATACGGTCAGTTTCTTTGCGCCCAACACGAGTTACGCTTCGATCGAAGAGCACAACAAAGAGGGCGAGGAATTTAAAAAACTCGTAAAGACATTAAACGAAAACGGCATCGAGGTAATTCTCGACGTGGTGTTCAATCATACATCCGAAGGCAACGAGGACGGACCTACATATTCGTTCAAAGGATACGACAAAGACATTTATTACATGCTGACACCCGACGGACATTTCTTTAATTTCTCGGGATGCGGAAATACGATGAACTGCAATCACCCGATTGTAAGAAACATGATTTTAAACTGTCTCAGATACTGGGTGACCGAATACAGGGTGGACGGCTTCAGATTCGATCTTGCCGCAATCCTCGGACGTGCCGCCGACGGCGCTCCCATGAGTGCGCCCCCTCTTCTTGAAGTGCTTGCGTTCGATCCCGTTTTGGGCAAAACAAAACTCATCGCCGAAGCATGGGATGCGGGCGGACTTTATCAGGTCGGAACTTTCCCTTCGTGGAAAAGATGGGCCGAATGGAACGGAAGATACAGGGACGACATCAGAAGATTTTTGAAATCCGACGCCGGTATGGCCGATGCCGCCATAAGAAGAATAACGGGATCGCTTGACATATACGATCCGAAAGCAAGAGGACAGAGTGCCTCCGTTAACTTTATTACGTGCCATGACGGCTTTACACTTCATGATTTATATGCTTATAATTATAAGCATAATGAAAAGAACGGTTGGAACAATACCGACGGTTCCGATGACAATTACAGCTGGAACTGCGGTTTCGAGGGAGACACCCAGGATCCCGAAATAAAAAAATTACGAAACCGAATGCGTGAAAACGCTGTTTTCACCCTGATGGTAAGCCGGGGTATTCCAATGCTTCTCGCCGGGGATGAATTCGGCAATTCGCAGTACGGAAACAACAATGCGTATTGTCAGGACAATAAGATTTCCTGGCTGAACTGGGACCGTTTGCCCACGCATCGTCACCAGTACAATTTTATAAAAAATTGCATCGAATACAGAAACAACCATCCGGTAATCCGAGGCCGTACCACGCAGGCCAAATGCGGTCTGCCCGACTGCTCGATTCACAATTCCGTTCCGTGGTGCGATTATACGGATAACGAAACCAGAATGATCGGAATAATGTTTGCGGGTTACGACGAAGTCAAAAAGAAGGATGACATCGTTTTGATACTCATGAACATGCACTGGGAAGAAAAGCATTTCGAAATGCCGGTTTTGCCCGACGGATATTCATGGAAACTTGAAATGAGTACCGGAGAGGAAAGCAGATTCGATCAGGCTCACGGCGCCGATTTGACCGGACGAAGCATCATGGCTTTTACCGGAATCGGGACGAAGCAAAAGAGCGCAGCAAAATCAAAAAAATAATGCCGTGATTATCGGCAAAATATATACTCAGGAAGGAAGATACTCAAATGGAAAAGAAAAATTATTATATTACGACGGCGATAGCCTATACTTCGGGCAAGCCGCATATAGGAAACAGTTATGAAATCGTGCTTGCAGACTGTATCGCAAGATTCAAAAGAAAACAGGGTTTTGATGTTTTCTTCCAGACCGGTACGGATGAGCACGGTCAGAAAATCGAATTAAAGGCCGAGGAAGCGAAAGTTACTCCCAAGCAGTTTGTCGACACCGTTGCGGGAGAAATCAAATCCATCTGCAACTGCCTTAACATTTCTTATGACAAATTCATCAGAACCACCGATGATTATCATGAGAAACAGGTTCAGAAAATGTTCAAAAAATTCTATGAACAGGGTGATATTTACAAAGGAGCATACGAAGGTCTCTACTGTACTCCCTGCGAATCTTTCTGGACACAGGCACAGCTTGTCGACGGCAAATGCCCCGACTGCGGCAGAGAAGTAAAGCCTGCCAAGGAAGAAGCATATTTCTTTAAAATGAGCAAATATGCCGACAGACTTATCGAGCATATCAACACACATCCCGAATTCATACAGCCCGTTTCGAGAAAGAACGAAATGATGAACAATTTCCTTCTTCCCGGACTTCAGGATCTCTGCGTATCGAGAACATCTTTCAAATGGGGTATTCCCGTTGATTTCGACGACAAGCATGTCGTATACGTATGGCTTGACGCGCTTTCAAACTATATTACCGGAATCGGATACGATGCGGACGGAAACAGCAGCGAGCAGTACAAAAAATTCTGGCCGGCAGACCTTCACTTAATCGGAAAGGATATCGTAAGATTCCATACGATTTACTGGCCAATTTTCCTTATGGCGCTCGGCGAGCCCCTGCCAAAGCAGGTGTTCGGACATCCCTGGCTTCTTGCCGGAGACGGAAAGATGAGCAAATCCAGAGGAAACGTTATTTATGCGGACGACCTTGCTGCGTTCTTCGGAGTGGATGCGGTTCGTTATTTCATGATTCATGAGATGCCTTACGAAAACGACGGCGCAATCACATGGGAATTGATGACGGAGAGAGTAAACGCAGATCTTGCAAACATTCTCGGAAACCTCGTCAACAGAACGATCTCCATGAGCAACAAATATTTCGACGGTATCGTTGAGAACAAGGGCATATCGGAAGCCGTAGACGAAGACCTTAAAAAAGTTGCGGTCGAAACACATAAAAAAGTATTCGAAAAGATGGAAGAACTCAGGGCGGCAGATGCCATTACCGAGATATTCGCTCTTTTCAAAAGATGCAACAAATATATCGATGAAACGGAACCCTGGGTTCTTGCAAAAGACGAAGCAAAGAAAGACAGACTCGCGACGGTTCTTTACAACCTTACGGAAAGCATTACCATCGGCGCCAGCCTTCTTTGGCCCTATCTTCCCGAAACATCGGAAAAGATTGTTGCTCAGCTTAATACTTCAATCAGGGATTACGACAGACTCGGAGAATTCGGTTTGTACGAAAACAATACAAAGGTTACGGATAAGCCCGAGATTCTTTTTGCCCGCATGGACATAAACGACGTTTATGCCGAGGCTGCCAGAATCGCTGCAATCCAAAAAGCCGAAGCAGGCGTAACCGAAGACGGCAATAAGGATGAAAAAGAAATAGAACTTGTTGAAAAAGATCAGATCGAATACGACGATTTTGCCAAAATGCAGTTTGCCGTAGGAGAGATAATCAAATGCGAAGAAGTTCCCAAATCAAAGAAGCTTCTTTGCTCACAGGTTAAAATAGGCAACAAAACAAAGCAGATCGTATCAGGCATCAAGCAGTATTACAAACCCGAAGAAATGGTGGGCAAGAAAGTAATGGTTCTTGTCAATCTCAAACCCGCAACGCTTGCGGGCGTGGTATCGGAAGGCATGCTGCTTTGCGCCGAAGACGAAGAAGGAAACCTTGCTCTGGTTTCTCCCGAAAAAGAAATGCCCTCGGGTGCTTTGATCTGCTAGGAGGAAAAATGAAAAAGAAAATACTGGCAACACTTATGGCTTTAAGCCTTTTGATATTTCCGCTTACCGTTGCGGCTTCGGATACTCCGGTATCCGATAATACCGACACTTCGTCGGAAAGCTCTGCGACCGGTACTGCGGAGAATGACAGCAAGCCTTTCCTTGCTCTCGGCAAAGACTTAAACGACGAACAGCTTGAATACGTTTTGACGGAAATGGGAATTTCCAAAAGCGACCTTGAAAATTATACCGTGGTTTATATCACAAACGATATGGAACACCAGATGCTCGATTCCTATATCGATCCTTCGGTTATCGGCAGCTATTCGCTCTCGAGCGTAATGGTCAAAAAGAATGTCAAAGGATACGGAATCAGGGTAACAACGAGAAACATCAATTACTGTACGGTAAGCATGTATCAAAACGCGCTTCTTACCGCGGGAGTCGAAGACGCCGACGTGCTTGTTGTCGGACCTTTCCCGATTTCCGGTACCGCCGCTCTTGTCGGAGCATGGAAGGCATACGAGGAAATGAGCGGGGAAAAACTCTCCGAAGAAGCAAAAACGGCCGCTCTTGCCGAAATGATTACAACCGGCGAACTTACAGACGGTCTTGAAGGCGTTGACAAAGAAAAAGTTCAGGAACTCATAGATTACGTTAAAGCCGAAGTTATCGCACAGGGTCTTTCGGATCCCGACGATATCAAGGACATCATTGCAAAGGCAGAGGAAAAATTCGGCATAACGTTAACGGAAGAACAGATAAACAGTCTTATCGAAGTAATGAAGATGATTGCAAATCTGGACATCGATCCCCAAAAGCTCCTTGAGCAGGCGGGCGATCTGTACAACAAATACGGAGATACTGTTCTTTCCGAAGCAAAGAAAGCATTGGACGGAATCATAACGGACGAAGTCAAGGCAAGTTTCTGGGAAGGCTTAAAGAACTTTTTTGCTTCGCTTTTTAAATCCATAGCGGATTATTTCAGTTCCGGTAATTGAGGCGGTTAAAGTGGACGGTCGATATGTTGTAAGACCTGCGACAAAGGACGAGTGGGAGGATGCCATGGCACTTGCATGGCGGAGTTTCAAGAAGTTCGTCGCAGACGATTATACCGAAAACGGAGTAAAAGAATTTTACGATTTTATTTCGGATAACGGGATATATAAAATGTTTCTGATAGGCGAATACCGGCTTTGGGTGGCCGAGCTTGAAGGCGAAATCGTCGGCATGATTTCGGTTCGTACCAAAAGGCACATTTCTCTTTTATTCGTGGATGAAAAACACATGCGAAAGGGAATAGGCCGCGATCTGGTATACGCCGCTTCGGAATACATGCTGGAGAAGGGCGAATCTTTTGCGACGGTCAACGCTTCCCCTTACGGAGTCGATTTCTATCATGCGATAGGATTTAAGGATACCAGGGAGGAGTATGTTGATTCAGGTATGAGAATCACGCCCATGCAATGGAATTTCAAACAATAGAAGGAGGGGTAAAGTGGAGTACATTAGCAGCAAGAACATTTTTTTACTTTTGAGAGACACACTTAAGCTGATTGACAGACGCCCGATGGATCACGGTTCCAGAACGGGTTATCTCTTCTGTAAAATGCTTGAATGCAAAGGCGGATACGAGCAGTATGAAATTGCCGATTTTTTGATGCTTGCGACACTCCACGACATAGGTGCGTACAAGACGGACCGAATGGGCGACAGACTCACATACGAATTCAAGGAACCCATGCCCCACTCTTCATACGGATTTTTGTTTTTAAAAAACATTACGCCTCTCGAATCGATGGCGAGAATGGTGCTCTATCACCGCGTTCCCTGCACAAAGATTCCGAGAGACGATTTTCAATATGCGGCGGAAACCGAAATTCTCTCTCTGGCCGAAGCTGCGGAAGTATATCATCTCGCACTCGGCGAAGGATTCGATCATACAATGTTCAGACGCCAGGAAGGAACATTTTATTCCACGGAAGCACTCGATCTTTTGGATGCGGCGGTTGAACGTTTCGATGTCTTTTCGCATCTTAACGACGAATCTTATCAGAACGAACTCGATGAGATTCTCGAATACATGATTTTCACCAACGAAGACAAGAAAAAATTCATTCAGACCATTATGTTCTGTATCGGGTTCAGAAGCGAAACTTCGCTTGTGGATGCGGTAACCTGCGTCTGCGTATCGAGGCTTTTGTCCAAAAAACTGAATCTTGCCCCCGGCAACGAGGAAAAGGTTTATTACGCATCCCTTATCCACGATATCGGAATGCTTTCGATACCCGCATCCATTATCGATTCGCCCAAGAAACTTACCAAGGAAGAATTTGAACTTGTCAAAACGCATGTGTCGAGGGAAGAAAAGATTCTTTTAAACAGAATGGATTCGGAAGTTGTTGCGATTGCGACGGCACATCACGAAAGACTTGACGGTTCGGGTTATCCCAAAGGCCTCACGGACAAGAGATTAAGCAGGGAGCAGTGCATTCTTCAGCTTTCCGACGTTGCGACGGCTTTGACATGCGTAAGACCCTACCGTGAGACATATACGAAAGACGAAATAATTGAGATTCTGTCCGAAGAGGCGGCATCCGGAAGACTTAACAAACAGATCACGGACTGCTTTATCGAATCATACGATGAAATAATATCCCAGGCATCAAAGGAAGCAGCCGAGGCGCTCGATATATACAAAGCGCTCGGCAAGAAGTTCAAATCGGTGTACGGCGATTCGAAAAACAGGAATAATTAGCCCTTTTTTACACATTTTTTCGGCGGGTGTAAAGTTTGCACAAAATTGAATATGAAAATCATACAAATTAACCCCGCGTATAGAATGCGGATGACAATTTTTACAAGGATTACCGAAAAGTTTGTGTAAATGTGGTATGGTATTTTAAGGCATCAGCCTATAAAATAAACAATGACGGATTTATTCCGAACAGACTAATTCCAAGATTATAATGTAGGAGGAAAATTTAAATGGCAGGATTATCCTTAAAGAATATCTGCAAAGTTTATCCTAACGGATTTGAAGCTGTAAAGGATTTCAACCTTGAAATCGCTGATCAGGAATTCGTAATTTTCGTAGGACCT
>JAEEGL014728342.1_pt1 | contig 25128 bp, 21 predicted proteins | sample 9134231 | NCBI WGS metagenome assembly JAEEGL01 (sample SAMN16246548, study PRJNA631951) | gut metagenome | biome: gut microbiome; feature: rumen; material: fiber-attached | host: Bos | place: Iran: Karaj | collected 2018-10 | reverse complement strand
TTCATCGCCGGCCTCTCGATGGGCGGCTACGGCGCCTTCAAGCTGGCGTTGCGCCATCCCGACCGCTATGCGGCGGCCGCGAGTTTCTCAGGCGTTCTCGACGTCGGTTCGTTCTATCGGATGATGGAGAATGATAAGGCCTCCGACGTGCTTGGCGACTTCGGCGGAAAGAACCCCGAAGGCGGCCCCGAAGATCCTCGCGCGCTGCTGTCGAAGCTCGTCGCGGACGGTGCCGGGATTCCGCGCCTCTACCAGGCCTGCGGCACGGAGGATTTCCTCTACGCCGACAACATCTCCTTCCGCGATTTCGCGCGTGGTCTTGGCGTCGACCTGACATACGAGGAAGGTCCCGGAAGCCACACCTGGCTCTTTTGGGACACATATGTCCAGCGCGCCATGACCTGGATGGGGCTGTAGCTACTTGACATGCGCGTAGCGCCGCAGGATCCGGATGGGGTTCTTGATTTCGCGCGTGACGATTTCGGGATACCGGTCGAGAAGGTCCTGGTTTTCCTGAAGGAGTGATTTCAGGCGCTCGTCGCGGATGGCGTCCACCTGCGTCTGAAGATAGGCGTGGCCGGCGTAAAGCCGCAGTGCGGTGGCATCGTCCGCGAGAAATGTGGCGGCATCGTCGGCGATGTCGCTTGCAGCTTTGCCATCAGCCGCGGCGGCCTTCGCGTCGGCGATTTGCGAGGCGAGCGCGATGCGCTTCAGAAACGCGGCATAGCCGACGGCGAAGGCCTCGGCGTGGAGCTGGGGCTGCGAGACGACGTCGATGTGCGTGAAGCCCTTGTAGTAGTCGTAGACCTCCTCGCATTCCGCGAGCCCACGCGCATCTGCGCCGCATTGCCCGAGGCGGGCGATGTCGGCGGCAAGCCGCGCTTCCTGCTCTCCAGGAGGAAGACGCAGGAGTGGCGTCGGCTTTGGCGGCATGAGGATGAGCCACATGCGGAGGCCGGCCAGCAGCACGACCGCGACCAGCACGTAGGGCGCGTAGGCGCGGATCGACTGCCGTATGAAAAGACGCTCGTGGCGGCGTCGGCGCAAGGCGACAAGCCCGACGATGGTCGCCGCGAGAGCGGCGGTGAGCAACAACGCCGCGATGAGCCGCGGCATCGGCGAAAGCGCCAAAAACGCCGTGATGCTGCCCGCCACGGCCGTAGCGGCCGCAAAGCCGAAGAGAAGCCGGAGATTCCTCATTTTGAAGCCTCCTGTTCGCGCTTGGCCTTCATGTCGCGGTTCCAAAGCTTGCGGTGGGTGCGGTAGACGGTGAAGAAAAGCGCGAAGGCCGTCGCCGTTATCAGATAGGGAAAGACCGGGATGAGCCAGTCCGGACCGATGAAAGCGATGACGGTATCCACCGCGATGAAGACGAGTCGCATTTCGGTCGGTCCCACGCCCCAATAGGCGATTTGGAACTCCTGTGTGCAGGCGAAGGAGAGAAATGAGGTGACCATAAATGCGCAGAAGAGCGAAATCAGGACGAAGACTTCGGTTCGCGCCCCCTGCGGCAGAATGAGGGCGTAGCCGACGAGCATCGCGCAGAGGAAGACGAAGTCGAGGAAGTGGTCCATGAAGAAGCCCCACTTCACAAGACCGGTGCCGCGCAGGCGTCCGATTGCGCCGTCGAGGAGGTCCGTGATGTACTGCGCCACGATCAGCGCGCAGACGCCGAACATCCAGAAGCTGTTCCGCCTCGCGAGAATGGAAAAGACGGGGACGAGCAGGGCCCACAGAACCGTCATCGAGGTGAGGTGGTAGGTCTCGACGCCCTTGGGGACGAGGGGGATGAGAAGCGCCTTGAGACGCTCCTCCGGACCGTGCAGCCATGACTGCCCGAATTTCTTGTCTCCCCTAAACTCGCCTTTGCCGGCATTGTCATGTTTTGCCATGTGTCTAGAATAGCAAATCGGCACGCCGCGCGCAACTGCTATAAGCCGCTTATGGTATAATGTCTTAACATGAAAAACAAAAGCGAAGAAGCATACGACGCCTATGTCGCCAGGCATGCGGAATTGATGGACAAGCCCGGCCGCCACTATGTCGAGCAGGAACGCGGCTATGTGCATCCGTTCCGGATCTTCGGCAACGTCTGGTACGTCGGCGATTCCTGGGTGTGCGTACACCTCATCGACACGGGCGACGGACTCCTTCTCCTCGACTCCGGCAACATCGGCGCCACGGCCATGCTCGTCAACGCCATCTGGGAGGCCGGCTTCCGCCCCGCCGACGTGCGGTGGATTATCCACTCCCACGGACACCTCGACCACATTGGCGCCGCCTGCTTCTTCAAGCGGATGTTCGGCACCAAGCTCTATCTTGGCGCGCCCGACGCGGAGATGTTCCGCACGCGTCCGGCCTTGTCCTTCATCCAGGGCGCCCACAACGCCCAGGAGGGACTTTTCGAACCCGACGTGGAGATTAACGACGGCGACAGGCTCGTCCTCGGCGGAATGACATTCGACTGCCGCCTCGTGCCGGGACACACGGCCGGCTGCGTCGCCCTCTTCTTTGACGCGCACGACGGCGATAAGACCCTTCGCTGCGGCTACTACGGCGGCTTCGGGTTGAACACCCTCAAGCGCGCTTTCCTCGAATCCTTCGGGTTCGACGTGGACAAGGCACGGCAGATCTATTTGGCGAGTCTGGCCAAAGTCCGCAACGAAAAGGTGGAGATATTCCTCGGCAACCACTGCGCCAACAACGACACCATCGGGCGCCACAAGCGGCAGCTTGAAAACCCCGACGGCCCCAACCCCTTCATCGACCCCGACGCCTGGCGTCTCTATCTCGACTCCAGGCGCGACGAACTCCTCGCCCTCATCCGATCAGACGTTTAACCGTTTCACTCGTCACTCGTCACCCGTCACTCGTCACTTTTTACTCGTCACCCGTCACTTTTTACTCGTCACTCGTCACTCGTCACTCGTCACTGATTATGCAACTCCGCCCCCCCTCCGTTCCGCTCATCACCATCGACCCCTTCTTCAGCGTCTGGTCTCCCGCCGACCGCCTGACCGACCGCGACACCACCCACTGGACCGGCCGCGCCAACCTCATGGTCGGCGTCGCCGAGATCGACGGCGTCAAATACCGCTTCATGGGACGCGGGCCGGAACCCGCCATGACCCAGGCCGCCCTCAAGATCGAGGCCTGCTCGACTGAATACGTCTTCACGGCCGGCGGCATCCAGCTTGTCGTCAACTTCACGAGCCCGCTTCTCCTTGACGACCTCGACCTGATGACCCGTCCCGTCGTCTACCTCGGCCTCTTCTCCGAATCGCTCGACGACCGCGACCACGACGTCTCCGTCTCCATCTCCTTCTCGGAGCAGTTCTGCATGAACGAGGAGGGTGACGCGCCCGTCGCCGTCCGCAAGTACAAGGTCGAAGGCCTCAACGCCATCCGCATGGAGAACGCAAAGCCGCGCATCCTCGAGCGCGACGGCGACGACCACCGCATTGAGTGGGGTGCCCTCGTCCTCGCCTCCGACACCGCCACCTTCGCGAAGACGACGCGCAAGAAGGTCGCCTTCCAGGTCAAGTCGATCAACGACCACCAGCGCGCCCCCGAGGAAAAGACCGCCGACCTCACGTTCGTCACGGCCACGTGCAAGCCCGACGCCGACGGCGCGCTCATCCTCGTCGCCTACGACGACCTCGGCCAAAGCCTCCGCGTCTGGGGCGATCCCTGCGCCTCCGTCTGGAACAAGGACGGCAAGACCATCGACAAGGCCCTCGCCGAGGCCTGGGAGGGCTACGAGGACACAATCGACCGCTGCGCCCACTTCTCCGCCCACCTCTACGCCGACGCCGTCCTCGCCGGCGGCGAGAAGTACGCCGAAATCCTCCTGCTTGCCTACCGCCAGGCCATCGCCGCCCATAAACTCGTCATCGACAAGTACGGCGAGCTCCTCTTCGTCTCCAAGGAGTGCTTCTCCAATGGTTGCGCCGCGACGGTCGACGTGAGCTACCCGTCGATTCCGCTCTTCCTGCTCTACAACCCGGAACTCGTCAAGGCCCTCATGCGTCCGATCTACCGCTTCGCGAAATCGAAGGACTGGCCCTACGACTTCGCCCCGCACGACGCCGGACGCTACCCCTTCATCGACTTCCAGCGCTACAGCGCCGACTGGGCGACTCGCAAGCAGCTCCCCAAGAACCAGATGCCCGTCGAGGAATGCGGCAACATGCTCGTCATGGAGGCCGCCGCCGCCATCGCCTCGGACGACGCCTCCTTTGCCGCCTCGCACCTCGACCTCCTCCGCCAGTGGGTCAAGTACCTGCTCGACAACGGCGCCGACCCCGGCAACCAGCTCTGCACCGACGACTTCGCCGGCCACCTCGCCCACAACTGCAACCTGGCCCTCAAGGCGATCATGGGCATCGCCTCCCTCGCGATCATCCTCGAGATGCTCGGAAAGCATCGCGAGGCCTCCGGCTACGCCAGGAAGGCCAAGGCCCTTGCGCAGGACTGGCTGCGCCGCGCCGCAAACGGCGACGGTTCCTTCCGTCTCGCCTTCGACCAGCCCGGATCGACGAGCATGAAGTACAACATCGTCTGGGACAAGCTTTTCGGCACCGAGCTCATGCCCGCCTCCTTCTTCGCGGGCGAGACGGCCGCCGCCCTCCGCCGCCAGCTCCCCTACGGTCTCCCGCTCGACAGCCGGAAGGCCTACACCAAGAGCGACTGGCTGATCTGGACCGCCACCCTCGCCGCCGACAAGGCCGACTTCGAAAAGCTCGTCGCTCCGCTCTGGGAGGCCTACCACCGCTCGCCCTCGCGCGTCCCGCTCACCGACTGGTACTGGACCGACACATCCGAACAGCGCGGTTTTCAGGCCCGCTCCGTCCAGGGCGGTCTCTTCATGAAGCTTCTCGAATACATCGGGCTGTAGGCCCGGCGGTTCGTTTCGTCGTTGCGTCGTGTTTCCTCTTCCCGGCAAAGCCCTTGCCGCTTCTTCGGGACTTGTGCAAGGCATCTGCCGCATGCGGCACGGGCGGCCGCGCCGATCGGCGGCCTGCTTCGGATGTCCGGACACCGCTGCACCAAGAATCCGCTAGCCACCGCATCGCCCACCAGCAATAACGATAGCCATGGACTGCAAAGACTGTTTCAAAGGCCGCACCGCGGTCATAACGGGCGCGGGCTCCGGCATGGGGCTTCTCGCCTCCCAGGAGCTCGCGAAGGCGGGCGCCAATGTCGTGATGTGCGACATCGATGCCGAGGCCGTCGAAGGCTCTGCCGGGAAAATCCGCGAGGCGGGCGGCAGGGCCACCGCCGTCGTTACGGACGTACGCAAGTTCGCCGATGCGGCGCGTGCGGCCGAAACGGCCCTTTCGACCTACGGCGCCATCGACCTTCTGCTCTGTCTCGCGGGCGGAAACGAGGCGCGTTGCCGCAACAGCCCGGTACCTTTCTACGAACAGCCCGTCGATGTCATCGACTGGGGGCTCGATGTCAATCTCAAGGGACCGGTCTACTTTGCGCGCGCCTGCATGCCGCAGATGGTGGAGCAGAAGCGCGGCGTCATCCTCCTCACCGGCTCCGTGACGGGCTTCGAGGGCGATGGCTGTGGCGCGATGTACGGCACGGCCAAGAGCGGACTCTTCAACTTTGTCAAAGGCCTCGCCAAGGCCGGCGCACCCCACGGCATTCGCGCTCTCTGCGTTTCGCCCGGTCCGGTTCTTACCCGCCCCGGCATGGCCGCGATGAAGACGCTCCTCGGCCGTGCCGCCGAACCCATCGAGGTCGTTGACTTCATGCTCTACCTCTGTTCGGACAAGGCCGCCTTCGTCACCGGCACCAACCATGTCATAGACGGCGGACGCCTTTGCCTGTAGCGAGGAGGCGGAAGAATCCGCATGTCCCCTTCGACGACCGCGCAGTCCTTGCACGTGAATGCTGGCGGAAGGTTCGACCTTCGGTCGCGATGGGCCCGGATGGGCGTTATGCTATAATCCTACCATGTCAAATCTTCTGATAGTCGAACGTGCTTACGGCAACGGTTCCTGGGCCCTGTTCAAGGACGGGGCGAAGGCCGCGTCCGCCTCCTTCGCCGAAGTCTCCCCTCGCGCTCCCGAATGGTATGCCAACGTCATCGCCGGCCTCTCCGCGGCGGGTGTCGCGCCGCAGGGTCTCGACATTCTTCTTGCAGGCATGGGGCCCGGCTCCTTCTCCGGCATCCGGTCCGTTCTGGCCGCGCTGCAGGGCCTCGCCCTTCCGCGCGGCATACCCGTCCTCGGTCTTTCCAGCGCGGCGGCCATGGCGCGCACCGCCGCCCGTGCCCAGGGCGCGAAGACGGTCGCGGTCGTCGGAGACGCGCGTCGCAGCTCGCTTTGGTGCGCGGTCTACGACGTGGAGGAGTCCGGCGCCGCCACTCTCCACGGCACGGGCGGCGCTCCCGCCCATGCAGCCACCGACTTCACCCTTTGCGCCCCGTCCGCGCTCGCCGAGGTCATTCCGGCAGGCGCCGTTGTCATTTCGCCCGACTACACGCGCCTCGCATCATTCATCCAGGCCATCCCCGGCATCCGGGGCGTGGCGGAAGACATCCGCCCCTCCGCCGCCGATCTCGCCGCCCTCTATTTCTCAAGCCCGGACGCCGCCGTGCGGAATCCGCTCCCCATCTACCTCCACCCGGCCGTCATCGCGCACTAGCGCGCAGAAAGGAAAGCACCATGTCGGACACGTTTCTCAAGCCGGATCTCCAAGCCAGCGTCCTCTGCGACGACGTGCGGCAGGAAATCAATGGAAAGTTCATGCTGATCGGCATCTTCGAGCGCCTCGGACTTCAGCAGTTTCCCGGATCCGTCCCGAAGTTCTGCATCGTCAACCGCTGGTGCTGCGGCGAAGGCGCCTACACGCAGCAGACGCGCATCGTCGCGCCTGACGGCGTGACGAAGCTCGTCGAAGGCCGCGCCGTTGAAATCAAGCTCCAGAACGAAGGCGCCGTCGCCACATCCGTCGAGTTCTTCGTGAACCTCCGCTTCCCCACCGCCGGAACCTACTGGGTGGAGGTGACAATCGACCGGGAACTCAAAATACGCTACCCGCTCCAGGTAGCCGAAATACACAAGGCCTGAGCGGATTTCCCCGTTCGCAAGGGGGCGGTCGAATGCAGCCCGGAAGGGATGGCGCTGCCGCGTCGGCCACGGAAGCAGGCAAGGCCTGGAACCGCCTTGCGGCGATTGGCGCGGAATCCCCTTCCATTCCAGCGGGCAGGTCCGCGCTTGAAAAGTGGACTCCGCGCCATCCCTTCGGGTTTCCGGGCCCCGCCGGATCCGGAAGTCCGCTTCGCCGGACACGGAAAATTGCCTGAGGAAAAGTGGAAGCGCTTTGATCTCAGGCCGGCCACGGGGCTTTTCCGCGACCTTCCGTGCCGGGAAAAGCCTCTTTCCGTGCCCGCTGGAAGCGACGGCGATGCCGCGCACCGCAACGGCGGGGATGTCTCCGCCCCCCAGTACTTCACCGCCTCCTCGCCTCCGCTCCGCATTTTGAGCTTCCCTTCCACCCATCCGGTTTGCTATACTTGTCAATGATTTTCGCGGGAGACCCGCCATCCGGGCTTTCATGGCTGACTGCCTGTGTGGTTCCCTGGCCTCCCGCACCACGGCGGGGCATCCCGCCAGCAACTGAAAAGAGCACGCCATGCCTAAACAGAAAACCAAGAAGGCCGCCACCAAGCGGTTTAAAAAGTCGGCCACGGGCAAGATTCTCCGTACCTGCGGCGGCAAGTCCCACCTTAACGCCTGCAAGTCCCGGAAGCGCAAGCGCAATCTCCGTGGCATGACCGTCGTGTCCGACGCGTTCAAGCCCGTCGTCGCCGCCCAGCTGGCGACGTACAACGTCTAACCCCCACGGAGAAAAACAATGTCACGAGTCACCACCGCACCGGCTTCTCGTCTGCGCCACAAGAGAATCCTCAAGCAGGCCAAGGGCTTCCGCGCCAACCGTAGCAAGACCTTTACCCAGGCCCATGCCGCCGTCAAGCGCGCCATGTCCATGGCCACCGAGCACCGCAAGCTCAAAAAGCGCCAGTACCGCCAGCTCTGGATCGGCCGCGTCAACGCCGCTGCACGCCTGAACGGCACGACCTACAGCCGTCTTGTCGAAGGTCTGACGAAGGCCGGCGTCCTGCTCAACCGCAAGATGCTCGCCGAGATCGCCATACACGACCCCGAGGGCTTCAAGGCCATCGTTGCCAAGGCCAACGCTGCCCTTGCCTAAGCGCGGACGAACGCAAATGGGGGCGCCGGATTCGGCGCCCTTTTTTCATTGTCTCGCATTGAGGGCCCATAAAGCCTCCAAACCATCAGCGAAAGGCGCCTTGCCTTTGCGAATGACGTCTGTGCGCACCGCGTTCGCTTCGCCAAGAGATGCGGCTCCATCGCCCGTATCGAACTTGATCGCCGCGGACAAGCAAGGGTCAGTCAAATACACCCCGCCAAGGCTGGCGCTGCCGCTCCGACCACGGAAACAGACGCGGCCAGGAGTCGTCTTGCGGCGATTGGCGCGGAATCCCCTTCCGTCCCTGCAGGCAGGCTCGCGCATGGGAAGTGGATCCCGCGCCATCCCTTCGGGTTCCCAGGCCTCGCCGGACACGGAGTCCGCGGAAATTTGCCAGAGGAGAAGTGGAAGCGCCTTGAAGCGGATCAGAGGCTTTTTTGTGCTCTTCGTGCCCGGCGGAGCTCGTCTCCGTGTTCGCTGGAAGCGGCCGTGATGCCGCGCATCGCAAGGGCGGGGGATGGCGGCCCTGCCTGCACGGGGGGCCGCCGTCCCCGCCCGAAGGCCGCCTCGGCGACCCGCCGCGACAGCGGCTTCCGTGCTTCGACGCGCCAGTGCCAAACCTCGAAGCAATTGCATGGGACGCTTCCGCCCACCTGCACTTCACCACCCCCTCACGCCGAGAACGGCAAATCGCCCGGCAAACCGCAAGGAATGTGGTATACTGGTTGGCATCATGGACTACCAACCTCTTGTCGATGCCATTCGCACGGCCCGGACGCCGGTCTTCTTCACGGGGGCCGGAGTCTCGACGCTCTGCGGCATTCCCGATTTCCGCGGGCCTGACGGCATCTACCGCGATCCCCATGCCGCGCGGATGTTCGACATCGACCTCTTCGACGCGGATCCGTCATTCTTCTACCGTCAGGCGGACAGGCTCGTCTACGGCAACGAAGGGACGAAGCCCGGACCCGTCCACGAGGCGCTCGTCGTCCTCCAGAAAGCGGGCCGCTGCTCCGGCGTGATCACGCAGAACATCGACGGCCTTCACGAACGGGCCGGTTCGTCGCCCGTCTTCGCCGTCCACGGTAGCGCGGCCTTCCACCACTGCCGCAAATGCGGCGACGCAAAGACCTTTGCGGAAATCCAGGAGTTGCGTGCCGGCGTGCCCGGCGCTGTTCCGCGCTGCGCGAAATGCGGCGGCGCCTACAAGCCGGACATCACCTTCTTCGGCGAGATGCTTCCCGAAGCCGCCTTAAACGGTGCCGTCCGCCTCGCTTCCCGCGCCGACCTCATCGTCGTCCTCGGCTCCTCCCTCACGGTTCAGCCCGCCGCCACCATTCCCCACCATGCTCTCCGAAACGGCGGACGGATGGCGATTGTCAACCGCGGCGAAACGCCATCGGACGACCTGGCCTTCTTCCTCGCGGACGACCTGGCCGAATTCGCCGATCAGGTTCTCGTCGCCTTCGCCTAGTGTCCCGTCCGATAAACCTAAAAATCGCTGTCGACCCGAACAGACATTTTCACAGAGAGTCACGGAGGCACGGAGATTGAGAGTTTTATGGATGCACATGGTTTCCAGTTGCAATGCACCTTCGGGGTGAAAGCCTTGCCTACGGTTCCAAAGGCATCAAAAGCCCTTTTCCAATGTTCTCCGTGCCTCTGTGTGACACATTGACTGCGACATTTAGGATAAATTCCGACCGCGTTGCGCAGGCTGGGTTGCGTTGAGCGAGAACGAGTCGCGAAGCGCGCTTTTCCGGATTGGACGGCGAGGACGAAGCCTGACGGAATCAGGACGGGGAAATAGGCCGGGGCTTTGCGGACGGGATGTCAGGCATCAGTCCTGCGGGCGCACCTCGCGTCCGGGGTTCCGTCGGCGCCGTCCACCCTCTCGCCATTGCCTGGGCCAGAAGTCGACCGGCAGGTCGAGGCCGCGTCCGAGCATGTAGTTGTAGGTGGCGAGTGAGAGGGCTTTGCCGAGGCCGTCGACATCGTCGCCAGGATAGGCGCAGGCGAGCTCGTTGAGGGCGAAAAGGCCGTGCTTCGGCCGCGCGGGCTTCCTGATGCGCATGCCGTTCGGCGGATCGGCCGCGAGGGGCGAATGCACGGTGAGGGCGAAGCGGTGCCAGAAGGCGGACTGGATGCAGCCGTCCGCAAAGAGGTCGCGGATGAAGGCCAGCGCCTCAAGGGTTTCCTCCGTCGTTTGGGTCGGATAGCCATACATGAGGTAGACGTGGACGAGGATGCCCGCCTCAGCGAAGTTTTCGCAGGCCTCGCGTGCGCTTTCGCAGGTGATGCCCTTGTCCATGAGTTTCAGGAGGCGGTTGTGGGCGCATTCGAGTCCGCCCGTGACGGCGATGCAGCCCGCCTCGGCCATGCGGGCGGCCAGTTCGGGCGTGAAGCCTGTGTCGAAGCGGATGTTGCCCCACCAGACGAGCTTCTCGCGTCGGCGGATGAGTTCGCGGCAGATGCGGCGGATGAGGACGGGCGGGATGGCCTCGTCGGTGAAGTGGAAGGCGCGGATTCCGGTCGCGTCGCGCATTGCGAGCATGGCGTCGACGGCCTGTGCCGGATCGGGCATCGCGTAGCGGCCTATGTAGTCGAGTGCGACGTCGCAGAACTTGCAGCGGTGCCAGTAGCAGCCGGAGGCGAGCTGGACCTTGAGCCAGCGCCCGTCGGACCAGAGCCGGTGCATGGGGTTGGCCGTCTCGATGACCGAGAGGTAGCGGGAGAGATCGAGGTCGGCGTAGTCGGAGACGCGGACGACGGCGCGCGTCCCGGAGCGTCCGCAGGTCGCGGCGCTGGCGCGAAGGTCTTCCGGGGAGCTGTCCTTCGTGCGTGTACGCACACGCGGGCCAAGGCCGAGGATGCCGAGCAGGGGGGCGAAGCCCTCGTCGTAGGAAATGAAATCGAAAAAGCTGAAGACGCGTTCGTCCGTGAGGTCGCGGAGCTCGCTGTTGACATAGCCGCCGCCAAGAAGCGTCTTCGTCTGCGGTGAGAGGCGCTTCACCGTCTGCGCGATGCGAAAGGCGCCGTAGACGGTGCCGGGGAAGGGAACTGTCGCGCCGACGAAGTCCGGCCTGTACTTCTCAAGAAGTCCGGCGACGAGGTCGTCGAGGATCGCGTCGATGTAGGAGGGTTTTCCGGCGAGCCGCTTGAGGAGCGGGTCGAAGGAGGGGGCGGCGACGGCGAGGTGTTCGGCGTAGCGGGCGAAGGCGAAGTCGGGGTCGAGCGCGGCGGCGATGTGGTCGGCGAGGTCGTCGAGGAAGAGCGAGGCCCGCATTTTCGCGCGGCCCTCAATGCCCTGCGAACCGAAGAGCGCGTCGAGCGTCTCTTCCGGATCGGTTCCGGATTCGGGGGCGAGTTCACGGAAGTGCGGCCCTTCGGGAAGTGTGTCGGGCCTTGCGAAGCGCCACGCCAGCTCCGGTGCGCGTCCCTGGAGGAAGGCGACAACCGCCTCGATGTTGTCGGCGTAGGCGTCGCCATTGGCAAGGAAGGCGCGCTGCGCCGCAGTCGGCCGGATGCGCTTCCGGAGCCGCGCCAAGGATTCCTCCACGCAGGGACGGGTAAAGAGACGGAGCGCCACCTCCAAGGAGAGGTCGGCCTGATGGGCATCGACTCCCTGCTCCTTCAGAAAACCCGTCAACACCGGCATGGCCGGGTATGGCGTGTTCAACTGAACAAGCGGCGGTGTCAGCAGAAGAACACGCGGACTGGGTTGCCTTGTCTTGGACATGGCTTGATTATAGCATCCGGAGGGGATGCTGTCTGCAGAGACGGCATTCGAGCGTTGAAAGGAACCCGCGCGTTTCCGCGGTTTTCGCAGATTTTTGTTGCTTTTTCCCGTGAAAACGGCTATTTTGAAATACATACGCGGCAAGGTCTGTCCAGACGGATTGGTCCTTGTCCGAAAATAGCGAATAATGAAAACCTTTCTTCTTTCGTTTGTGGCGCTGGCATTGCTTGCGCAGCCGGGCTTGGCCGCCGGGGCTGGCGGCGCCGAATTCCGGGATCCCTTCTGGCCCGTGGGATACAAGCCCGCCAAGGAGGCGCCGCCTCCGCCGAGGGCCGTGGAGGCAACGCCCGAGGCGACCAAGCCGGAGGCTCCGCCGCCGGCCGAGTCCGAGCCTGACTGGAAGGCCGCCATTCGCCTTCTTCGCATCTCCGGCTACGCCGAGGGAAACAGTTCGCGCAGTTGCGTGATCAACGGTCGGACCGTTTCCGAATCCGAGAAGATCTCCATCGTTCACGAGGGCTTCCGCTACACGTGGCGGATTGACCGCATTGCGCCACAGAAATCCCAGATGCGCTTCACGCGCCTGTCGGTTTCCCGCCTTTCCCAGGATTGACTTTTCGCCCACAACAGGAGACAGAAAACATGAACAGTAAGACATTCACACTCTCGGTGGTCGCATCGATGGCTGCCGCAATCGGCTTCGCGCAGGACGCCGCCACCCCCATTGCCGCAGTCGAGCAGGCGAAGGAGGTTGTTGCCGCCGTCCAGGAGGTGGGGCGGGATGCCGCCGAAGCCGAGCAGCCCGTTATCGCCGAAGAGCCCGTTGCCGAGGCAAAAGCCGCCGAGGTTCCGGCAGCCGTCGAAGCCGATCCGCCCGCTGTTGTCGAAGAGCCCGTCGCCGCGCCGGAAGCCGCCGATGTTCCTGCGGACGCCGAAACAGCTGTGGCATCGACGGACGTTCCCGAAACCGACGACGACATAGCCGGCGTTACCGTCACCTCCGCGGGCGATCCGGAAAAAATCACCGTTTCGCTCGACGCCGTGGAGCTGGAGGATGTCGTTCGCCTCTTCACGCGTCTCTCAGGGGCCAACATCATCTGCAATACGACCAACCTCCACGGTACCGTGACCGCCAACCTCGCGGACATCGGCTGGAAACCCGCATTCAAGGCGATTCTCCGCCAGCAGGGTCTCGCCCTCCTCGAGGATTCCCTCAATCCGGGCGTCTACGAAATCGGCGTCCCGCCCCTCCCCGGTCAGGAACCCATGGTTTCCAAGACCTTCAAGCTCAACTACCTCAAGGCTTCCGAGGCCGCCACAATCCTTCGGAACTTCCTCGGCCTTGACACCGCCAACAACAAGGCGACGAGTGCCAAGCGGACGCAGACGCGCGACAAGGACGGCAAGGTCGTCGAAGAGGTGGAGGCCATCGCCAACGAGCAGAAGGGCTACGTCGTCGCCCATCCCGCCGCCAACACGGTCATCGTCAGCTGCCGCGGCGAGGACAAGATGCGCGAGGTCGAGAAGGTCATTGCCGATCTCGACATTGTCCGCCAGCAGGTCTACATCGAGGCCAAGATCGTGCAGGTCAGCGGCACCGCCGCCAAAAAAATCGGCATTGACTGGAGCTTCCTTGACGGCTACACGATTTCCGCCGGTCCATTTGCCCGCCAGTACACGAAGAAGCAGAACCGCAACCATGGCACGACGCAGGGCGTCACCTCATCGAGCGACTACTTCAACAACTATTGGAGCAGTGGCGAAGGCGAGTACCCCTCCGAGCTTCCGGACGGCTCCGCGTCGCCCTGGGCCTCGCTCTATCGTACAAAGTCGGTGTCGGCTACCGAGGGCAACAGGACCGCGATCTGGACTTCCAGCGCCTCTGGCGAGTCAAAGCTGAACGACACCACGGTCAGCGACATCCGCACCGCCATCTTTGAGGCACCCGCCCTGCAGGTCGCCCTTAGCGCTCTCGAGACCTCCGATGACGTCGCCCAGATTTCGAATCCCAAGCTCATCGTCGCCAACGAGGAACGCGCCATCATCGACATGACGACGAAGGAGCCCTATGTCGAGCTCTCCAAGGAAAACAACTCGGACAACAACTCCACTTCCTACTCGGCGGAACTCAAGGCGATTCCCAAGGACGGCAACACCCCCGTGCCTTACATCGAGGGCGCATTCTTTACCTATGGCATCAGCGTCGATGTCACGCCGCGCATCAACAACTCCTCGAACATCACCGTCGTGATCGAACCGATGATCAGCGCGGCGAACGGAAAGAAGACGGTCGTTCTTGATACGACGACCCAGACGGCGATGGAATACCCGATCATCGACGTGAAGCGTGTTCGCACCACTTTCTCGCTTGGAAACGGTCAGACAGCCGTCATCGGCGGCCTCACCACCACGGGCGACCGGGAAATCGTCAAGAAAGTGCCCGTTCTCGGAAGCATTCCGCTTCTCAAGTACTTCTTCTCGCATACGGAGAAGGTCAAGGAGCAGTACGAGACGATTCTGTTTGTAACGGTCGGCATCGTCGATTCCGCGGACAAGGGGACGACGATGGGCCTGCCCGATGGCGCCCGCCTCGTGCAGAAGCGAATCGATGACAACGGCAAGATCATCGACAAGCGTTTCAAGGACATGGAGACGAAGGAGGAGAAGCTCGAGGCGGACCTTCGCGAGGCCGAAGCCCAGGGGCTGGTCGTTCCTGAAGTCGTGACCGAAGAGTAACTTTTCCTGCATGTCGGCGCAGAAAAGGCGGAGACCTGGACGAGGCCTCCGCCTTTTCTGCGTCGACGCCAATTCGACGGTTCGATCTTGGCGGTTTCCCGCCCGACGGGAATCCGTGCGGGCGGGGATGGGCTTGTGGGCGCGCGTTAGAGCGCGACTTCGTGACCGACGGCTGCGGATTCGTAAATGCCGTTGAGCATCTTCTGGACATTGAGGCCGTCCTCGCCCGAGGCCCCCTGTTTCGTGCCCCTGCGGCAGGCATCGATCCAGTTCTGGAGCTTGGCCTTGAACATCGTGCCCCAGTCCTCGGGGCCTACGAAGGTGGGCTTGGCGTTGACCATGAGGTCGTTCAGGTCGGTATAGATCTCGCAGGACTCCCAGTTGCAGCCGGCCTTCGTGCCCATTGCCGTCCAGTTGAAGACATCGTTTTGGGCGATGTGGGCTATGAAGGAGGACTCAATCTGGAGGATTGCGCCGTTTTCGAAGCGGATCTGGCCAACGGCAAGATCCTCGACGGTGTAGGTCTTCCAATCCCAGTTCGCCCAGGCATTGCGGGTCTTTGATGGCTTGTTGCCCATGTAGGTCCAGCAATTGCCGGAAGCGGCGACGGGCTTCGGGTTGCCCATGAAGCAATAGGCGCACTCGAGAATGTGGACGCCTATGTCGATCATCGGGCCGCCGCCTTGGAGCTCCTTGCGGCCGAAGACGCCCCAGTTGGGGACGCCGCGGCGGCGGAGAGCCTGGCAGTGCACATACAGGATGTCGCCGAACTGGCCCTTTTCGCGCGCGTTGATGAGCGCCGTCGTATTGGCGCGATAGCGCTGCTGGAAGCCGACGGAGAGCTTGACCTTGCCCTTCTTCGCGGCGGCGTTCATCTTCTCGCATTCTGCTGGGTTCATGGCCATGGGCTTCTCGACAAAGCCATGGACGCCGCGTTCGCAGCAATAGACAATCGGGGCGCAGTGGACGCCATTGGGTGTGCAGACATCGACTGCGTCGGGCTTGATCTTCTTGAGCATTTCGATCCAGGCGGTCTCGGAGATCGTCTTGCCAGTCTTGAGATCGGCACCGAAGAGGTTCTCCTCGGGGACGCCCCAGGTGTCGCGCATGATGCGGAGACGGTCGGCGTTGATGTCGACGCCCGCGACGATTTCGACCTCGGGGATGTTCTTGTACGCGTTCAGATGGGCCTGCGCGATGCCGCCGCATCCGATGATCGCGACACGGAATTTCTTACCCTTGAAGACCTTCGCCGGGCCTTCCATCTTGGTGGAGACGCTATCAGCCATGATTAAAACCTTTCTTGAGTTGTGAGGTTGTTTTAGAATAGCACAAAAGAAACGCGTACGCAGTAAAAATTGCATGTCGGGGTGCAGGACGGATTTGCGACCTCCACTAGGCGGCCGATTCATTTGCCGCAAGGCGTTGTCGGGGTTGGCGGCGTGAGGCTTGCGTTTTCCCCTGAAATCCTTCTTCCCTGGGCGAACCCGGGCAATTTGCCACCCGCATCCGCCTGTGGCGGACGCTTGCGGCGGACTTGGGTCCGGTCGCTTCGCTGTGCGGGCGGCACATTTTCTCGGCCTCGCCCACGCGGATTTTCGCGGGGAAAACGCAAAGGGACCACAGGGCCGACGCACCATGTGCGTGGCGCGGCTGCGTCCGCTCGGTGTCGGCTTGCGGGCGCCTGCTGCGGACACTTGGAGGCGACCATGCAAATTTAGGTCGCAAATCTGCCTGCACCCTACATGTCGCCGCCTAACGGTCGGACAAGGAGAACGACCTCCCCCTCGGGAAGGGATGGCGTTTCTCTTTTCCCCCCTCCCGCGAAGCGGGTGCGACCGGAATTTGTCAGCGTCCCATCGAAGACGGGAGAGGGAGCGCGCATGCTTGCTTTCGCTACGGGAAGCAGGAAAGACGGGGATCGGGCAAGGACCCCGCATCGTCGGGACTGTTCCTTGCGTTTTGCCGGCCAAAATTCCCGGCAGATAAAATTCGTGACGGAAAATGGCATCTGCCTTGCAGAGAACCTTTTTTTCCGCATAAAGCATGGTTCTGCTCATTCGCGCGCATCCTTCTCGCCAACATCGGGGCTGACAAATTCCGGTCACACCCGTGAAGCGCGCGTCGTGGCGAAAAAAGTTTGTTTGTGCTATTCTTAACAGAAGAATGGAAAGGATCCCCAAACCATGAAACTCGACACGATTTGCATTCAGGGCGGCTGGAAGCCAAAGAATGGCGAACCTCGACAGCTCCCCATCTACCAGAGCACCACCTGGCGCTATTCCACCAGCGAGGAGATGGGCAAGCTCTTCGATCTCGAGCAGGCCGGCTATTTCTATACCCGCCTCCAAAACCCCACCAACGATGTCGTGGCAGATAAAATCCGCGAGCTTGAGGGCGGAGTCGGCGCCATTCTCACCTCCTCGGGGCAGGCGGCGAACTTCTTCGCCGTCTTCAACATCGCCCAGGCGGGCGACCATGTTCTTTCGACGGCGGCCATCTACGGAGGCACATCGAACCTGTTCACCGTGACGATGGCGAAGCTCGGCATCGAGGTGGAGCTGATCGACCAGGATCTCCCGGAAGAAGAGATCGCGAAGCACTTCCGGCCCAATACGAAGGCCGTTTTCGGCGAGACCCTCACAAACCCCGCCGTCCGTGTCCTTGACATCGAGAAGTTCGCCCGCCTAGCCCATGCGCACGGCGTACCGCTCATCGTAGACAATACTTTCCCGACGCCGATCAACTGCCGTCCCTTTGAATGGGGAGCCGACATCGTGACTCATTCGACGACCAAGTACATGGACGGCCACGCCTGCCAAACGGGCGGCGTCATCGTCGACAGCGGAAACTTCGACTGGGATGCCCATGCCGGCAAGTTCCCCGGTCTCACCACGCCCGACGAAAGCTACCATGGCCTCACCTATGCGAAGAAATTCGGCAAAATGGCCTACACCACGAAGCTTGTCGCCCAACTGATGCGCGACCTCGGCGCCCAGGCCTCGCCTTTCAGTTCCTTCCTCCTGAACATCGGGCTTGAGACGCTTCATCTGCGCATGCCGCGCCACTGCGCCAACGCGCTCAAGGTTGCGAAATTTCTCAAGTCGCGTCCCGAGGTTGAGTGGGTCAGCTATCCAGGTCTCGAGGACAGCCGCGACCACGCTCTTGCGCTAAAGTACATGCCGAACGGCACCTGCGGCGTACTTGCGTTCGCCGTGAAAGGATCGCGCGAGGATGCGGGGAAGTTCATCGACCGTCTTCAGTTCGTCAGCATCGAGACGCATGTTGCGGATTCGCGCACCTGCGTTCTCCATCCGGCGAGCCACACGCACCGCCAGCTTTCCTCCAGGCAGCTGGAAGAGGCGGGCATCCCCGAGGGACTCATCCGCCTCTCGGTCGGACTGGAGGATGCAGACGACATTGTCGCCGATCTCGCCCAGGCCTTCGACGCCTGACTTGTAAGGAGACAAGTACGGTCGTGTGCACGCAGGCGCACACGGCCACCACCGTCCATGCTGCAATGTCGCCATGCCAAACATCTTAGCAAAAATCTTCGTCCGCACCGCGCTGGTGTCGGTTTTCGCCATTTCAGGTCTGGCCGCCGCGACGGAAGGCTCCGCTCCGCGCATGACGGAGGAGGAGGCTTGCAAAAAGGCGGCGGACATTCTTGAGGCATTCTCCCCTTCCAGACCGGACGTCGGCAATCTTGTCACGCTGTTCCAGCTCCGTGACGCCTTCGCCGACGTCAAGATACGATCGTTCTTGGACAATCTTGAGGCCATCGGCTTTGTCGCCGCGCATCGCCCCGACATCTACGCGAAGCGCATGCGTCCCTTGCTGCAGGATCCCGTGCGACTGGAAGGCGAGGGACAGGTCGATTGCAAGGCTTGCCGAGGCGAAGGGTGGTACAAGGTTCGCTGCGGCCTCTGCGAGGGAAAGGGCCAGTGCCCCACTTGCAAAGGGGCGGGCAAGAAGCGTGTCAACGTCTCGATTCGGTCGTTTAGGGGCCCCACTGCGGCGCACGCGAAGCCACAGGATGAGTTCCAGGAAATTCCCTGCACCGTGTGCAGGGGGTCCGGCTCCTGCAAGGAATGCGCGGGCGAAGGCATGAAAAAGGGCCTCTGCCAGTCGTGCGGCGGCACGGGGAAGACATGGGACGCGGTTGCCGTCAATCGGCTTGCGCTGGAGGCCTATGAAGCTCTTCGCGCGGCAATCAAGATCAAGATGTTCGAAGCGTCGATCCCCGCATCCATTGTTACGGCCACGGCAGACGGGCAGCGGTATTTCGCCCCGGTCTTTCGCTTCGGCGACCATTGCGTGGCGGCGTTGTCCGCCCGCGCCGCAACATGCGTATCCAGTCTTTCGCTCTACACGGCGGACAAGCGTCCCGTCCCCTTTTCCGCGCTGTTGGTCGCATCGAACCGCGACCTCGTCCTGATTGATCTCGCCGAGTCGAGCATTGTTCCCCCGCTCCCGCTAGAGGACGATATGTCGAGGCTTGACACCGACAGCCCCGTATACGCCTACGGCACGTCGCGTGAAAACGGAATGGGTGTCCGGCTTGACGGCAAGATCGTGACAGCCGGCCCCCTCCATCTCTTCACCACGGTCGAAACGCAGACGCTTGCCGACTGCGCGCCTCTCATTACGGACGGTGGCAAACTCGGCGGACTCTTCATGTTCCCCGTAGCCGACTTCAATGCCATGGGCGCAGTCAGCCTGGCCGAGAAGCAGGGCGTCGCCTTGAGGCTCGACAACCTTCTTCCTCCCGACTTCAGCCGTCTTTCCGTCGACGCCCTCCGCGCCCGCAACAACATCCTCCTTTTCGCCCGCCGGGCCATTCAGGCGGCAAAAGACCTGCTGGACTGCGACGACTCGGAATTCGCCTTGCGGAAAACAACCGTTTCCGAGACCGTCAAGCGTCTGGATCGTGCCGTGGCGATGATCAAGGGAGTGCAGAGCTGGGATGTTTTCATGATGGAGGCGACAGCCCGGGAACTCGCAGGAGATGCGAAGGCCCGCGCCGGCAATCTTGAGTCCCGTCTTGCCAAGATTGCCGAGAAGGAGGCGGGGAGGGGCAAGCGTGCCGTCTCCGGCAATGAGTCCGGCACGAATGCGGTCGCCACCGTGACGCCGGCTCCGGAGAAACCGGTCGAATCCGCTCCTCGCAAGACATCGGCGGCGGCGAAGGACGAAAAGGGCGATGGCCTCCGGCACGCCTGCAACTGGAAGATCACGCTCGTAGTCGTGGCGGTTGTCATCGTCGTCATCACGGCAATCTTCATCCTGATCGGCGTTGTTCAGGACGTCCGGCGAAGGAAGAAACTTTCAGCCCCCCCGGAAATACCAGATTTCATACGCGAAATGAAGGAATATGAAAGAAGGCATCCCGAAAAGGGGAGATAGCCGGCAGAGGCGTCAGCGCCGGAAGCCCCATCGATGGGCGCGAATACTCGTCGCGTTCCTCCTTTTAGGCGCCCTTGCCTTCACCGTTCTCTGGTGGTGCAACCCGCCGCCCCTCGTCGATGCGAGGACCTTTCCCGAGGGGTTCGTCATGCGCGACGCCGCAGGCGGCATCATCCGCGTTGGTCTTGGCCCGGGCGAAGTAGACTGCCGCCCCACTTACATCGCCAGGCGCGACGACTGGATCGTCAAGGCGATTGTCGCAGCAGAGGACGCCCGCTTCTTCTCGCATCGCGGAGTCCGCATCGAATCCATTCTCCGGGCCCTTCGCCAGAATGTCACGGCCCTTCGCGGCGTTTCCGGCGCCTCGACAATCACAATGCAGACCGTCCGCCTCATCCGTCCTCACCGGCGGTCGTTTCCCGACAAGGTCTGCGAGGCCTTTCAGGCGATGCGGCTCGAACGCGCGATGACGAAGGAGGAGATTCTCTCGCAATACCTCAACCGCGCTCCCTTCGGCTCAAACCTCATTGGTGTAGAAGCGGCGTCCCAGGTGTGGTTCGGCCGTCCGGCGTCTAAGCTCGGCCTGGCCGAAGCCTCCCTGCTCGCCGGCCTCCCGCAGGCCCCTTCGCGCTTTCGTCCCGACCGCAACCTTCCCCGAGCCCTCAAACGCCGCGCCTACGTTCTCGACCGCATGGAGGCTCTCGGCATGATTACCCGCGCACAGCGCGAGGTGGCCGAAGCGGCCGAAATCCAGGTCTTTCCGAACCGCCGGCCCTTTAGGCATCCTTGGTTTGGCGATTGGGCCGGTCAACTCGCCCCCACCCGGACGGGCGACTGGCGCACGACGCTTGACCCACGCATTCAGGCTTCCGTTGACGCCCTTCTTGCTGCGCGGTGCGATGACGAAACCTGCGCCGTCGTGGTCCTCGCCGTGAAGGACGCCTCCGTCCTCGCCATGACGGCTTCGGGCGACTACTTCGCGCGTGACGCCGGACAGATTAACGCCTCCGCCGTTCCCCGTCTCGCCGGTTCGACCCTCAAGCCCTTCGCCTACGCGATGCTCGCCGATCAGGGCGTCCTCACGCCAGGACTCGTTCTCCCTGACGTTCCCCGCATCTTCGGTTCCTACGCGCCGAAGAACTTCGCCGGAGGTTACCGAGGCCTCGTCTCTGCGCGTGACGCCCTTGTCCTCTCCCTCAATCTGCCGGCCATCGACATCGTGAGCCGCATTGGTGTGCGCCCCTTCGCGGACAAGCTGCGCGCCATGGGCTTCGAAACTGTAGAGGGCGACAGCTCCAAGCTTGGTCTCGGAATCGTACTCGGAAGCGTCTCCGTCCGCCTCGTCGACCTGGCAGCCGCCTATGGAGCCCTTGCGCGTGGCGGGCGCTTCCTGCCCGCCACGGCAACGCCGAATGCGGAAAGCCGGAATCAGAATGCGGGAGCGGTTTTTTCGGAGGGCGCGGCGTGGATGGTGACGGACATGCTTTCGGGCGAGGAGCGCAGCTTTGCTGCGCTCGGGCATGTCGCGGACGTCCGTCTGCCGCGCTTCGCCTGGAAAACGGGAACCTCGGCAGGCTTTCGGGACGCCTGGACCGTGGCATGGAACCCGGAATACGTCGTAGCCGTCTGGTGCGGCAACAAGAGCGGCCGCGCCATGTGCGAAACGCACACCGGACTTGACTCAGCCGCGCCCATCGCCTGGCAGGTCATCCGCGCCCTCTATCCCTCGGGCGACGCCCCCTGGTTTGACCGTCCCGCAGCCGTGCGGACTCGCCCGGTCTGCGCCATCTCGGGCCAGCCTGCGGGACCACTCTGCCCGAAGACCGTCGAGGACCTCTATGTCGACGGCGTCACACTGTGGAGGCCGTGCGCCGTCCATGTCCGCGGAGCCGACGGCGCCGTGACGGAGAAGTGGCCGGACGCCGTGGATGCCGGCCTCCAGGCCATAGGCCGGAAAGAGTCGGCCGAAGAAACCGCGTTTCGCATCGTTGCGCCTGCCGACGGCACCCGCTACAGGTACCTCGACGGCATCGACGCTGCGCAGACGGCCGTCATCCGCCTTTCCGGCGCCGCAGCCGACGAGTCTGTCTATTGGTTCGTGAACGGACGCTTTCTGAAGGCCGCCACGGGCAACGCCTCCCTGATCCTCCCTCTGGCGCGCGGCACCTTCGCAGTAACCGCCGCAACCGCCGGCGGCCGCGTTGACCAGGTCTCCCTCGCTGTCGAATGACCGGACATGAACGCTCGGCCGTTCTGCCTCTTGGGTCCGACGGGCCCAAGAGGCCTTTTCACGAGCCGTATGGCGGCTGCGCTGCCAAAGTTCAATTGGCCGTTACGGCTAAAAATGATAAAGTAATCACCATGGAAAAGAAGCTTCGCCGATCATCAAGCGACTGGATCGTCGCAGGGGCCCGTGGAGGCATTGGCGCCTACCGCGGGATCGCCCCCGTCGCCCTCCGTATGGCGCCCGCGCTCTTCGCCTTGCTTGGCAAGGCCGGCGTTCCCGTTTATGCCTTCTGCTGGATTCGCAGGCCATGCGACACAATGCCCGGCTTCTAACCCTCCCGTTTTTCACAGGCCATGCAAATCTGCGTTCTTAACAGCGGCAGCAGTGGCAACAGCCTCTTCCTTTCGTCCGGCCAGACCTCGATTCTCATCGACGCCGGCATCTCCTTTCTAAAAATCCGCAAGCGCCTCGAGGCCATCGGCCACGCCCCGTCCGATCTCGCCGCCGTCCTTGTCACCCACGAGCACAGCGACCACTGCACGGGTCTCCCCATGCTCTGCGCCAAAGTGCACGACCTCGTCGTCTACGCCAACTACGAAACCTCGCGGGGCGTGGAGGATGCCCTCCGGCAAAACATCAAGCCAGACCATCCCCTTCGCTGGACAAACTTTGAGACGGGGGACTCTTTCGAGGTCGGCGCCTTGACCGTCGAGACCTTCGGCGTCCAGCACGACACAGCCGATCCCGTCGCCTATGTCGTCTCCGATGGACGGAGCCGCATTGGCATCGCGACGGACCTGGGCTGCGTGACCGAAGTGGTGAAGCGTCATCTCAAAGGCTGCGATGCGCTCGTACTCGAAACGAACCATGATGTCGGAATGCTTCTGGAAAGCGATCGAAGCTGGATGCTCAAGCAACGCATTCGCGGACGCAACGGTCACCTTTCCAACGAGCAGGCCGCCGAGTTGCTCGCCTGTGTCTACTCGGACCGGCTCCGTGTCGTCTTTCCCGCGCATGTCAGCGGCGACTGCAACACGCCCGAGCTCGCAGCAGGTGCCATTCGCATCGCGCTGCGCGCCTTGAAGTGCGAAAACCGTGTCGCTATTTGCCCCACCTATCGCGATGCGGCAAGCCCGCCCGTGGAGCTTTGAGAAATTTGCTGCGACATGTTTCGAACTCATGCTGCGACACCCCGCCAGAATCTCCCGTATTGGATAATTAAGCACACTTGACTATCCGTTTGCCTTGTGCTACTATCTTTTCCGCATTTTCAAGAGGAAGTGGCGGATGCCAACGGATAGCAAGGCGAAAAAGAACATCTCCCCGCTTCCCGACGACTGGCTGCACCTTTCCCAGACGTCGGGACTTTTTCGTCTTGTCGCCTCCAGAACATCGCCACGAGGGCATGACGACAAGAAGCTGGGCCGCGTGACGATTCATCAGGCGCGCATCTTCGGCCACATCTTCTCGAACCCCGACATCGACATCCGCATCAAGCGCCTCGCGCACGACCTCGACATCACCCCCGCCGCCGCCTCGCAGGCTGTCGACCGCCTCGTTTCCGAAGGGTTGCTCGACCGCCACCCCGACCCGACCGACCGCCGCGCCGTTGTCATCACGATTTCCGAGAAAGGTCGCCAGTTTCTCGAAAAAATAAAGGCGGAGTCCAACGCTCTCCTCGCCGACATCTACCGCGAAATCGACCTCACGCCAGAGGAGGCCGCCACCTTCGGCAACGTCCTCTCCCGCATCCACGAGGCCCTCGTCCGCAGATGGTGCGACTACATAGACGGCGGGTACATTCCTGGGAGCGCGGGCATCCTGCCCGCGAAAAGTGGGGGAGTGGAGGAATGGGGGAATGGGGGAATCATCCCTGGGGACGCGGGCATCCTGCCCGCGGGATCGACTACGCCGCAGGCTGGAAGCCCTGGGAGCGTAGGCATCCTGCCTGCGGAATCCCCCACGTCTCGCATCGGTTGGCATTGCCGCCACTACCTCCCCCATTGCGAGGACAAGCGCCTTCAAACCATCACGTTCCGCCTCTTCGACTCCCTCCCCGCCGCCGCAATCGAGGAAATGCGACAGGAACTCCGTGCCTTGCAGGACCTGCCGGATGGTGCGGAGAAAAACGCCCGCATGGTCAATCTCCGCAAGACCGTCGACCGCTATGAGGATTCGGGATATGGCAGTTGCTTTCTTCGCGACCCTCGCATCGCCCAGATAGTCGTCGACGCCCTTCGTCATTTCGACGGGGAGCGGTATGTCCTGGTCGCCTACTGCATCATGCCGAACCATGTGCATGTCATCGTCGACCTCGCGGAAGGCTGGAGTCTGTCGGACATCATGCACTCTTGGCGCTCTTTCAGCGCGAACAAGGCGAATCGGATCCTCAACCGAACCGGACAATTTTGGATGGAGGAGTATTTCGACCGCTACATCCGCGATGAGAAACACTTCGCCAACGCCCTTGAATATCTTCTCATGAACCCGGTCAAGGCTGGACTTGCAACGGAAGTCGGCCAATGGCCGTGGACTTGGGAAGCCCCCGGGAGCGCCTCTGGGAGCGCGGGCATTCCTGGGAGCGCGGGCATCCTGCCCGCGAAGAATGGGGAAATGTTGGGATGTATGAATGGGGGAGTTGCCCCTGGGAGCGCGGGCATCCTGCCCGCGAGAACGTATGTGCCGCGGGCTGGAAGCCCGCGCTCCCAGGCCCCATCACCTCTTTAGGAGAAACACCATGAACTACAGACACATTGCATCACTTTTCCTCGCAGCGGTCCTAACCGTGCCC
>JAEEGL013746688.1_pt1 | contig 25130 bp, 3 predicted proteins | sample 9134231 | NCBI WGS metagenome assembly JAEEGL01 (sample SAMN16246548, study PRJNA631951) | gut metagenome | biome: gut microbiome; feature: rumen; material: fiber-attached | host: Bos | place: Iran: Karaj | collected 2018-10 | reverse complement strand
GGCCATCAACATCCTTATCGCCGTGGCCTCCGACTTCGAGAGTGCCGCAATGGGATGGAACAAATGGTGGCTCAGCAGTGAGGGCGTGTGGCTGTATGGTGGCTGGCACAACGTCTTCAACGGCGTGGCCGGTATCCTCAACATCTTCTGTATGACCGCATGGTGGAACGTCTATGCCTCCAAAGACAAAAAAGACATGATTTGGGCCGACATGACGTGGGTCTATATCGTCATCTACGACATCTGGAACTTCGCCTACACCTACAACTGCCTGCCCACCCACAGCTGGTACTGCGGCATCGCCCTGCTGCTGGCTCCCACGGTGGCGGCTCTGTTGTGGAACCGTGGCGGCTGGATTCAGAATCGTGCCAACACATTGGCTATCTGGTGCATGTTTGCACAGGTGTTCCCTCTCTTCCAAGAGACCTTCAAGGACGGCCGCCAGTGGTTCAGCTGGGCCGTGCTGCCCGTGCAGTATCCTGAGGGCGTAGAGACCATCAAACAGCTCTACGACGTCGCCGGCGGCGAAGCTGCCACTGTTGGAACCACTGTAAACATCGTGGCAGCCAACCCCACCATGATGACTATTATCAGCGCATTGGCCTTAGTGACCAATATCATTGCCCTTGCCTACATTATTTGCGTGTCTAAGAAGCGTCACATCAATCCTTACAAAGAGGATGTCTTCGTCAATCAGAAGTACTACAAGGACGCTATGGCTCGCGCCGACGTGGATTAACGGCTACTCCTTCTAAAAAAAATGCCCTCGGGGAATTATGTTCCCGAGGGCTTTTTTTATCCTGAGTAAATTCTGCAGAAAAAAAATTGGATAATTATCTAAAAAAACGTATTTTTGCAAGTTAAATATAAAAGCAACGACACTTGCAAGCCATTATTAAGCAAAATAATGGCTTGCATGAAGCAATTTATCAATAGAAGAAAAAAATATATAAATATGCCTACTAGTAATCTTTTTGACTGGAAAAAAAGAGTGGTAAAAATCTTTCATTCCACCTGTGTCTTCCTCTTCGCAACTATTATTTTCCCCTGCCAAACGGCTTGGGCGCAGGGGAGCAGCGCCACCCTCACGCTTACTCCCAACTTTGCAAACAATACGGTCACTGTCAGCGTTAGTGGGACCTATGCCGATGGCGACACCCTGTTCTATACATTCAACGGGGATTCCCCATCTTTTTCAGACAGCTACGTCCTACTCGCCAACCCAGTTATTCCTGTAGGAACTGTCGGGACCACCCTCACAGTATCGTTGGGTCAACGGACAGATGAGACGGAATCGTGGAGCAGTGATGCCACCCAGTTGGATCTGGCACGTTACGCTACACCTGAAGTGAGCTATAATTATGCCAACGGCTCCTTCACTGTCGACAATGTCAGCCAGCTTGTCAATGAGACAACCGAGACACTCACCCTCTTCCTCAATGGTGATGCCACCACAGTCTCTACTTTTGCCATCGGAAGCAGCTACGGTTCGACTGCAATCACCTACTATTCAACCTATAGCCTCCACTTAGATGGCAACAACCTCTTCCCCTCATTGACAACACCTGCCAGCACCAACCGCTATCATCTGCCTGTGGCAATGAACTTCCGTCCTCGCACCATCACGGGTGCCGGCACCCCGTCGACAGGCCAGTTTGCCTCCAACAGCGGCACAGCTTTCTATGTCAACTACAGCCACTTTGCCGACAACAATCTAGTTGACCCGTCGCCTTACGATGCCAACACCTACGACGAGGTGTGGAGCAGCTCCACCTCATTCTCTATTCCCCAATCCGTCTTCAAGGTAGTGGCTGGCCCCCAGGGTGGGACCAACACTCAAGCACTTACCCCCAACACAGGCAGCCTGTTTCCCTCTCCAGCAGTGCTGATCGACACCACCTATAGCGATAAGGTTATCCTGTACTACCAGCACGAAGGTACCGACAACTACCTCCACGTTGCCAACGGCAGCCTCGAAAACACCCATACCTTCGACTACAGCTGCCTCTGGAGCCGCGATGCCGCATACGACTACTACTACCAACGGGTGAACGGCACCAACTATTACCTCTATTATTATCAAGGCGAACTGATGTTGACCAACTCTTCTTCCTATGCCACCAGCTGGAGCCTTTCAAACCACCGCTTGGAGCGGAGCGACAACCACACCCTGGCACTTGCTTTCAACCCTGCTAACAGCCGCTGGACATTGGCGCAGAACGGTAATACCGATGTGGCATATCAAGCAAAGCACACCCTCCACCACTCAGGCACCTACTACGACCTTACCGGATGTCTTTCCGACCCCATAGCCATCAACAACGAAAACATTGACCATGCCCCTAATTGGGTGGCCATGAAAGAAGGAACCACTCGTTCCTTCTCTACCCGTCCCAAGGTGAGCCTCAACATCTACACTCTTCCCCGCCACGAGCGCTATTCTCTAGCCGTCGACGGTGAAACCACCTCACCCGAGTTCTTTTACTACGAAGGCATCTCCTATTCCCGCATCAGCGACATCCCTAGCCGTTCAGAATCTAAGAACATTCTCGACAGCCGCGACTTCGTGACCGGGCAGAACAGCACCGACGAGCGTCTGACCGTTGAGTGGCATGTGGTCAACGCTGAAGGCGAAGAGGTGACCGACGCACCGTTCACACTGAATGCGTCGAGCAGCAACAACACCTTCCTCTCCACCCTGACCCGCACCGGCAGCCTATCGGCCCCCGCCACCTACTATCTGCAGGCCACTATCGACTACCAGCTGGACGGCAACCGCAACTACAACATACCCATCCACGCCACCGCCACCAGCAACCGCCTGCCCGTCATCGCAGAGCAGACCACCACACAAGCCTCCTGCGTCGGCAACGGTGAGGATGCAACCTCTTTTGAGTCGGGACGCTACTACTTGCTACGCACCCTCGACCCCGACCACGGAACAGAGGCCTACCTTTCGGTCGATGCCAACGGCAACGCCGCTCTCACTCTCAATCCCGAAGCAGCCCGCCTCTACCAAGTATCGCAATTGTCCAACGGATACTACACGCTGGTCAACGCCGCCCTTACCCGTGAAAACAACGGCAGCCCCGCCTACCTCACCTCCAACAGCCAACAGTCGGCCTATAACTATAAATATCACCCCAACCTAGTTGCTGCCACCATTACCTCTGCCGATGCAGGAGACGGTAGCAACCAGTTCCAACTGACCCACTACGCCAACGGTGAGGGCAACGCCACCTATTTCACCATTACGCCTCGTAGCGTGCTAGAGGCCTCCCCCGCTCCCTACGCCACCACCATGTCGCTGATACCTGCCGAAGGTGCGATTGCCCAAGGCAACACCCTGCGCCTGCAGCCATACGACATCAGCCGCATCATCGACCATAACAACAATATTTTGCAAAGCGACCTCCAGCACTACTATGCCCAGCGTTGGCAGCTGGTTGACGCACAGCTCCTGCCTCCTACCATCACCATGAATGCCGTAGGCCGCACCACCATCACCGACCTTGAGGGTCACCAACAGGGACTCTACGGCACCTTGCACTACCGCGTGCGTGAGAGCGAGAACGACGAGTGGGGTGCCGTGCAGTCCGTCACCCTCAGCGAGACGACTTACAGTGTTGTGCTGGAAAACCTCAACGAGCACAACGAGGTAGAGGCTTGGAAGAGTGCCGACAACGCCCACAGCTATCTCGCCACGTCCGACATCACCTCATTCATCGTCCGCAAGATGGCAAGCCCCGTAATCAGTGTCGATGGCAATGTGCTCACCATCACCTCAACCGCCGATACCGATGCTCCGCAAGCAACATTCTATTACACTAATGTATATAATGAACTTGACGACAACCCCGCCGACACCGCTGCATCAGGTTCCAGTACCTATTTACGCTACGACTCTCCTATCACCACTTACGACCACCTTACTTTCACAGCACGTGCCTATGCACCCAATTGGTTGGTATCCGACCCCGTACAGTATGAGTTTCTTCCCTTGCTACAACTAGGCACCGACGGCGGTCGCCGCACCGACGGCAACATCTCGCTGGTGGCCTACCTAGGCACCCCCTCCCTGGAGCAGTACAACTATGCAGTCTGCGGCGAGTCAGCTCCGATGAGCTACGTCAACAGCCTTCTCTCTACCGACCAATATATCATCCGTTACACCACCGACGGCAGTGAGCCCGACGAGACCAGTCCCCAGCTGACTACCACCTCCACCGATGGTTCCTACTGTCCTAACTATCCCACCGAGCCTTACACCCTCACCCCTGGGGCTGTGATCCATGCCATCAAGGCGAAAGCCTATCCCAGCGAGGGCAGCCACTATCGTCCCTCACCCACTCTCACGCTTCTGCCTGGGGCACAATACCTGACCGTCACCTATATAGAGAACAACCCGAACCTATCCCAAGGTGCCGATACCAATATCATGTGCCATATCACCACTGGCTCACTCCTAGAGGTAACTAACTCGACAATCACAAATACTACCGACAACAGCTTCCTCTGGATGTCGGGCTCTCAGGGTGCCAACCGCCATATCCGCAACGCCAATACCAACAAGTACCTCGCCCTCACTGTCACCACAGTCAACGGAACCGAGACTCGCACCCTCACCGCGGCCGAAAGCGCCATCGAGCGGGTCGACGCCAACAATATCCAAACCTCTACCCGCTGGATTTGGACGGGCGAAGCCACCTCAAGCGCTAATGAGGCCGGCTACTACGAACTGTATTCCACGCTTGGCATCACCGAGGGTACGCCTACCCGCTACTACCTCACCTTCGACCTCACCAACCATGCATGGATCGCCATGACCCAGGATGAGATTGCCAGTGGCAATGCCCAAACTCCTGGACGCTACCAGACGCAAGTGGCCTTCCGCACCCGACTGGTCGACTATCAAGGAGGCGACGAGTTCCAGGCCCTCTCCGCCGACCTTTACGCCCTGCAAGGGGACGAATGGGTCACCCTGTCCGACCAAGAACACACCGGATGGGCTGCTCTGAGTCCCGGCAAGCAGTTACAGCTACGTGCCGCACTCAACGGAAACCTCATACACTACTCCCCCAACACCGATATCAACATCATCCGTACCGGCTATGACAATGGCGAAGATCCCTTCGATGCCGACCGCTACCAACCCTGGCAGCAGTGGCATATCTTCTACGACCAGCAGATGGGAGCCGAACGTTATGTCAATCACTTCACTCAAGTGCCTGGCTACTCAGTCACACCCGAACACGGAGTATTTGACGAACACACCGTCGTTCAATGGCAGAACGGCAACGGCCAAGACCTCGGCGACGGAGGCTCTTTAGGCAACCTCTTTTCTGTAGTCAGCATAAATGGTGACCGCATCACCCTGCAACGTACCAACACGGTCAACGTCAGCCTGCCTGATTTCGGTAGCCTGGTGAAGGCCGACAGTTGGTACAATACCGCTTACGCCAATTCGGGCATCCTGCATTTCGACAACAGCGTCCGCCTCGTTGCCGAGGGCACCGCATCGCACCCTGACTACAATGCCGACCAACGCACCCGCATCGTAAGCCACGACAACCAATACCTCTCAGTCCTTCCCAACCAAACGACCAACATCAACTCCACCGACTACCCCTACCTAGTCGGACAGCCCCAAGTGAAAGCCCAACCAGACTATACCAACCAATCGGTCTGGCTGGTCAGCAAGGTGAACGACAGCCCTCTCAGCCGCTACACCATCTCCTCCGACGCCAACAGCCACCGTCGTCTCTGTCATCTGCCTGACAACGACTATACAGCCTCTGACGATATCCACAACGCAGTGTATGTCTACGACACCACCTCGCCCGAGGCGTTCAACTACAACCTGACCCACAACAACCCTCTGCTCAGCCACAACGAGGACTACCTGCACTTCGATATCACCCAGTACACTGCCACCGACAACAACTATGCGGTACTCTCGCCCTACTACAAAGTGGCATCCTCCAATCTGGCTGCCCACCTAGGCCTAGCCAACCACAATAACGAACACCTGTGGATGCAAGCCTACATGGGGAGTGTGGCCAAAGGCGACGAAGAGCTGACCTTGAGCCAAGCCGCCTTCTGGAGTGCTCGTTGGCAAATGGAAGAAGCCTGGCTCACACCCCCCGACGTGGACATGACCCCCAACGGAGTGGTCACCCTCAGCCACCACCTGCAGCCTACAGCCGAGGCCAACAGCACCGACCTCTACTTCTACTATACCCTTGGCAACGACATGCCCACCTTCACCGGCACCACCCCTGATGGCGACGGCCTCGCCCCCACCGCCAATCTTGCCCCTGCCGAAGGAACCCTGCTTTACGACCCTCAACACAAGCCCGTGTTGACCGAGAACCAACAAATCAACGTGGTGGCCGTGCTTACCCAGGCCCTGGCCATCTCCGACTCCTACACCGTGAACCCACACATCTCCTTGCCTTACTCTTTTGTCGCCGTCAAGAGTTTGAATCCATGGTGGGCCGACGACGACAACACTGTGGTATCCTTCGACCGCGAAGGAGGCGACACACTGGTTGTGAGTCGCGGACTGGGCGAACCCAACTACGACTCCACCAGTATAGGCTATACCCACTATGCAGCCACAAACCAATACACCCTCACCAACTGGGAGAACGAATCCTACGCCATACGTGCCTACCAGCACAATAAGCTGCAGAGCGATGTACTGCTTCGCATCCACAACACAGCCCTCGTCGCCACCATTGCCAGTGCTACCATCACCGAAAACCTTGGCAGCATCCAGCTTCGCGTTGGCACTCAAAACAACCAGCACCCCCTCTCTAACTATTATAAGGTATATTACTATATAGGTGATAACGAACCGAGCTCCCTCAGCGACTGGACCATTATCGACCCCTCTGCCGAAAGCACTGTCACCTTCGACGAGCAGAGCCATGAAGCCTTGTTCACCATCGGCAACATCGACCTCTCCAATGGGCCGCAACGCATCACCGTCCAAGCCCTGCCCAACGACCCCAACCCCGAAACACGCTTCTACTCACCCTCCAATGTAGCAAGCCGCTACCTCATTCCCACCCTTAATTCCAACACCCCACTTGCCAGCGGCGACGGTACCTCCTCCAACCCCTATCTCATACAGAACGAATACGATCTCCTAGTCCTAGCATCCAACCACACCTACTGGACTGGAGGCAACCACTTCAAAGTCACCGCCCCCATTGCATTGGCAAGCGACAATGCCGACCTCTTCACTAGCATCGGCAGCAGCACCCAAAAATTCGACGGCCACTGGGACGGCGCCTACCAAATCCTCAGCAACCTCAAGCAGCCCCTTTTCGGGGTCTGCTCCAACGCCCATATCTATAATGTTATGGTCGACGAGTCCGAAATAGTCTCCAACTCCAATACACACGTTGGCGGTATCGTCTGCACCGCCGAAGGCGAGACACGAATCTACAACAGCGGCCTGCTCAACAGTGAGAAGGAACGGACTACCAGCGTCACCAGCAATGCCGGTCCCTCGAACGGCACTGCATCTGGTATCGTAGGACTCCTCAAGGGCGGCAGCCGTGTGGTCAACTGCTACAACTTTGCCCGCATCGTTGGCAACAACACCAACAGCGCTGCCGGCATCGTAGGCATGGTAAATGCTAACGACTACTCCACCAAGACCGCCCCCAAATCTATCGTGTTCAACTGCATCAACTATGGCAAACTCGAGGCTAGCGGTAATAAAAGCAATTATCCCGTAATTGGCTATTACAACAACTATAATAATTCTAACCAATACAACTTTGTCGTAGACAACCTCAACCAATACAACTACTACCTTGCCGACGAAACACTCTACGACCTCACCAAGTTGGTTAGCAACGGTGCATTTGGTGCCGAAGAGCATTTCCTCAATCGCTACGAGATGTACCGTAGCGTGATGAATATCAACCACGACCGCTGCGGTTGGTGGGTCAATGCCCCCAGCGGCAGCATTGCCACCAACACAGCCGACTATTACACCGACCTCATTGCTGCCGACAACAACCATATAGGCAAATGGGTGCTCAACACCTCCATTGCCCCCTATCCCATCGTGCAACCCCGCTACGAGGTGAGCACCGATGGCGAAGGCGAGAGTGCCACTACCTCCTACAGTCCCATCTCCTATCCCTCAGTCATCAACCCTGGCTATGCCGACGCTTCCACCGAGGCTCCTGCCTACGAAGGCAAACGTCTCGGCACTCTTGCTGTCACCCTGTCGGTAGGCGACCATGGCTCCAGCACCTTCACCACCCATCCCAATGCCCCTGTCGATATTCCCATCACCGACATGGACACGCTACACCACGACTTCAACTACCGCAAGATACAGTTGCCTTACTTCCAAGACTATTTCCGCGATGCTAACAATAAATGGAAGACCATAGTCACAGAAGAGAACGTTGATTGGGTCGTCACTGGCTGGAAAATCACCAGCGTCACTGCTGGTGGCCAGACCTACACCACCGGTGTCTGCCCTGCCCACTACGACTATGCCGACCGCAACGACGTACAGAAGGATATCTATGCTGACGACAACCGACGGGTATTCGCCCAAGGCGGCTTCTACAATGTCCCCTACGATGTAACCGCTATCACACTCACCGCCTACTGGGGCAATGCCTATTACCTCTGTGAGGAGAAAAACGACTCGTACTATAATGGCAAGAACACCCTGGCAGACAACCCCATGTATGGTGCAGCTAAGAAAAAGGCATTCGGCGTAACGAAGACCACTACCCAGCCTAACAGCCGTACTTCCGTACGTAACCTTATCAACACCATCCCCACTGGCAACACTGTCTACGATGCCGCACTCGTGCTACTGAGCGACTGCCACTTAACCAACACAGAAAATAATAACACTTCTAATTCTTTCTTCACTGGATCACAACGAGCCTTTACCATCATGTCGCTCGATGAAGACAACGACCACGAACCCGATCACGTACTCTATCATTACTTTAATGGACGACAGGGATTCAATCCCATCCGGTTCGACAACGTTGTCTATGCCGACTTTAGCATGGCTGGCATGACCAACAAATTTGCCCAGCACTTGGGTATCGTCTGTCCCATCGGCCATTTCGAAATTACCGAAACCGCTCTCGCCCGCTTCTACCAGTTTGAGTACGACAACCGCGGAAACGGCACCGTAACTAAGGAAAAAGCCCCGTTCATTCTCAACAGCGGAGTCTTCGAGCAATTGCTATCTGCCCAAAACCAAGACGGCAACATTGACAAAACCCTCTACATCCAACTGGGCGGACACCTCTATCTTCCCTTCTTCGGTCAGGGATGCAACCCAGGTGGTACAAAAAAACAGACCTACCGCTGCCCTGTCGTCGTGACAGGTGGCGAATACGACAACTTCTACCTCTCGGGCTACCTCATGTCTAGGAACAACACCGACACCGCTACCGCCCGACTCTTTGCCTGTGGTGGCCGATTCCATCATTACGCCTCGGGTGGGTATGAAGAAATACGAGGCGATATTGCTGTCCAAGTGGATCACATCATTGCTGACGAATTCTACGGAGGCGGCATCAATGCCACCTACCCCGTGGGAGGTAATATCTCGGTGCAGATAGACAATTCCATCGTATGGAAGACCTTTGCCGGCGGCCCCAAATTTGGCGATATGGCAAGCGAAAAGACTGTCACCACCACCGCTACCAACACCTATTTTGGCGAATACTACGGTGCCGGCATCGGCGGCACCGCCCTCGACCGCGTAAACAAACTCGACAACTACTATCAAGAGGATGTCTTATCTTACTCTCCCCCCTATACGAAAGGCCAATATGTCAGTAATCTTGGCGTGTTGATTGACTACGACTTTGAGTTTATGCCATGGAGCAACAGTGCACAACACCTCCGCCGTTTTTATTTCCGCCATGCCAAACTATCAACCGCCAAGACCCACACGGTCAGTTCCGCCCTCACCGGCTGCACTGTCAACAACAACTACTACGGCGGTGGCTTTGTCGGATCTGTTGAGGGCACTGCGACCAGCGTCCTCGACAGCTGCACCATCAACGGCAGTGTCTTTGCCGGTGGCAATAGCGGCACGGCTCCCAAGGCACGGGTTTACGATATGGTTAGCTCGTCCGATTTGCCCACATACATAAGCGGTGTATACATCAACACCAACAAGAACCTCAAAGCCACCAGCGAGGAATACACCTGGACCAACGACCAAAACATTAGAAGTGGCAACAAATACATAAACGAGGACAGCCACCTCATCTATAGCGCTACCAGCCTCTCCGACCTAGGTCGTTGCGCATCTACCAACCTAACCATCAAGGGTACCACCCTCGTGCATGGCTCGGTGTATGGTGGTGGCAACGAGGCAGTGACAGGTGCGGTTGCTTCTACCAGCAGCACCAACACCACCCAAGTGTTGGTAGAAGGCAACAGCCATGTGGAACGTGACGTGTTCGGTGGTGGCAAACAAGGCATGGTCTACGGCTCCAGTACCGTTGTCGTAGGTGCCAGACCCGATGCCAACGAAGCCAACGATAACGCCACACTACACCGTCCTTGGATTGAAGGCGACATCTACGGAGGCGGCGACACCGCCGATGTACGGGGTAACACCTCTGTCACCCTTTACGAAGGCATGACCGGCCCCGTTTATGGTGGTGGATGCACGGGCTCAGTGCTCGCAGGCAACAGTGCCGTCACCCTGCTTGGAGGTTATGTGGGCTATCATCCTTCCGAAGAGGAGGGCACCATCCTCTACGACGCACCTCAGCCCCGCACTGACGAAGGACTGATGTACTACGGTGTGTTCGGTGGTGGCTACGGTCTAGGCACCACCATCGATGGCACCTCCTCAGTGACCATCGGCTCGGATGAATCAATGAACGGCGACGTTCACGTCTATGGTTCCGTCTATGGAGGCGGTGAAGCCGGACAGGTGGGCGGTGGTTATAAGACTGACGCTGCAGGCACCTTTGTCTACAACAGCGACACCCGTACCTACTCTGCCCCGACCGAAACCTCTACCGAAGACATTCATTATTCTTATATCTCCCCTGTTTGGACAAGAGACTACGTCTCCACGGTAAACGTGCTTTCTGATAACATCAATACTGTCCACATCGCTGGTGCCGTCTTTGGCGGCAGCCGTGGATATGCCGTATCCGAACAGCTCGACCTCAACGAAAACACCGAGCATTCGCACCTATCACCTATCGCTGGTGCAGTCTACGGCAACACCCAAGTGAACATTGGCACCCTGAATGGTACTGTAGCAACCGACAAAATCCAAATCGGCTCTATCGACTACTACACTTCCTACGCCGATGCCAGCCAATACGGACTATTGAAAAGCGATATCTCACTCTATTCAGGTGCCATACTCTACGAACAGGGTCTTTATGTCTACGACGTGGACAACCTCTGCTACCGACAGGTAACACCTAGTAGTGAGCTGACTATCGTCAACGCCCTTACGCCCAATAATGGAAGCAAGGCCATCAACATCAGTTCACCCTATATGGACGAAGATGCCATCTATTTCCTCAACACCGGCCGTGTGGCGGTGGCAGGTGGTGGCGAATGTGGCCCCGTTTATGGCAACAAGATATTCAATAGTAACCATATTCTTCAAGAATCTGCCTCACGCTTCGGTAGCACCAAAGGCAATACCGAAGTCAACATATACTACGGCACCATAGGCGACGTGCAGCACGAAGAAGTGAATGGCTGTGTGTACGGCGGCGGTCTGAGTGCCAAGGTCGACGGTACTGCAACTGTCACCACCAACGGTGCCAACGCTTGGATTCGTGGCGACATCTATGGTGGCGGATGCATGGGCGAGGTGCTGGCATACAACCGCAGCTCCGCTACCGACGAGGCCGTGGCCACTTCCAACCAATTTGTCAAGGGATGGGCACGTAATGTACACGGCGGAAGCAACCTCACCGACCACAATACAGGATGTAAGAGCCTATTAACCGTGGGTGCCACCGGTCAGGACAACCATCTCACCTTGGTGAGCGAGTCGGCATACGGTGCCAACGGATTCTCCCCCTCTAAGAGCTCGTCTCAAGTAATCATTGAGAGCGGTATGATTGGCTTTGTGCATCCCGGCGAGGCCATCAACCATTTAGGTGACGAAATGGAGGGAACAGAGAATGTGGTAGTCAACCAGCAGCCTAATCTGCCGTACGAAGGTGCTGTATATGGTGGCGGATTTGGCCCCCAGGCTTGGGTGACCAACACCGAGGTTACTGTCAACAACGGTGTGATTCGCAACGGAGTGTTCGGTGGTGGCGAGCTAGCCCCCGTGGGTGAGATCTCCACCGACGAGAGTGGAAGCATATTCACTTATCACGGCTTCAATAGCGACCGCACTCCCAATGATATAGTATATCATTACATTACTTCTCCGACACCCCGCACCCAAGTCACCATCAATGGAGGACAGATGAGCATGGTGCTAGGTGGCGGACGTGGTTACACTGGCTTTATGGGTGTGGTATGCACCACTCCTGGTACCATTTTGGGAAGTACCCAAGTGACCATCGCTGGCGGCACCATCAACTCTGAAAACTACGACAGCGACCTCGGAGCCGGCAACGTCTATGGTGGCGGCTTGGAAGGCGTGGTGACCGAGAACACTAATGTCGTTCTCAATGGTGGCACCATCCAAGGTCACGCCTTTGCTGGCGGCCGTGGCTACAATCAAGCCATGACCGGTATATACGCAGAGACCAAAGAGAACGCATCCATCACCAACCGTGCCTCGGCCGACGCTGGCGATGTCTATGGCAACACCCATCTTACCGTCAACGGACAATCCATTGTAGAATGTGGCGTATATGGCGGTGGCGAGGGCCTTATTTATAAGAATTCAGCCAACAATCAGACCAACACCGTCGCCACCGTCCATGGCAACGCCTTGGTTGAGATTACAGGCGGCACCCTCGGAGGCGGCTACACCTTCGGCACCCTCGCCAACAAGGGCAGCTATGCTGGCGGACGGGTGGCCAACGTCAATGGCACAGCCGACATCTATGTTAGTGGCACGGCCAACGTGGCTGCGGTCTACGGAGGCAACGACATCAGTGGCTCGGTATTGGGACGCACACGCACCCTCACAACCCAGAGTGGTACATCGCTCGGCGACACCTCCACCACTTATGTAAGCATCACCGGCACACCCAAGGTGGGTCGGGTCTTCGGTGGCGGCAATGGCGACTATCGCGACGTGTTGTACAACAACCCCAACCTGGCTCATCTCAACCTTAGCAGTCCGACCCAGCCTGCAACTTATGTCGATATCAACATCACAAGCACCACCTATACCAACGACCAACCCACCGGATATGTGGGAGCAGCCTTTGGCGGTGGCAACCAAGCTTCTGTCGACTCTGCGCTGGTAGTGTTGCATGGCAAGGGACTTGTCGACACACTTTTCGCCGGTGGCAATGGGGCTACCGTCGCACAGAGCGCCACAGTCAGGGCTCTGGCCAATACCGTGGACATCGTCTCGAGCGAACCTGGCTACAATGTGGGCCAGCTCTTTGGTGGCAACAACCAAGCAGAAATGGCCATACTGCCCAACCTCGACCTCCGGAGCGGTGTCTTCAACCGCATCTTTGGCGGCGGCAACGCAGGTGCTATGACTGGTCTGCATCCCCTCACCGACATCAAGGGCCAAGAAATCACAGGCCTCAGCACCTACGTGCTGGTCAACAGTCAGCTAGTGACCGTCCGCAACGGCCTCTTCGGCGGTTGTAACCAAGCCGATGTAAGGGGCGGCACCTACGTCGATGTACGCAAGACATCGTCTGACAACGGTTCGGACGATGCCACCTCTTATGGCATCTACCGTCTCTTCGGCGGTAATGATATCAGCCGAGAGGTGCACAACAGCCGCATCGATGTCAACGGCGGCACCATCCACAATATCTTCGGTGGTGGCAACGGCTACTACCTCTACGAGCCTGCCGATGGTGGCACCTATAACGCTTACGACTATGCCGAGAATGGCACTCGAGGCGAACTGGTGGCTTACTACACTTCTCATGCCCCCACGGTCGATTCCACCCAGGTCAACATCTGGGGCGGTAATATCCGGTCTAATATCTACGGTGGTGGCTATGCCGGCGACTGCCGTGTGACGCACGTCGTAGTTGACGACCGCACCGAAGAGGCCAATGCCGACGAGCCCACACCTAACACTAATGCCAGCCCTGCCAGAAGACTCACCGAATCTGAAAGCGGCTGGGGCAACGCCGAAATCCATGGCAAAATCTTCGGCGGCGGCTGTGGCATATTCGACCACATCACTAATGGCACACCCCATGTGGGCAATGTGACCGAGAATGCCATCACCGATCTCTACAGCGTCACCACCCTCAACGATGCCTACGCATACGGCGGCGGCAACGCAGGCGACGTGCAGAATACGCTTATCACCGTCCACCCCGACTGGAACCAGCCTCTCATTGCCCTCTATGCAGGGTGCTACGGTTCGGACGTGAAAGGTTCGGCCCGCGCCATCATGAACTGTATGGCTCCCGAGTCGGGCTATAATGTGGAACGCCTCTTTGGCGGTAACGACTATACCGGCAACGTCCATCACAGCGAGCTGACCGTCAACGACGGCAAATACTTGATGGTTTACGGTGCTGGCAACGGCAACTATTATACAGTGAACCCCGACGGCACCTACGCCAGCGGTCCCCATGCCGAAGTGCTGAGAGTGCCCAACAGCGAAGAACCTGTAGTCAACTTCTACAACGGCACCGTGGTGCAGAACCTCTACGGCGGCGGCAATCTAGGCTCGTGCTACCGTCTGGACAACGACGGAACCACTTTCCACACCGGCAACGGCAGCAATGGATATAGCAATATTGAAGACTACAGCCTAGTAACGGTCAATATGCACGGTGGCACCATTATGAACGACATCTTTGCCGGCGCCGCAGGCAACAGCGGGATGGATGCCCTCATCTACGGTCTCAAGCAGCTGAACATGGATGGCGGCACCGTGCGGAACTCGGTCTACGGCGGTACCGAAAGTGTCAACGACGGCTACAGCACCGAATGCACTGCCAACAGCCTCGACGCCCAAGGCCACCCCACAGCCACCACCCTGCGTCCCTCCTCTATCCTCAATCTAGTGGGCGGCACGGTGAACAACAACGTGTACGGCGCCGGTTATTTAGGCAATGTGTACGGCTCGGTATATATCAACGTAGGTAAGGAGGCTGTCGAACAGTCGATGGCCTACAACCGTACCTATGGTAGCAACCACCATGATTATAGTCAATATAAGCCTCATTTTGTGAACAGCGACGAGGCGAACACGGGCGCCAACCTCAAACCCAGTCCCCTCTATCTGGAGGCCTCCATCTACAATGGAGCCAACTGGGGCGAGGCAGGCACCAGCACGGTGTTCAACACCCAAGGATTCTACGGTGGCGAAAGCCGCCTGCTGGTCGACGGCGAGGGCTACTACACGAGCAACGCCGCCACCGCCACCGACCTCCCCGCGATGGACATCCACTACTCGCTGATCGGGGCCGGCACCTCGTGCGAGGGTGGCGACCTGATGCGCGACATAACGGTCCGCAACTATGGCCTCTGGAACGACTGTACACCCTCTAAGGACTTGTGGTCAATACAGCGTGCAGACAAGGTGACCCTCTTCAATGTAGGCCTCAACCTCACTGGCGACCAAGACGCCTACAGCGCCTACCCCACTTCGCGCTATGCCATGAACCGCTGCGACACCATCGTGATGGTCGACCACAACGTAGTGCAGATCGACAAGCCTATCGTCCGCGCGAAAAAACTCGCCTTTGTCGATGCCGATGGCAATGTGATAACCAATAGCAACGATGTGATGACCTCTCTCATCGACGGCAACTGTGCCGACGCCAGCGACGAATGCAGCCTGCGCAACACTACGGCCGTCAGTTCGGTGCCCTACTCTACCATTATTGTCAACAACGGCTCCTACATCGATGTCTACACCAGCGACCAAGAGGTTGTGTATGGCGAGGTACAGGGCTACGCCTTCTTGCGTGCAGAAAGCCAGACCCAGGCCATCGTCACCGCACGTCCCAAAACCGAGAGCGTGAACACTAACGATGGCGGCTTCTACAGCGTATGCCCCGACGAGAACACACTCAACGACGAATTCAACTACGAGAACGGCACCAACTATCGCGCTTGGAAGTTCGGTCATGGACACCGTTCTCGCCAAGTGACCATCGTGGCGCATTCCGACACCACCGCATTGGCCGAGAACCGCGGCTTCGACGTGACGGTGACCAACGACGGATCCACTGAACTGAAACGGTTGGCTGTGGCTAAGGTCACCCTCGAACTGCCTCCCGCGTCAGCCGGACACTACTATGCTATCGAAGGCGGCATCACCGTCGACCAAGAGAACCGCGAACTGCAACTGGCCGAGGGCGCCTTCAAACCCGACGATTACAACAACGACAACCTCACTGGCGTTTGGTACAATGCAGGCGAAGGTCATATCATCACCGACCCCACCAACGTGGTGAACAGCATCACTAGCGACCCCGCCCACACCTTTGGTCTATTGATTACCCAGGGCGAAAACTTCGGTCCCAACTGCTCCTCTCAGCACACCAACTGCAACACCACAGTCGCCATCTCTTCGAGCACTTGGTTCGACGAGCATAGCAGCTTCTACACTCACCAGGTGGCAACCGAAGCCAACAGTGCAATTCCCACTATCGACATCTACCTCACCTACGACCCCACCTTCCCCTCCACTCTGATGGGCGATGTCTCGTTCACTCTCAGGGAATACACCGACAACGACACGCCTGCTGAGGATATCGAGGTGACCATCTCTATCTCCACCATCATCACGGCCTTCAAAGATCAAACCTACGACTTGGTGGCGATGCAGAACGGATTCGACAATCATGTCTACTCGCGCAAACTCATTCTCCCTGCCTCCATGCATCGACGCAGCCTGTACTTGAGCGGCTATACTTGGCAGCCGCTAAACAACAACGGCTCCTACGACGACGGTCTGCGCCCCAGCATAGGCAATTTCTACCTAATGAGCAACCGCACCGACCACGACCAACTGAACGAAAATCAATTCGCCATCACCGTTGAGCCTACCGAGGACCTCTCCAGCACCATGACCACCACGCTGGGTTGGTACACCATCGATGCCAACACTATCGACGTCTACTCCCTCGGATACCCCAATGGCTCTAACGGTCAGTCTATGAGCCCCACTATGACCGACAACAACACTGCTTCGCTCAAGACTTCCGACCAGCCCAAAGGCCTACCCATCGGCGTGTTGGATGGACGCTCTTCGGCAGCCATCGACATCTCGCTCATCTTCAACGACGAGATACTCTTCCCCACCGGTTATCGTGGTCAGGTGAAACTATACTTTGAATACTACGACCAGAACACCACCAACTCCGTCGCCACCGAGAACGACGATGAGGCGGGCAGTTTCGTCCTTACCCTCAACGTACGCACTCGTGAAAAGGGCGACACCATCTACCTGGCCTCTGCCGAGTCGATCACTCGCGGCGAGGTCACCCTCTACCCCTACGAGAAAGCACCGGCCGGCTGGCATGGCCATGACGAACCCGGCAGAAACAACGACCCCAACTTCGAGGGCAAGATACCCGAGCAATACGTCCAAACCTTCTATGAGGCTTTGGGCCGTATCTACGATGCTGGCGATGTGATCTGCATCCTCGACCAAGTGGTGGTCGACGGTGTCAAGAGTGTCAGCGTCCACGGTTCGGCTTGGAACTACATTCCCGTAGTGCGCTATGCCGGCAACAACTACCAATTCCCCGGCGACACCTGCGCCTATCGCGGCCCCCTCGTGGTGGTCAAAGACAACGGACGATTCTCCTCCGACCACATCGTCTTTGACGGTAGCATGGTAAGCAAGCGCAAAACCCTCACCAGCACCCCACCTCAGGAGGGTCTTCCCCCCGAGGACTACAGGCACTTCACCCAAGGCTACACCTACAGAGACCTTGGCTGGGTCAACGACACCCTCGCTGCCGCAGCACCCCTCTTTGAGGTGACCGGCAACGGCATGCTCACACTAGGCAACAACACCACCCTGCAGAACAACTACAACGCTGCCACCACCGGCGACCTCATGGGCGCAGGTGTGTTAATCCATTCTTCCGCCAACTCCGAGACTCCCTCCAACCCGAAACTGGTACTCAACGACAATGTCACCCTCACCCATCTGCTGGTAGCAGCCGAGGCATCGGGTGCCATCCATCTCGAGGACGGTGTGGTGGAACTGGGCTCAGCACAAGAGGGTACCCACCTCTCCATCACTGACAACTACGCTGCCGTCGGCGCTTTCTGGAATAGCGACATGAGCGAAATCGTCATTCCCGATAGTTGGAACAAGGCCAACGTCTACCTACAGCGTACCGGCACCGATGAGACCAGCGACACCAAGAGCAAGGCCATCTCCGTTACCAACCCCGTCTCACCCGACAGCCGTATCGGCATAAGCAAATACTTCCCCGGCCCCAACAGCCGCGACACCATCTTGGTGGCTTTCGCACCCAACAGTCGTCAGCAATACGTACAGAACGCCTTTACCAATGAGGTCTTCTCCAACGACAACCGCCTCGACTACCACACTGGCACCGACCTCTTCTACAACAGCACCATCTCACCCTACAACCTCTACTTCCATCGCTGCGCCACCTTCAACAAGCAGGTCGAGAACCAAGTCCTCTATGCTGCTCAGGAAGCAGGCGAATCCGACATCATGCAACTGGCCGTACTGCAATATCGCATGAACACTCTCTCGGCCTGTCCCGATGGCACCGACAGCGTGGTGTTCAGTGTCCACGGCGGCTTCCTGCCCTACACCTACGCTTGGAGCCTGGCAGATGAACCCTACCGTGAGTATACCACCCCCTTCAGCTACTCCGAAGTCGCCTCCGACGCCACCCACTCACTCGCCATCGCCTCCAATAGCGACACCGCCAACCTCTATGGCATGACCCTTGGCTCGGGCAACGAATCTTTCCTCTACTCAGTCACCGCCACCGACCTGGCAGGCTGCTCGCTGACCAAGAATTTCGAAGTGCACATGTCCCGCACCTCCGAGCCCTTCAGCCTCACCCTCAACAACGACTGGACCGACACCACCACCAGCCTTACCAACTCCGCCTCGCGCAACTACAAGGGTCTACACCTCACCGCCCAAGTCTATCCCGACAACTTCGGACGGGTGACCGGCTCCTTCAATGGCACAACCATATGCGACACTGAAGAAGAAACCAGTGCACTCCTCTGCCCAGGCGATGCTGTTGAGCTGAACGCCATCGGAAAAGACGGTCATCGCTTCATTCAATGGAGTTTCGACCCCTACGACAACCCCAACACCACCTTTGTCATGCCTTACACGTCCGACGATGTAACCGTCTATGCCTATTTCAGCCCCAACAGATATTGGAAACAGCAAGTCACCAACCAGCCTAGCACATTCACAACCCAGTACAACGGTAATGTGGAAATCACGGACGAGGCAGGTCTGGCATGGCTTATCAGCACCTGCAACGGACTGAACGACCAGCAAATCCACGACTACTTCTTCGACACCGTCTATATCCGCAACGCATCCAACGGCGGAAAGGACGAGTACGACATGTCGGGCTACCTCTGGAGCCCCCTGGGTAACCTCCAGCACCCCTTCAAGGGCATGCTGCAAGTCGACCCCGACGTCACCATTCAGGGCATTATGATTAACGAGCCCAACATGTCCCATGTGGGCTTCTTCGGATACCTCGACAGCGCCACGGTCGACAACCTCCACATCAGCCACAGCCTCTTCTTAGGCAATCAGTTTGTGGGCGGCCTCGTGGCCGAATCGAGCAACAGCACCATCACCAACTCGCAAGTATCCGACCAAGGGGCTGAGAATGCATTCTCATTATCCGACAACGTCACCATGATTACCACCAACTACATCAGCGGTGGCTTGGTTGGCAAATCCACCAACGACAATATCTCTGGCGGACAGGTAGGCGTGCGCCTCATGGGTGCCTCCACCTATTCTGGCGGCGTGGCGGGCTATGTGGTCAACTCCACTATCACCAACACCTTCGTCTGCACACGTCCCCGTACCTCGTCACTCTACTTCGGCGGTGCCATTGGCTACTCCGAGGGCAGCACCTCCCAGTCGCAGTCTGGCAGCAAGGGGCTAGGTAGCCGCATCGAGAATAACTATATCTATTTAGACTACCAAGGTGGCTCGCCCATCCGTTCGGGCGGCTTGGTCGGCTATGCCCACAACAGCCTCTTGGCAAACAACTACGTCTTTGGTAAGAACAACCGTGCCAACACCTCTGCCACGCTGGCGGCAACCCTCGCCGACGGAGTGAGAATTGAGAACTGCTACTATGCCCACGACTTGGGCAACGAGGTGGTGGGTCACTCTGCCTCCGGCAACAATCTCATCGGCATAGCCTCCTTCAGCGGTAGCGGCAACAGGGTGATTGTCTCCGACAGCCAGCATGGCGTCGACAACCTCACCCGTCTGCTCAATCTCTATGTCCGTGACCATTCCGAGGGCAATCTCCTGCACTGGCAGTCCGACATGACCGGTGTCAACAACGGCTACCCACATTTCGGCCAACCCGACATGGTACCCGTCTTCGACACCCTCTCCCTGGCCACCTGCGACAGCTACCTCATCGACGACCAACTCCTCACCACCAGCGGCACCTACTACTACCACATTGTCGACAGCAACGAGTATGTCGACACCGTGGTCACACTCTACCTCACCCTCAACTATGGTACGCACACCCTCTTGCAAGACTCCATCGCCCAAGGCGAGGACTACGACAACTACGGCTTCCACCTCTCTGCCACCGAACTCGACCTCTTGCGTCAGTCGTTGCAGCAGGAAGGCACGGTGACCGTAGAGGTCAGCGACACCCTTGCCACCGTCAATGGGTGCGACAGCATCGTCACCCTCTACCTCACCCTCAGCCACCACGACACGCCCACACCGGGCTCACAGCTCGACATCAAGGTCTATCCTAACCCCACGCCCGACAAGGTGAACGTCGAAGGCGACGAGTCGATGATTGCGGCCGAACTATTCGACGGTGTGAGCCGACAGCTCGCCACCGCCACCGCAACGGGCGGACGCTGCTCCTTCGACCTCACCCCCTTCCCCTCCGGTGCCTACTATCTGCGCATCCGTACCACTCAAGGCTATGTAATCAAGAAAATCATCAAACGCTAATTCCACCCACCATCATAATCCTACTGTCATGAAAAAAACAACCTATATCCAACCCAGTATCACCGTGGTGAAATTCATTGTCGAACAAGGGTTCACCAGTTTACAACGTGCGGGTCTCATCCCCAACCGAGGCGACAGTTTCTACGAACAATCCTACTCTACTGGCGAAAGTATGTCCGAATTCACCGGTAGCGATGGTGAATACCTCTCTGGAAGATGGAACTAGCAAAACGAATTGATTATATGAATGTGTTTATTTTGTGACCTATGACCTGTGACCTGTGAAACGAGCGCATTCGTGTCACTGGTCACTATTCACTGGTCACTGATTAACAAATTAACAAGCTAACGAATTAACGAATTGAATACCATGAAGAAATTATCACTCCTCACCCTGCTGGTGCTACTACTTGCCACTGGGTGCCAAAAGGAAAAGATAGCCTACCGATTCCTTGCTGTCGCCGAAGTGCCTAGCAACCCCGACGAGGCGAAGACCGCCCTCGTCAACGAGACCTACATCCATTGGCAGCTCGACGACGAAATCTCTATTGCCAACTCCTCCACCGAAATGCTTTCAGCCAAATTCTCCTATGGCTCCACCGACGAAGAGGCCATCTTCGAGATCCAAAATGACGAGCAGGCAATGATCAAGGGTAACGAGTTTGTCGCCCTCTACCCCCACCACGCCAACAACAGAATCAATGGAAACCAGGCCACCATCTACCTCGAGAGCGAACAGGGCTATGCCAACGACGGCACCTTCGCCCCCAAGGCAATCCCCATGGCAGCCTTTCGCAACGAGACCTCCAACATCGATTTAGTCCGCATCCAATTCCACAACCTCTTCGGCCTGGTACGAGTGCAACTCATCGACGGCACCTCCGACAAGAAGCAACTCAGCAGCCTCACCTTTACTTCCAACGACAATAACATTGCCGGCTATTTCTCGGTCAACGACATCACCACCAGCACTCCCTCACTCACCGCCGGCGAAGGGTCCAAGACCGTGACCATCACGCCCGAAACACCCCTCTCCTTCTCGGGCAACACGCCCCTCACCTTCTACCTCTCACTTCCCGCCCTCAACGGCACCGGCAGCACCTCCTACAACATCACCATGACCGCCAACACCTCCGACAACCACCACATCACCCGTCAATTCACCGTCAGCATCAACCGCAACGGCATCACCAAGATGCCTGCCCTAGTTGTAACTGGATGGTCTAATACCGACAACTCGGGCTCTACCACATCGGGCATTTCGGGCAACGGTACCATCTACCGCCCCCTACTCATCTACACTGCCGACGAACTGGTGAAACTACGCGATGCCTGTAACAGCAACTCCACCGACTTCAACGGAGCAGACCTCACCACCCACAACTGGTATGTCAAAATCATGCGTTCCGACATCGTCCTCGACAACGACAACTGGACCATCCCCTTCCAGAACTTCCGTGGCCAGATGACCTATGCCGCCACCCAGAACTCGTCCCACCCAGGCATCACCAACAACTCGTCGATGCCTATCTTCAACGAGATTGCCTCCCGAGCCAACGTCGACGGGCTCATCGTCAAGGGCAACCGTTCTATCACCGTGCAGGTAGGCTCACAGGACACCTACTCCCCGCTCTGCATCACCAACAACGGCAATATCCTACACTGTGCCTTGGCAGCCGACGCCAGCTACATCCGAGCCGGCTCCAGCTCCACCGGCATGGGCGGCCTCTGTGTGACCAACAACGGCGTCATCCTAGGCTGCAACTGCCGTGCCACCCTCGTGGCAGGCCGGGTAGGTGCCATCTGCCTAGTCAACAACGGCAGCATCCAAGCCTGCCAAACCCCATCGCCCATGCAGTCCGCTAGCGGAACCAACCGCGCCACCTCGGCCGCAGGCATCTGCCACACCAACAACGGACAAATCCGCGACTGCTACTTCGCCGCCAACACCACCCAGAGCCAGACCCAGTGGGGCGGCATCGTATACACCAACAACGAGAACGCAACCATCGAATCCTGCTATGTCGATGCCGCAGGTGTCATCCAGTCCACCACCTCGGTAGGCGGAATCGTCCACACCAACTACGGCACCGTCGACCACTGCTGGAACGATGCCGAACTCATAGTCGACGCCAACGGACTGGGCGGCATCGTCCACACCCTTGCCGGAGGCGAAGTGCGCAACTGCTACCGCAACACCACCGCCAGCCTCACCTGCAAGGCAGGCCCCGCGGGCGGTCTCGCAGCCACCCTCACCGGTGGCGCATTGCGCAACTGCTATGCCTACTGCAACATATCCTCCTCCATCACTTCCAGCAAAGGCATCGTGGTCAGCACCATTGGTAGCAATGGCACCGTCGAAAACTGCTACGGCCGCCAACGCACCTCCACCGACAACATCCCCTTCTACAGCCAGAACAATGGCACACTCGTCAACTGCTTCCACCACCTCACCACCGCCAACGGACTCTCCACCTACACCGATGCAACCCAACTGGCCGCCAACCTAAATGCCCACATCTCGGGCTCCGACATCTACCGCAGCTGGACAGTCCTCGACGGTACTGCCGTCCTCGACTTCTCCTCAAAATAAGGAGGAATCCCTCCAATCCTAACCATAAGAGCGGCACCGCTCAAACACGGGCGTTAACACCCTGCCCCCCATCGGAACAACACTGCACCGATGGGGGGCATTTCTTTCACCCCGCACCCAGGTTAAACCCCCACGATTGGGTTTGAACCTACCTTCCCCATACCCTTCCTTCACCCTGCCTATACCCGATGCCCCATCTTTAACCAATCCCTATACGACACATCCTCGCTTCACCCAGCGAAAAAGAGGAAGATAATATACAACAACACAATGATTATAAGGTATATGCATATCAAAAAGTTATTCTGTGAATGGAGTAACCCGTTAAGCACCTTTTTTAATTCGTTAAACAAGGACTCACACATCAACACATTCCCACATTAACGAATTCCCACATTACGCATTCCCACATTAACATATTAACGAATTAACACATTAACGAATTAACTCATTAACGAATTCGGTGTAATGGACAAATTTTAGGCTGTTTTAGAGACGATGCTCTCTAATGGACAAATTTTAGGCTGTTTTTTCTTGTCAAATTATGCCATATCGTAAAATGATTGTATCTTTGCACTGTCGATGAAGCGGAGAGGGGCTCTGCTGGGGAGCAACCCCTCAAGGAATAGTCGACCAGGTTTTATACCGAAGAAAGGGCTGTCGCGTCATACGGCAGCCTTCTTTCTTCGGGTAATACCTGCCATGCCTTAAAAAACCCATAGGCGGCCTTTGTGCCGCAATAAATATCAAGCCTGAAAATAGTCGTCAATAAGCCTCATCTTACGGACTCTAGAGAGCCCATTATGATTGCGCAGTTTGTTCTTCAAGTCGGAGAACTGCCCGTCCAAGGCATTGGTCGTGTTGGGGATGTCGAGTTCTCTCCAACGCTCGAATTCAAACAGGTTGAAGAGGTTGTTTCTCAAACTGCGATATGCGCTGCGCAGTGGCTTGTGGGTGTAGAAAGTCCTGCCCGTATCTTCATTGCGGCTTCGCTCGTCCAGCAAGTCCTTCCACCTGGCATACCATTTATCCAGCATGGCGGTGAAGTCGGCCTCGTTACTGTCAACAAGCCGGAGTACAATGTCTCTCAATTCTTTTGCCGCCTCAAGCTTTGGGTTCTTGGTGAGGTACTTCGTCACAATCTTAACCTGATGGAACTGGCACATCTGGACGGGAATGTCGGGGAAGGCCTGTACCACACCCTTTCTTCCGTCACATACAATG
>JAEEGL017194547.1_pt1 | contig 25131 bp, 35 predicted proteins | sample 9134231 | NCBI WGS metagenome assembly JAEEGL01 (sample SAMN16246548, study PRJNA631951) | gut metagenome | biome: gut microbiome; feature: rumen; material: fiber-attached | host: Bos | place: Iran: Karaj | collected 2018-10 | reverse complement strand
GCGATGGAATTCATAATAAAAGCAACGTATAAGGACGGAGATAGTTTTAATAGTTATCTTGACCATGAAACTATCGATTACGGCTGGGAGAATGAGAAGGTAGTTATAGAAAATATGATTGCCCTTAAGGAACACTACGAAGCCTACAGGGCGGATAATGATCGTTTTTATAAGGACGACTTAGACTTCGACCCTAAGACAAGATGGTGGTATTCTAAGCCGACATATGGAAGGGATAATATTGACCCAGGGATAAATCTTAAACGCGATGATGGAGCACTCTTCTACTATAGATGTCCTTGGTGCGGATATTTTGCTTCTCTTCAAGACCTAACGATGGGAATTAAAGAATTTAAGATAGAATTATAAAAAAAAAATAAAAAGGTGAGATTCTAGTTCTCACCTATTTCTTTTTGTCCGTGGTTTCTGAATGTCAAAGCAGCCGTTTAAAACTTCTTTTATATATTCTTCTTCTGAGTGTACAAGCAAAATTCCAAGGTCTCTGTATGCCAGTCGAAGTCCCTCATATCTCATGTCTGGCAACAGATCCTCACCGACTGGAGATCTTTTACTAACTAAGTTGCAAAATTCTAGAAAACTTTGATCTTTGTTATGAAAATCTAGGGGGTTCGGAAGTTGATCACAGATTTGAGAAAACATACATACGTCTTTACAAGGTATTTTTCGAATACCTTTGAGAAAGTGAGAATAGTTCTTAAAGATAAAGGCTGCGCTTTTAATTCTTACGGTAACGTAATTAATTTCAAATTCTATACCATCTTTTTTCATTGTTTTTGTTATTTAGTCCATCAATAAGGTTATAAGAGAATCTAAGGCGGAATAAAAATAAAAAAGGTGAGGTTTTAGTTCTCACCTATTTCTTTTGCCTCTAGATATTTATTCCAGGCTTCTTGAAACTTATCCCATAGGCTCTTATCTTTACATCCACCATTCATATATTCTTCAACAATCTTAAGAGCCGCTTCTTTTAGAGAAATAGTAGTTTCGTCTGGTCGAATAACGTAACCCGCTTTTTTATACATCTCCTTAATCTCACTCTTAGTTGTTCTAGGAATCATATCTTCTAATTCATCTTTTCCGCAGAAGTCAACGAAACTCAGGTCTTCGTCTTCAGGAGATTCTGGATTAGGAAGTCTATGACAGATACTGGAGATAGGACAGATTTTAGAACAGTTAAGTCGCTCTCCTTCTTCTGGCTTTATTTCTACAAACTCAAAAGACATCCCATTAATAGATGCTTTTATTGTTTTTTCAAATTTAACGTCACTCATAATTTATCGTTTTTTTATCATTATTAAGGGTTTGGAAAGGAAGAGAAAAAAGTGAAGGCAGAATCAATGTTTTTCTGCCTCTACCCTCTTTTCGTAGTCCCTCTCATACTTCTTAATGACTCTGTCTAGTCTCCACAGATAAAACCGCGGAAATAGTCTATCGAAGAACCACCTCATTTTACTAATCCAATAAAATCTTGTATAATACTGAGACTTATCGATTGCAATATTTTCAATCTTTTTCATGTCTTTAATATGTTTTCTCATTGGTAAGGCTATAAGAGGAGATAGGACGGAATAAAATAGAGGCATCACACAGCCTCTATTTCAAAATACCTTGTTCCTACGACAAGAATTGTATCTCCGTTTCTTGTTGTCATTCCAATCAGTGCTCCGGAGTTATACAAGATGCTGTCTACATATTCACGACAGCTCTCCTCCCACTCCTTGTTTGTAAAGCGAAGAATCACTCTGTCATTGAGAATTTCAGTTATGAGATCTCCTACTTGCCGGCCCTCTATTCTGAGGGATCTAGCGAAGAAGTCCGATTCCGGACTAAACTCTTTTTTCAGAGTTATCGAAATAATCATAAGCTATTGTTTTAATTGGTTTCATAAATAAGGCTTTAAAAACGCATAGGAAGGAATAAAAAAGAGGGTTTATGTTTTTCCCTCTCTCCCAGGATTCATTCCAGTTATTATTCTAATGTATTCTTTCTTTACATCAGCCATCATTCTATCATCTAGCTTGGCGTCTGTAAATTCATGTCCAGTATCTACACATTTATAATAGTATCTGGTGATCTGAATTTCTATACCTCTAAATCTTACTGTCTCTAATCTACTTTTTAAGATAACTGGTCCTCCTGTAAATGGACTAATCTTAAACATATTATTATCTTTATTTAGTTCGTATATAAGGCTTTAAAGATTATGGAATCCTTTAAAATTCTTATATATGAAAAATAATAAAATAATTATGACACAGAAAGAAGCAATTGAGACTTTACTACTTGGCATTAAAATTTTCTTTGATGAAGTAGAGGAGCACGAAGAATTTGCCGATGAAGAACAAGGGGAATTTCAGATTGAGCACTATGAAAGCTGCAAGAAGGAATTAGAGGCCTATACTGTTATCCTTGGTGCTATCGATCCAGAACTAGGAACTCTTGAAGGGCTAAAGAAGAGATGCCTTGAGTTTGTAGAATCTGAATATGGTTCTGGAGCCGGTGAACTTCCTGAGCCTAGTGATTTCGAAAAAGAGCTCTATGAGATTCTTAATCCTTGGCACAAAAAGAGAGAAGAAGAAACCGGATACAGTGAAGATTTTGAACTAGGAGATGAAGAGAACAAGACTTTGGCTAGGATCAACATAGAAAAGGGCTGTAAAAGAGTGATGATTGATGAAGATCCTGATGAAGCCGAAGATCCTAGTGAAGACGATACGTTTGCTTTCTATCCCTATCGTGGAAGAATTCAAGTTGTCTATAATTACGATGGCGACGGTGATTTCTGCACTTATCCGATAGAATTTCAAGAAAAAGCCTTGGAATTTGTCAGAAAGCATTTTAAAGAGGGCAACGAATAAGCCCTCTTTTTATATTCGTAAAAAAAAGAAATCCGGATATATCACCAGTGGTTGGCGGTATAAATTAGCAGTTTATTCCTTAGAAGTAACTATGTAATTAAGCCGGATTTCATATATAAGGAATTGAGGGGATAAAAAATACGGGAAATAGTACTAGTAAGTGATCTGATTTTCAAAGTCGGATATTAGAAGTAACTAAGCACTTTAGCCCGTATTCACATATAAGGAATTAAGGTCTTTTCCTTATAGATGATATGGACAAAGAAATAGAAGTAGTAGTACGGGTTAATAAAAGAAATTCTAAAATTAAATTTAAGAAAGTAAATACAGAAGGAAAAGGATGTTTGTCTAAGTGTCCGATTTCTTCTATATGTGAAAACCTAATTAATCCAGTAGAACCAAAAAATAGCAATGAAGATTTTTGCCACTATTGCTCATATGATTTACCACAAATTCTAGGTATTTCTAAAAAAGAGTTTTCTGAATACATTCCAACAGAAGAATTTAAATCTATAATATTTAAGAAATGATTACAATAGAAAATTTTTTAGGACTAGGAACCACAGAGATAGTACAGCACTTTAGAGACATGGGATATACTCAATTATCCCAAATATTTAAACATAGAAATTTTGCAGGAAACTATAATCCAACTTCCGGACACACCACTTATCCACTAGATAAAGTCCTTCCAGTTATTGGAATTGAAGATAAAAACGGAGCGATTATTAGTATCTATCCTTCTTACTGGGGAACTAGAAAAGATGGCGGAACTCTATATATCGATTTAGATCCATCAAAGCTCAGTGCGTTCGGAAATAATCGTGGTTCCTTAAAATTACCAAATCTTCATCTAGAGTATACTTTATACGATAACACAACTAAAATAACTCGTGCAATTATAGGGGCTGATAATAGGGGTTGCGGGGTTTATGAACAGTCTGCGTATTGGATAGGTAAAGATGAAATATTTGATAAGAGACCAGAATATACTAGGTTTGGACTGGGACTGCACTATGATTGCAGTGCACAAACAGTTATAGAGCACATTGAAGATCTATATGATGCCGCCTCAACATTAGGCGCTAAAGCACAGGAATTTTGCAATCGCGCTTTTAATGGAGAGCTGAAAAAGGAGATAGAAAACATAACCGGCGAAAGAGTTAGTTTTGAACAGAGTGGGATACATCATATGGAATTTACATACTATCTTACTTCTTGTGTTGAAGAAGGTATGGATTTTTCAGATCTTGCTGTTCTATGCGCCGGAAGTGGGATTGGGGTTTGTTCTAAGACTGCGATGCAAACACAGAAAATCATGAGAAGTCATGGTGATCTTGATATAAAAGAATTTGCAAAGAAATTTAGAGAGTATTTCGATAAAAGACCAAAATTATCAAAAGACGATAAAATCTCTAAGGCTTATGCAGATTTTGCAAAAAGAATGAGAGGCTTGCGGCCTTTGATTGCATCTGAATATGGCTTAGATGCTTCCGATCTTCCTGATATTGTAGTGAATGGCAAAAAGTTATAAATTAAAGAGGGAAATATGCCCTCTTTCTATTTCCTTTTAAAACCTTATATATGAATTTGTGTATTTAATCAGAGAGAGCTGGGCTTGAGGAACGGAACTGCCATTTATCTTGTATAACTCGCCTGGCTCTCTTTTTTTTTATTATAAAAAAGCCTAGAGATCTCACGACATCTAGACTTCTTTGCTTAACAACCTTTAACTTTATTTGATTTACATATATAAGAGTTTGGAAGGAAATAAAAAGCCTGGATATTTCTCAACAGCCAGGCTCCCAACATAAGATTCTATTTGGTACGTAAAGTTTACATATATAAGGTTTTGAGAGGAAATAAAAACAGGGGTATCATCAACGACAACCCTGTTACCCCAAATAATTATGAATAAGAACGATTTTCATATATAAGGCTTTAGGAGCTCTAGAATTGTTCTGTCTCCTAACTCAACTATAGAATCATATTGTGTATCAAATAGACTGCGGTAGGAACTACTTGACATAGGTAATGAATAAGGCTGTACTAAAATTCGTCTTAAAATTCCTGGAACATCTAGCTCAAGATATATACAAAAAGTTTCATAAATAATCCAAATATCTATAGAATAGCACTCCATATTTCCAAGAGCGATAGAATATATGACTTTTTTCTTTGCTATCTTGGCATTTAACCCTACCTCTACGCGTTGACCTATATCTGGCGGAAACTCTACATTTATTGCTTCTATATATGCTTTTAGTTGAGGTATTTCTGAGATTTTACTTAATGGTGTTTCTAAGATATTCTTTGCTAATTTAAGTAATTCGTTTGCAGCTTGTATTAACACTATATATAAGGATTTTAGAAAAATAAAAAGGGGTTTCATTCCCCACCTGACCATTCTTCATCATCGGCCAGGATTTTAATTACCTTTCCATAGACGGTTTTAGTCCATCCATTTACGTGTCCATGATTATTAGATATCTGGACACCTCTTTTTTCACTTTTGCCAGTTACTTTGTGGGTATAGTGTCTTCCTGCAACTCTGGCATACACAATATCTCCGATCTCAACTTCTTCCCAAGTGGTCGGAGCAAGAACAACACGCTGTCTACTTTTAAGTATAGGCGTCATAGAATTTCCTGGTTCGGAGTTTACAAATGTTTCACCTGCCTCCAATCTCTCCCAGGTCTTTTTTGGTTTATACTTTGTTTTCATATCATATATAAGGCTTTAGCCATATAGATATTGCTAATTACTACTATACACTAACTCTCCAGACTTTTAAATTATCTGGGGTACAAATTTCTGCATATCCAAGGTCAGGATAGTCTTCAAATGTTCTTTTGCCTATGAGGTAGATATTTTTAAATTCATAAATTATCGAGGCCCTAGAATCTCCTTCTATAATTCCCACTACAGTTTCATCATGTTCGTCTATAGTATATTCATTTCCACTAAATACAAATGCTTTCATATTATTATTTTTATCTCCATGGATAAGGATTTGAAATACCACTTTTTGCACTTATAAAGGGGTTAAATACTTATTAGTGATGAGACTAAGAAGCATAATATAATATTTTTATTTATGTCTTCTTTTGTTTTAAAATGTTTATTCGCATAAGCCATCCCCTTAAATTCTTAATATTGAATGAAAAGTTCAAAAGAATTCAATATTAAAAATTTAAAAAATTTCAAACTAAATGGCTAGTAAGAATAATAATCTGAACGTAGACATCTTTTGTGCCCTAAAAGTTTCTGAAGTTTCTAAAGTTAGTTCATTACTTTTGGGAAACCCTGGACTCGGCAAAACTGTATCGGTATATAAGTTTGCAGAGATTCGTGGATATGAGCTGGTGCTTTTGAGAGGAAACTCATCTACCCCTGAAGAAATTATGGGATATGATGTGTCGCCGAGAGACGTAACCTATGAAAAACCAATGGCCGCGATTCATCTTCGTCCGTCTTGGTTTGAGGAAATTCTTAGAAACCACGAGGCAGGAAAGAAAACTCTTCTGTTCCTTGATGAAATTACTACGGCCAATGAATTCGTTCAGGCTGCTCTTCTCCACCTCATCTTCGAAAGAAAAGTAGGTAGTGAGAAACTTCCGGATGATACCTTAATTGTATCTGCCGGTAACTATGCTGGAAACCTTTCTAATACCATGGCGCTTCTTCCGCCTGTTATGAACCGTTTTATGATTTATAATATCACTGCGGATCATGGCGATCTTGACATCTTCCTAAACAAATATGAAGGTGCTATCGCCGATACAGATGGAAAGTGCAATGATTATATGAAAGAGCTCTCTGATGTTCTCGAAAAGATGGATAAGCAAGAGAGAAAAGTTGACGAGGGAATGAGAAATAAGATCGGTGAGTATATTGAGAAATCAATTAAGGACATCACCAGAATGCTTATTACAACCACCAAAGAGATCGATCTATCGGTCACGGACATGAGAACTATCTATTCCGATACCGACGATGATGCTAAGCTCTGCGGATTTGTATCGTTCCGTACACTGAACTACCTTCGGGATATATCAATTGCCTGGTATCTGTGTTTCGGAAAATCTGGAATTAATTCCAAAAATTTCAAAAATGCAGTCGACGGTCTTTGCGGTATAGGCATAACCCGTCCGAAAGGAAGCTCTGATGTGAAGATTAATCATGTAGGAAAAGCCTATTTTGATGCTCTATGTCAGACTGCTAACGAACTTGAGAAGCTTAATAACAACAAGCTCCCTGTCTATACTAAGTTCTTCCTTGATCTAACCTCTAAGAAGACTGTTCTTGAAATGGAAGAGTTTAATGCTCTAACCAACAAGATTCTCGAGCTTCAGAGAGATACTGATCTGAAGAATATTGACAAACCTATTGATCCTGACGTCATTGCTGATATGTGTAGCAAGGCAAAAACTGCTGCTAATAAATGCTGCGACGTTAAGGTATCCACTACAGAGCACCTGTCTACTAAGTATACAGAGACTGCAATCGTAGATATGGTTGTGAAATTTAATACCATAATTAAGTTCCTCAACACGCTCTATGGACTTGCTTCTGATGCTGACAGGCACTATGAAGCTGGAACAATTAGCGATGTTGACAAGGCAATGGAAGCCGCAAAGAATGTTGGTTTTAAGATTCAGGCCGTAAAGAAGATTATGTGTTCTGAGAATCCGGGCTTTGGCTCTGCGATTCCTAACATCGAAAAACCTGTAAAAGCATAAAACATGGCTAAGAGAAAAAAATCAGAGTTAGAGTTCATTAAAAGCTTCGTAGATGGAGCTTACAATCGTCTGGGAAACATACTTTATGTAAATCTAGATAAAAACTTTGATCCACAAAATTCTCTTGGGTACTGTTTTAAGCATGTAGATCCTGTAAACTCTAGGGTGATCTATCAAATTGTCTGCTCTAAAATTGGTATTCCATATACTGACTTTAGAGTTATGATGCATGAATATGGTCACATTTATCTAGGTCATCTTGATGGTATACATGAAGAGCTTGATGCTCAGATTGTGTCAGTATTCCAAGACCATCGTGGAGAGCTTATTGAAGAGATTAATAAGAGGTGCGGAATCGATTTCGCTGATAAACTTATTGAGCGAGTTATTGATGATCCAGTACTAAACCATAGCCTTCATAATATCGCTATGGATATGGAAGTTAATTCCAGAGTCCTTAGTAAAGAAGATATTGAGGAAATGGAACTTGATATTACATCGGTTCTTCCAAAGTATCAAGAGGAGGCACTAAAATATCTTCGAGATACGCTTTCTGACGAGGCAGCGAAACAAGAGATAGATGATGTCCTTAAGAAGATGGAAAAGGAAGCCAAGATTAAACTTATCGTTCCCGAAAGATATCATACGGGAGTAGACGATCAGGGCAATCCAATTCCATTCCCGGCAGGCAGAACCTATGCTGAATACCTGATGCTGATTATTCAAAATCTTGATCAGTTTATCAAGATGTTGGTGTCTATTCAGATGGGAGGTAATGGAGATACTTCGGATATTACGAAGGATATGATCCGTGATGCTCTGCAGAAACAGATGCAGCAGCACTCTAACGCATATAACCAGGGGTACAATGATGCCCAGCAGGATTATGCAAATGGAACTCCAGGACAACAGCAGAGAGTTATGAACGGTCAGGACACCGGACAGCAGGGTCAAGGTCAACAAGGTCAAGATCTAGGTCTTCAGGGACAGAACGGTTCACAGCAAGGCCAGCAGGGACAGCCAGGAAATCAGTCTGGACAACAGCAAGGCCAAGGTCAAGGGTCTGGTAGTCAAAATGGCAATCAGCAAGGACAAGGACAGGGCTCTGGTGGCCAAAATGGTAATCAGCAGAATCAAGGTCAGGGCCAAGGTTCCGGTGGAGGAATGAGTGGCCAGGATCTTCAGGACTATAACCAGGGATATCAGGACGGCATGAGAGACGCCGCTGGTGGACAAGGTGGTGGTTCTGGAATGCAGGGCCTTAATGGTCTGATGAGTGATATGGGTATGGCTTCTGATGGCTCTTCTTCAGATTCTGGAGATCAGGGTCAGGACGGCCAGGGTTCAGGTTCTGGAAACGGAACTAATAGATATCAGGGAATGAGAAAAGACCCTACCCAAGATCATCGGAAAGATCATAGAACACCTGGACGAGAAGAGGCTGACCAGAAGAGAAAGGTTGGCAAGATTCGTTCCGCTGGTGGAATTGGTTGTGGAGATTCTGGTGGTCCTGATATGGAGAGAGAAGTTGACAAGGAAGTAGATGAGGTTGAGATGGCTCTGAATGAAGTTATGCAGAATGTTAAGGCTCGTGTTATCAAAAGAGAGACGAGAAGAGACGTTATGAAACTTTATAATAGAGGTATTATTCGTTCTGTCATTGCTCCAAGTATCTCCCAAAAGGTTACTGTCAGCGTTGATCCTAAGATTGTCTATCTTATAGATATATCTGGATCTATGGATACCCTCTTGGTTGATCGTATCCTGAAGACAATTGCCAGTAATATGAAAAAACTAAATCGTGGCCTCAAGTATGATATTATAACTTGGAGTACGCGTCTTGGTGAGCATATCAAAGATATTGATCCGAAGAAAGGCGTTCCGAGAATATCTATGGGTGGTGGTACTTCGATTGCCTCTGGTATACAGTATTTCAAAGATCATTATACCCCTGAAGCAATTCTCATAGTTATTTCTGACTTTGAGGATTATCTAGAGGAGTGGCATAAAGTTGAAGAAACAATGCCAGAATATACCCTCTATGGTTTCAACTATGGAGATGATCGTTGGAATGGCGGCTCTGATAGGATTGCGTGGAAGAACATGAAGATTAAAAAATTCAGAAGTCGATGATTGATAAGGATAAAATACATAATCTAGTTGGGGTATTTTATCAACCAACATTTAAAACATTCTTTATAAATTCTGTTGACGGCGAGACATTTATCAAGCCGGTTGGAATATTTGTATCTCTAGGAATAACAACATCAACGAAAGTCTTAGAAGATATAAAAGATGTGATTGTTGATACAGGAGAATATACGGCTCAAATTGCAGAGTTATCATCAAAAAAGCTGGGTGGACAGTTTATCAATACAATAACTAATCTATCCAATCCGGAACAGTTTGAGCTTTCTGAGTTTCCAGAGGGTGTTATGAATGAGCAAGAATCAAGAGAAGAACTTGAGAGAATGAAGGCTCTAATGACGCCAGAAGAAGACTTAGAAGTTCTTAAGACGTATGCTCCTAGAATTTCCCAACTTCAAGACCTCATAGAAAAACTTACAAATACTGGAGGTTGGAACGCACACCTTATTCAAAAAAAGGAAGAAGGTAGCTATAGTGTATTTCATAAATTCGTCAACTACAAAAAAGATGGCGATATTGAGTACAGAATAGGTATCTACGTTAGAGATAAAGAATAAAAAAATGACCAGATAGCTTCGGCTTTCTGGTTTTTTAATTTTTTGAGAGTATGAACAATAGCAAAGTAGTAATTATTTTGTCCATCTTAGTTGGACTACTTCTTGGTTTTGGGCTATATCACTTTCTTATGCCTCCCAAGATAAAAACAGAAACAGTTACTATCTATGATTCATCTAAAGAACAAGCTATAATTGATTCTTGTCAGGTGATTATAGATGGATTAGAAGGTCAAGTGGCACAGCTTCTTGAGGATGCTAAAAATATTAAAGAAGTTGTTGTCGTTAAGGAGGTCGAAAAAATACAAGCCTTGCCAATTTCAGATAATGTAGAGCTCCTTAAAGAAAATTTAATTAGGCATGGCGAATTAACACAGGAAACAGATACCCTCCCTGCCATGGTTATGATGCCAGGAAAAGATACCTTAGTTACTATATCAGAGAATAATGTAAAAGACGTAAATACAATAGCAGCAAAACTTAGAGGAGAGGAGGAAATAAATTATAAACTAGAAGAGGCTATATTTGATCAAGATCAGATTATTTCAGAACAAGAAACAATTATCTTAAATAAAAATTCAATTATAGACAATCAAAATGCTATCTACGCTGAAAATGTACAAAGATTAAATGAAAGCCTTCGGATAGAGAAAACAAAGACATTAGTAGGAGTATCAGTTCTTGGTACTGCCGCTGTGATTCTTAGTATTATTTGTTTATCAAAATAGAATGATAGAAATTGTTATAAACTACGACAAAGATAGAAAAGAATTCAAATTATATGAACCGACTACCGATACATTATTCATAACATCAAGTCTTGGTGAATCATTTATAAAACTTAATGATTTTCTTCAAGCTAATGGTATGATCACTGGGGATATCTTAGAGACTCTTGATATAACTTACCACATTGATTCTCTTACCTTCCTTGCTCTCATAGAAAATAATGTATCACTTCTCAAACGACTTAATACAGCACCTACAGCATTTATGGCATCATCTCAGAAATTTGGACTCCCCGCCGGTGGATTACAACAGGCACCTAAACAACAATTTCAAGGTAAAGGAAGCAATAATTATGATGGAAAAAAGAAAGGCTATAAAAAAGATAGAGGAAGTTCGGGATTCTTTTCTAATACTTCATTCAGAGGGTCCTATAAAAAATTCGGAGGTAAATGAAATCAAAATTAAAAATATATACATCATATGTCTCCCCTATGACACTTGATGCTATCGTGAAACATAATATACTACCAATTTTCATCATTAGAAGTATACATAATTCACAACTAATAGGGAAATATTCAGATACATCAATACATTTTAAAGATCTTGCTCCCTCGACAGAACTATTTAGAGCACGAAGGGATGGACTAATAAGCGACCTGGAATTTGATAAGAGGTATATTATAGAGATGTCGAAGATAAACTTTCAAGACACAATAAAACGACTAGACTATCTTGCTTCTCTATGTGGTGCCTCTGGGGTTGTTCTACTTGGTTATGGCAATGATTATTCGAAATGCCATAGAAGACTTTTATCCGAACTTCTTAATAGTAGCGGATTATTAGAAAACAGTATAAAAGAACTAATTATATGAAAAAGAAACCGAGAGAAATAGAGCTTCAGGATGCTATCACAGATTTCCTGACTAATCATAATATATTTCCATTCTCGGTTACAATTAGTTATTCAATTGATTCCGGAGTTCTAGGCATCACTTTTTATTTTACACAAGACCTAAATGATTTTCTTAAGATTATGGGATATGAATACTTGTGTGATAAATCCGGATATACAATACTAGAAAACACAAATACGGTCTTGATTTCAGGACTTCCATTAGTAAAATTATATACTGAGCTATGAATACAAAGAAAATAATGAAAGAGTTTATGACTCTTGGATATTCTGGCCCAGGCGTACGAACAGATAGAGTTGAAGATACCGTTCTTGGAAATTATATTATTCTTAGAACTTCATATAACGGGTTTCAAATTATCTGGTTAGGAAATGGAAATAAACTTTCAATACCCTGGAAAATAGTTGATCTCTTTACCTCCCTTAATGTTGGGTGTGGAGAGAAAATTATATGGGAAGGTTATGATGAAGAGGCAGATATTGTTGAAAGACTGATCTACCTCTTTGTTCTGCTCATTAATGAATTCAACTGGTCGAGAGGTAAAGATTTTCTTGAAACACTGGGAACTATTTGTGAACTCGGAACAATAGAGCTTAGAGAATGGATAGAAACAGAATTCAAAGAAAAATTACCACCACTTGAACTAATAACAGTGGAAAAAACAACTTTAATATAATGGATAAATTTAACATTTATATAGACGGGTCTCATCTTGATAAACAGCACAACGGAAGACTTGGTGTTGGCGGTATCTTAGTTGATGACGCAAAGAAGAGGGCCATTGATACTTTTGCTGATGAACTAACTCAAGAATATATGGGTCATGCTTTTGGTGCAGTCAAGTGTAGTAACCCCAGTGCCGAACTTACTGCTGTCCTCCACGCTCTTAGACATTTTAAAAAGTATCTACGTGGCGCATCAGAAATAGTAGTTTATGCAGACTATGAAGGCGTACGGTGCTGGATGGGCGGACTATGGAAATGTAAAGAACCATATATTGCTAGAATTAAGCAAGAGATTGAAAAAGAAATAACGAAACAGGGACTTGATGGAAAGATAAGGTATGAATGGGTTAAGGGACATCAAAATAAAAGTGTCCTAGATCCCGACGCCTTCTGGAATAATCAAGTTGACCTATTAGCTAAAGGACAGATAGAAGACAATGAGTAACTGTGGATGTAAAAGAGATATGGATCCTGCAGGTGTGTGGGATTTTCAGAATATGATAGGAGCTCAGGTCAAAGTTAAGTCCATGCCAGTGTCAAATTTTTCAAGTGGAATTATGGCCAGTGATATCTATACGATAGGGGATATTTACTTTAGAGTTTCCTTAGATGGTAAAACTATCACTATTATAAGACTTCGTGAGCTCCCGGACTTATTCTTTACTTGGAAAGATCTTGAAGTTCTTAGAACAATGGGATATTCTCTTGGTATCACAGGAACATTCAAGGTAGGAGCGACAATAGCTGGATATGGAGAGATGACAGAGGATGATGAACTCGACTCTGAAGATATTAACGTGTTAGAAGATATCGAGGGGGATATTAATTGTATATGATAAAAAAAGTTAGAAAACCAGCTCAGGCTAGAGTTAAGACTTCTGCTCAGACCACGAGATATAACGGTCCACGCGGAATAGAAAGAAAGAGAAGTAAAGAAGCTCCAAAGGTAGAAGAAAATCCTATACCAAAAGATGAGCTTATTAATATTGATGATATAATCCTAGAATAATATGAATATTTTAGAAAAAACTACTTTTACGTTTGAGGCAGGAAAAGGTATTTCTGCGGCTCAACTTCAAGAGATGAATAACAGAATTAATGCTCTAATTGATAATGTTAATGAGCTAGTCCTCGGTGTTTTTGATGTTAACAGAGAACTAAAGGCCTGGAATGCTTCTTATACCCTAGAGGAAGCGCTAGCGATTGTATCAGAGCAAAGAAGACAACTTGGAATGAAGATTAGATTTAAGAAAAAAGATGGAGATACAAGCACAGCAAATAATATCTACAGTGAGTATTCTTATATTGGATCTTCCCTGGAGTCCGTGGATTTTTGCAATGTTGAAAACTGGGCTTCTGGTATTGATTATGTAGATGGTGGAGAGTTTTAATTATGGGACTACTTAAGAATCTCTATACAAGAACTAACTGGGTGGATAATAAGACCCTGGTTAATGCAGAGAGACTTAATAACCTAGAGAGAGGAGTCGCCGGTCTTTATAATGCTTCCCTCTGTGCTTCTGATTTCATAGAGGGACAGGGAACAAAGATAGAGACGACCGATGAAGGAAAAATTAAAATCTCTGCCCTTATGCCCGTTGAGATTATACAAGAAGAAATGGAAGAATATGATCCAAGTAAATTATATTTCTTCATTGGTCTCAGTGGAAAAATTGAAAAAATAATAGTAGGTGGTGTGAGTTATGGTTTGGGATTATAATGAATGCTATATAAAATATCAACAGGTTTCTAAATTCCTGTGTGATATGTTAGGAATTTCACAACTAGACTGTGATCTTAACCACGCATGTTATCTTCCATATCAAACTCAGATTATAGATTACTTAAATACTAGACTAATAACTCTCGGAACTGATGATATAAAGGCAAGAATTCAAGAAGTTTTTGATATTTTTGACTGGGGAGCTGATCTTATATGTTCAGAGGCAGCACTTGAATTAGCCAGAGAAGTTGGAATAGGAAGCGAAGACCCAGAATATGATCAGAATAAATTTGTCTTCTCTTGGGCAGATCTTATGTCGACTTTAGGTCTTAGACTCAGACTTCAATACGGTTACTTGTTTGCAGAAAATGCTGAAGAATGTGATAACTGTTGCTGTTGTGGAGGAAAAGGTCAGGGAATTGAAGACTATGAATCCTGGCAGTCTGGCGTTTATCCTAATGATGAAGTCTATGATAGGGCAAACTATGATCGGGTTCATACATCATGGAAGGTAAGTAGAAACAGATATTGTGAGTGTTATCGTCACAATAGTCAATCTAGTAACGGAAATAACGGAAATGAGTGAATATTTTAAAAAGTTTGAAACACTTTCTCAATTTCAGACTTATAGGAACAGTGCTAATTTTATAAAACCCAATGTCTCTTTAGTTACTGGGGAGAGCCAAGTGTACTATGATCCCTGGTTTCCTCCTACTTTTGCTGGAATGGAAATAACAGAGGGTAACATGTATTATAGTTCTAATAGCTATCGTATGAATACTGACCCATTTGCTAATTCTTTTGAAGAAGTCGGTGGAGTGAACGAAGGATCTTATTACTTTACATTTAGCACACTTTCTTCACTATTTGGTGGTAGCTGGAATACTAGTATTACTAATACAAAGAGTCCAATCGAAGGCGAATGGCGCTTACCTAGTCTTGAAGAGTATGGCGAAATCTTTGGAACAAATAGGGATGGGTCAACAGTAAACAGTGACAATAATGTTTGTTTTGTCAGTGTATCTGTTGATAATAAAAATGGAACTTTATTATTTCCAGATGGTGAGGTATTTTCAGGTCCAGATATTAGTAACTCTTTTAATGATTATAGTGGTTCTCCTTTAGTACTTACTAGAGCTCAATTAGATGTTTATTTAAACACAGGAAGATGTCGATACTTTAGTGCTTCTGGTTATTATAATCTTAATTCAGCTACTCTTGTTTGGTTAATGCCAGATAGTTCTTATTTGATGACTTCAACACAGTATTCTTCTAATAAGGCAAATATATTTATTATTCCTGGTGCACGGTCTTCTGGACCGGAAGATAAAGACGGTCTTGCCGGTGTTGTTCGTCTTGTTCGAGGAGAGATGGAACAGTATAATCCTGGCGGCGCCGTCGCTAAGTAAAAAAATAAAGAGGGATTAGTTTCCCTCTTTTATTTTCTTCAGCTGTTTTAATGTATCCTCATCTACGAACTGAGTTAGGTCATATGATTTATTCCCCGCTGTTTTAGTGGTTCTTTCTCTCTGTCCTACACTCTTTCCTGGATGCTTTGCTCGCTCTTCCTTTTTCTTCTCTTCGAGTCTCATGTGATTGAGGATATAAAGAATATCTTCTTCCTCTCCCCAAAGACAGTCTTCTACAAACTCCATGAGAGCAAAATAAGCCTCTCCAGATAAATACTTATCACACCAGTCTTTATCAGAAAAGTATCCGATAGTAGAATTTCTTACTTCTACGGGCATTTTCTGGAAAAGCTCTCTTTCCTTCCTTTTAAATTCTTTGGCGGCCTTGTAGTTATCCTTTCCGGTGGTTACTTCAAGAGCACGTCCAGCCCTGAGAAGCTGTACAGGCCCCCAAAGATCAGAGATTTCTTTAATCCCTGCAAGCTTTATTCCAAGAACGCAGCATCTTCCGGGATTCCCAGAAAATGAGAGAATCTTGTTTAATGGATTTTTCGGAAGGAAAGCCTTGATAAGGAACTTAACGAAGCCTCTGGATTTTTCATCTTTGTTCCATAGCTCACAGAGCTTGTTGTATGCTTCGTTGGTAAGCTTCTCATCCGGTTCACCAAGCCTTTTGTTGGTTTGTCCAGGTTCGTAAAGCCGAAGTGGTTCCTGCTTATTTCTTTCTAGCAGTTGATTTACTAATTCACTTGTCTTCATTGTTTAGTATTTTTTTTTAAAATTTCTCATCTATAAGGAAATAAAGCCTCGTCTTCTTCTTCATAGTTTAGAAACCACCTAAGGCTAATCCAAGATAAGTCACCTCTTTTTACAATTATTTTACCATGTTTCTTTAGTGGTTCTATGGTACTTGTGGTATGTGAAACCCACCATTGACCATCAAAAAGGTATATATATTCTACTACAGTTACACCTGTTTTGGCTATTTCAAAAATCTGCGTAGGTTTTTCGGATTCCCAATTTGATTCTGATATATATGGATCCCAATCCCCTCCTGTTATATTTATTACATTTCCACCAAGAATTAGATTGAGGGCACTTTCATAGGTATTAAATTTCTCATATAAAACTTTTCCTATACCTTCTGGATATCCCTCGTGAGAACTATACATTCCGATATAATTACTTTCCTTGTTTATATATACATCTTTAATTAAATCTGATGATATATAATGGAGCAATGGAATCTTATCTAGGTTAGCTTTATGAGATTTTTCTTTATCTTCTTTTCTTATTTTTACAAAAATATAGCTTCTAGTTCCCATCATAGATAAGGATATAGTGTCTTAGACCTAAAATCCTTACAAATGATAATGATAAAATCTAAATAAACTATGGTTATTGAGGTTTCTAATATGACTTATAGAGTGGGATGTGGAATTGGATATGATAAACTTACAATTCCTAGTCTCTTAGTTAAATTAAATACTGTAGTGGAATGGGATTATAGCAGATTTCCTCCACTCGGAAAAGACAAATCACCAGATGATCCTGATAAAGAAGATAGAAATTTTCTTGGAGATCCGCCAGAGCTTAAAGTTGGAAGTGTTTTTAAAATTGGAAATCAGCTCGTGGCAGTAGATGACCCAGATACGCTTGTCTTGGTAATGTCAGAAACTGGTGCAGGGGGATTGCGCAGAGTTTGGGAAGAAATGATAGAGCCAGAGATTAATTTTGCATTTAATATTGAAGGACCAGAAAACTTAACTGTAGAAAAGGTACCTATAGATGAAATGCCGGCTGATCTAGAGTTCTATAATATTAAGTATATAGATGCAAAAATATGGAGAGACAGATTTTTTCCAGGCCGCGATGAGTTTAAATGTGGTGATGATGAGATCTTAAAAGTAGAAATGGAAAGTAATTCATTTATCATGCCTATTCACGTATATCTAAAGGGCTGGGGATTCTTCTATAATACATTTGAAATGGAAGATCCGGACGAGCTTAAGATGTTCGCTGATCAGATGATTAAATGGTTTATTGATAACTACCCAAGACTTGATCGGCCTATGGAATTTAAGAGGGAAGATGCAGAGAGAGAAGCCAGATTAGGTGAAATGAAGAAGTTCTTAGATGCTATTACCTCTTCACAAAATTCATGTGCGCTTCCAGATCCTAATGATCCAAACCAACAGCAAAATCCGTAGTTATGAAAGAATTTAATTTTGAATCATATCAGGAATGGTTTAATAAAAACTATTCTTGGGATTCTTATTCTGAAAAAGAAAGAGACCAATTTATTGAAGAAGAACGAGGCGACTTTCGTTTAGATGGAGGATGGTTTCCGGAGGATGGAGAGACCGGAATATATGAGCAGGGCTTTGAAATCGGGCTCTTGGTGTTCCCGGAGGGTATGGATATAGGAACCAGAGATCTGGCAGTTGCAGTTCCCGCACTAGGAACGGAACCAATTAAAGATTTCAATCCAGAACTGGCTCTTAAAGGAGATGATTTTTCTGAATATAACCTAGATAAAAATGACTTTAAGATTGTTGAAAAAACCCTCTTAAAAGTAAAAACTAAAGTTCTAGTTCTTCCGTTCCTACCAAAGTATATAAAATTCTATGAGGATGCGGCCATAGATTATACTGGTTTTAAACCTAAACAAGGATTAAGAGATTTCCTTAATGAAGAATAAAAAAAATAAAGCTTAGGATTACGTTCCTAGGCTTTTTATTTATACATAGTTTTTATATAACTTTATATTATATTCTTGAAGTAGATTGTGTATTTCAAGAATTTTTTTAAGTTCGTCTATGTTTTTAGGAAAATATTCAAACCACTCGTCATTTTCACACATAACCGTCGCTATGGTAATGACGTTGCTCATAAAATCAGAAGGACTTGTGAAGTTTTCGCTATTTAGTACACTTTTTATAGCATAAAGCAATAGGTCGTCTACGTCCTTAAAGCTGATTTTTGATTCTTTATTACGTGCAGAATCGGAGCTTGGCTTGTTATTTTCTATCGTCTTATCTCGAATCTCTGGCTTGTTGTATTCTATATTCTCCTCAATATTTTTACTATTGTTGTCTGAGTCAGTTGTTCTGTTGCTCACATTCTTACTATATACTTTTCTCCCAACAAGCGCTAGTCCAAGAAATCCTAGTATTCCAATTATAGCTACTACGATCTTCGACGATTTATTTTCCTTCATAGGTTTGATTTAAATCGGGTTTTAATTAATTCATATATTTTCATCTGTTAACATGTCGTTCATTTTATGGTTTTTGTTGATGTGTTTAAAGATCTGACACGAGATAATAATCATGCGTCTCTTATACTCCTCTATTTTAAATTACTAAGATACTAAAGTATCTTTTCTTTTATTTCGATTCGCGCACTCTTAGCTCACACACATTAGGTGATTCGTCTAGTCCCACATACGACGAAGACGTGGTGCGATTTCATGTGAGAAAATATCCCTTAAAAATCCCTATAGAGTTTACGTTTAAGATTTCTAAGGGATTGTTTCTAGGATCGGAAATTAATACAGACTTCTGCTTAAATTGTACTTTGTAAAATTTAATATAATTAAGTACAAGCAATTAGTAGACCACGTGAGAACCCCCAAATATTTTGTTCTCTTTACTATGGTAGCCTTGGCCTCTTCTAGAGTTGCGGCGGTTTAAAATATATCATCTATGTTTAACTTAATTAATATATTTTCATCATTATCTAATGCCACATACCAAGACGTTCGTCTACTATTATGAGCCGTCCTAGTTTTAATAAATATAATATCTCACTAATAAGGATTTAGTCCTTTTTAAACAGAGATGTTTTTTATTTCTGGTTTAAATGTATTTCTATACATTTGAGAGGCGTTTATAAAGATAGTGTTATTACTTTCTTTAACCTCTGGTCTATGTATATGCCCAAAAATATGATATCTTGGTTTAACTTTATACACTCTCTCATAAAGCTCTTTATTTCCTGGCTCTCCATCTCCATACATCCCCACACTTTCTTTAATACAATCTAAAGAATACCATCTAGGAGCTTCATGTGTTACAAGGATATCTAGGCCGGAAGGAATTCTTCTAATATCATTTCCTCCCCAGAGTCTAGGAAATGCCATTCCTAGATTAGTCCTTGGGTTTCCATATATTCTTAGAGTTTCACCATTCTCAAAATTTATAAACATCATCTCTCTATCTACAAGAAGGGTGTATTTATATCCAAACAGCTTCCTCATCTCTATATCAGTGTTCCAAGAATTATATATTCTTTCAAGAAGATAATCATGATTCCCAGGGACAATTATTATGTCGCTAGCATTAGGAAACATCTCATCAATCTTTTGTACAAATCTTGGAACCTCTTTCTTTTGATCTTCCACGCTATCAAGAGCAAACAAATCTCCTGGTATAATTACGAGATTTGTCTCTTTATATACTTCGTTGTACTTTTCTATATTTCCGTGGACATCTGATATAATTGAAATATTTGTCATATCTTGAAATAATAAAGCCGGGAAGAACCCGGCTCTTCATTAATAAGGAACTGCTTACTCTACAACAGTCTTCTTATCTTTTATAATTAGATCTTTGATAAATCTTCCTAATTTTTTAGGAAATTCGTCTAGATCATAAGAAAGATCTATATTTCTAGGATACATTTCTTCAACGCCACGATAGCTATCAATAGTTACTGCAATAGTGTTAAACCCCATTTGTTCAACTTTTCTAACATTTTTTGCGGTATCTAATCTAGCCTCAGATCCACGATACTCAACGGCACTTGGTGCTCCATCTGATATTATAAACATCAATACTGGATTAGGAGTTAATTTTCTAACTCTTTTAGCAACCTCATAAATTGCTACGCCGTCTCTATTTTCACACCTTGCTTGAGATGTTCCTAGCGCATATTTAGGGCATATGTTTGATGTGCCCTCTCTATATATTTTTATTTCAGTTGCTCCGTGGTAAAGAATGTCTCCAGTATGGCCATAGATATATAGGTCAATTCCCTTAAGAGTTCCCAGTGCTTCATTTAAAAGAATTGCAGTATCTCTGGCAGTTCTCATTTTACTGTATCCCATAGAACCTGACTCATCAATTAAAACACACACAGTTGTCTTATTAGTAGTCACCTTTCCTCTTCTAACATAAACTTGTGGAACTCCTTGATAGGCTTCGGCTAGTTTATTAGTATCTAGTAGTCCAGATCGACATCCGTAGATATTAAATTCAAAGTTTCTATCATGTCCTGCAATGAGTTTTTTAATTGCAGGAACATATTTCTTAACCCGTTCTAGCGAATCCATATAGCTTTTAAAATCATCATTGGCTTTTGTAAAGAAAGTATCTTTATATTCACCGCAGAAAGCCTCTTCTTCTGTAAGCTCTTCTAGAACCGTTCCAGTAGTAGAGTCTTTCAGATTCTCAGCCATTCTTTTCGTCGGAAGCTTTAGAGAATCCATATCTAGACCATAAAGAAGCTCCTCGTATCCGTTTGTGGCACTATCCGCAATAGATTGCATTGCCTTGAAGAAATTATTTCTTTCTTCTTCTTCCATTTCGTCCACTTTGAAACTCTTCTTAATAGCGTCATATACGTTTTTAGCCGCAATGCACACATCCTTAGACGATTCAGGAAGAGGAGTTACTATATGTCCAATTTCTTCATAGATTTCTGCATAGTTATTCAGAATGTCTATATCTACATTTTCTGGAAATCGAATAAGTTTGTATAGATTAAGAAAGAATTGACCATATTTCGTATCAATTGAGACACTATCTATGAAGTTTTTATATTCATAGGTCTTCTCCTTTTCTATAAACTCGATATATCCGGGACGCTCTTTAAGCAATGAGTCTTCAATTCTCTCATCTTCAATCATCATAGTTAAAGTTACTATCAGTTTTCGCTCTTGTGACATAAGTGATGTATCCTTATCTAAAGAGTCGACGAACTTTTGTATAACTTTATACGTAGTATACTTTAGATGAGAAGCCTCATGGACAGCTAATCCACAGAAAATTCCCAGTTTTTCTTCATCTGTTCTATCATTATCAGAAAGCATCGCTGTTGGCACAAAGATTCTTTTCTGATTTTTTATAGTCATAGGGATATGATTATTAAAGCATATTTTTACATTAAATGGGAAGTCTAGGATTACTATAAGGTCTCTAGCTTCTTTTGTTGCTTTAATTAAGAAAGTTTTTAGCTTTTCAAAGTCCTCGCCACTAGATTTTCCAGCATAAGAACTTCCATACCCACCATAAGCTCCGCTATATGTAGAGCTTCCAGACCACCAAATAGTGGATGAGCTGAGTTTTCCTGACGAATATCCTAGCGATGATTTATACCTGCTTCGATATATATCTCTATAGTCGACTACGTCATCATCATAGTAGTCGTCATAATAACTCCCACCATATCCATATCCTCCGCTACTATATCCGCTTCCGCTATAGTAGGGAGAAGTAGTTGTACTGGGAACACCTGAAGTAGTACCTGTTGGACTAGTAGTAGAAGGGGAAGATTTCTTTTCTTCCTTCCCCTCCTCTTTTTTCTTATCTTTCTTCTTCCACCAGTCACTATAGTAGTAACCTCCTCCAGCCCATTTATTATAATGAGACATATTTATTAATATGAAGAAATAGTTTTGTATACAGTTGATCTTTCTCCATCGCTCTTAGTTCCTTCATAGAGCGGCAAATAAATCATTTCCATCGCTTTCGCTAGAGACCACCCATCAGAAGTAAGTTTTGCAACCATAAGGGTTTCTCTAATAGAGAGTGATACAGAAATTTCTTGCTTGTTACATAGAGATCTAATATTATTGGCAATTTTTACTATAAGTTCAGCACTAGTTTTATCTATGCCAGTTCTTGATACTAAAACGCCAACCTCTTCCTTCACCGGAATACATCCAAGCTCTATAGGGAAGAATCTATTAACAAGGGCTCTATCCATGGAATTAGCTCCACTATATTCAGATCCCACATTTGCTGTTGCAATGAAAGTAACTTCAGGATGAACTTGAATTTCTCTTTCACCAGAACCGCAAGCGATTTCAATATTTAAATTTCTTCTGTCATCGAGGCAGGAGAATAGAATATTCATAGTGGTAAGAGGAGCTCTAGATAATTCATCTAAAAGGATTACACAAGGTTCTTTAATAACCTGCGTAAACTTAGCATAGTCAAATACAGATGCTCCCTTTTCTAGTCTATGAACACCTAATAGAGAAGAGATTGGATCTACCATAGTTCCCATATCAAAGATATGAAGTTTCTTTCCCATTCTTTTACAAATCTCTTGGACAACGCTGGTTTTTCCACATCCGGTCGGTCCAACGATCATTGTATTTACATGAGTTTGAATATTTCTAACGAGGATTCTCCAATCATCGTCAGAAACGTAGAACCCTTCTGATGCTTTAGGAGCAGCTAGCTCTTTTGCACTCTTAATCTTATCTAGGAGGGTTTTTTCCTTAGGAACTTCTGGTGCGGGATCTTTAGCAGTGTCCGAGCTTGCCTCTGTAGTACCTTCTGTTTCAGTGGTCTTCTTAGACTCTATGGTTGCAGAAAGTTTCTCAAAGCTTGTAACTACTGCTGAAGGCGATGCATCTTTTGTAAATTCATATATCGAAGAAGTTCGATAATATTCGGATGATCCGCCTACTCTACTTAAGCTATAACACCAGAAAATAGTCCCTACGGGTTTGCCTGCTGTACTGCTTTTAGGACAAGCTACATTTAGATTTGTGTCAAGTCCCTGTTCGCTTAGTGCAACAATTTTTTCTTTTCCTTTTTTTACAACTTTAGTTAAAAAGTAATACATATCTTATTTATAAAATTATTAATAAATTTCTTTCTTGAGGAGTCAATGCTCCTCAATAGTAAGAATTTAAGGGGATAATAAAAAAAGCTGGATTAATTTCCAGCTTGTATTTTTTCTAAAGCGCATATGTAATGCTTCTCAATCTTCCATGGAAGAGCGAAGGCGCTGATTTAGCTCTAAGAATCAGGCATAATGCTTCATCTCCAGAATATTTGTCTTTTATTACGATGTAGTCCGGATCTCCTAGGTCCTCTGGGCAGAATAGTATCTCACCAACACTAGTTCCTGCTCCTCTATAGAGATAGGAACTACTTGTATGTAGTTTACATGTATACGAATATTCACACCCAGGTATAATATACATAGGTAATTCGTAATTATTCGTCTCTTTGTTAATATATTCGCTCTTTCCTTCCCATATAGATAGATCAACTTCTCTACCAATCCAGGTATAGAGATCAATATCTGCAGGCTTTGTTTTGATAATTGCCTTAACATCATTAAGCTGATCTTTACTAATTCCACTCATTCTGAGAATGTCATAGCAATATTTAGCCTTCGGTATGTTGAGATTAGAATTATCATCAATATCACCTAAGATATTAACTTCATCGACAATTGCTTTGAGGATATCTATAGTGGAAATTTCCAAAAGATCAACTTGTTCGAGAACCTTATCTTTCTTGCTCTTATCAATTAAATTATCATCGATATATTCATTGATTGCTTCCGGATATAGATTCCCAAATTCCTGAACATATCTAATACGACCAGGTCTAGAAATCAGATTTTCATTAATGCTTAGTGTATTTGTAGTCAAGATATAAAGCTTTCTTGACTTATTATATACACCATCAATCATTTTTAAAAGAATCTCTTGTTGATCTCCAGTGAATGTTTTCTCCGCTTCATCTATAAAGATAATACATTCAAATTCCAGTGATTGTATAAAGTCTAAAATCATGCCATCGTAGGTATGATTAACTAGGATCACTGGAAGTTTTAGGTTATTACAAAGAAGTTTAGCAGATACAGTTTTACCCGTTCCTTTAGTTCCGTTGTAAATGATGCCTAAATTTTTATTATTATCAACGTATAGATCAGAGTTCCAAATAGCCTCGATCTTTTCAAACATGTCTTGTCCGCCGAAGTTGTAAATTTTGTAATCAAAATTAAACTTTTCGTCTATTTTTACAAGACCTAATCGACGATCGTTAATATTCGGACTTTGATAAACTTGCCACACTCCAGGACCCGGAGTGTCATGAAGAACAATCTCTCCAACTATTGGATAGAAAATTCCACCTTCATTTAGCCATCTTTGACTTGCCATATTAATACATATTATTTAATAATATTCCTAAATCCAAATAATCAATGCCACATCTTTGAGCTGCAACCTGATCTCTATTACTTTGTCCAGCCAGACCGGAATAAATTCCAAT
>JAEEGL012431776.1_pt1 | contig 25131 bp, 22 predicted proteins | sample 9134231 | NCBI WGS metagenome assembly JAEEGL01 (sample SAMN16246548, study PRJNA631951) | gut metagenome | biome: gut microbiome; feature: rumen; material: fiber-attached | host: Bos | place: Iran: Karaj | collected 2018-10 | reverse complement strand
TTATACTAAACTTAAAGTTAGCATAATAAACTGTTTTTCCACCTTCTTCTTTCTTTTGAAATAAAACGTTTGCTAGTTTTCCTTCTTGACCAAACTCATTTAAATTAACAACTGTTTCATTTGATGAACTTAAATCATCAATATTAGCAAAAGATTTTGTTAATTTATATCCTTCATACGTATCATCTTTGTATTCTTCAACCTTCCAACCCTCGCTTTTTAATTTTTCAATGGCATCATCATTCTCTTCAGTAGTTTCAGTTCCTTGTCCTTTTAAACTACTAGAAACAGCACTAATAAATGACATATCCATCTTTTTATTATTTGAAATCTTTATATCAACATTGTATTTTACACAACCACTCATAAATAAAACAACAAATAATAATAAAACTATTTTAGATAACTTTTTCATATACTTCTTCCTTTCTATTATCTTCTTATATTTTATCACTAATTTATTAATATGCCAATGATTAATGTATTTTTAAAGAAAATAAAAAAGATGTGTTAAGAGCACATCTATTTTTTTATTCCACCTTTAACTCCCTTAGAACCACTAAATCCTTCTAAAATATTAGATTCAAATGAGGTAGTTTTCTTTTCTTTGTTTTTAAATTCCTTAATAGCTATACTAATTATTTCATTTAATTCTTCTTTGTAAGATATGCCTTCTTCTTTCCATAAGTAGAAAGCAAGACTTCCAGGAATAGTATTTGGTTCATTAACATAATATTTATTTGTTTTAGAATCAATTAAATAATCTATTCTTACTACTCCACTAAAATTAAATAATCTAAATACATCTTTAGAAGTTTCTTGAATACTTTTTGTTAATTCATCACTAATTCTAGCTGGTACTATTCTACTAGTTGAAGCCATTCCTTTACTTGAAGAACCTTTAGTTTTACCATTTGATAAATATTTATCAGTAAAACTTAATATTTCATCTTCACCCATTACTTCTTCAAGTGGACTAACTTTTTGATGTTCATAATTACCAATTACACTAGAATTTACTTCTATTAAATTTTCTACTGCTTTTTCAACCACAATTTTATTATCATAGTTTATAGCATCTTCAAGTGCTTCTTCTATTTCATCTTTATTTTTAACAAAACTAATACCTACACTACTACCAAGATTAGCAGGCTTTACTACTACTGGATATCCTAACTTTTCGATGTTCTTTAAAATTCTTTCTTTATCTTCAAGATATTCATTATCAAAGAACCATGTATAATCAACTATGTTAATACCATTATCTCTAAGTACTTGTTTCATAACAACTTTATCTTGTCCAATTGAAGAAGCAAGTACATGACTTCCTACATAAGGAATACCAACTGTTTCAAAGAAACCAGCTAAAGATCCATCTTCTACTCCACTACCATGAACAACTGGTAAAATCATATCAAGTTCACATATATCTCTTCTAAAAATACCAGTAGTATTTACTAAATAAAAGTGATCATTTCTATTAATTAATGTTACTTTTTTAGTATATCTTTTCAAACTTTCAAAATCCCTATATGTATCAATATCAGTTAAAGCATTCCCAGTATACCATGTTTTATCTTTAGACATATAAATAGGTATAACTTCATACTTTTCTTCATCTAAATTTTTTATTGCTTGCAAAGCAGAAATAATACTTACTTCATGCTCAACACTTTCTCCTCCAAATATAACACCCAATTTAATTTTCATAATAATCCTCCTATTCATTAAATATATCAGGTAAATCATTTTCTAAAAGAACATAAGTATTTCCATTTGCTAATTTTCTCATTAATGGAAAAGCTTCTTTAACATCATTTAGAATATGTATCTTCTTTTCATCATATTTTTCTTTCTTAAGTCCATCTAATATAGGTTTGGTTTGTTCTTCTCCAATTAGAATTACTTCATCACAAACATGTGCCATATGGCGTCCGAATTCCATATTATATTCATATTGCTTTTGTCCAAGTTCAATCATACCTGGAGTACATACTATTTTTTTACCATCCATTAATCCAAGTACATCAAGAGCCATAGATGATCCATCAACATTTGAATTATAAGCATCATCAATAATATTTATATCTCCATATTTTTTAAGTTCAAGTCTATGCTCAACAGTTTTAATTCTCTTTACACCAATTTTAATCTCTTCAAGAGTCAAACCCATATTATATGCAAGTGCAACTGCTTCTAAAATATTATAAACATTCTTATCACCTAATAATTTTGTTTCAAGAACAACACTTTTATTATCTTTAAAATGACAATCAAATCTTGTGCCTTTATTTGATAGTTTAATGTTATCAGCATAAACATCTGCTTTCTTATTTTTTAAAGAAACCCAAACCACTTTGCATTTACTTTTAATATCATAATTTGTTTGATATTCATCATCCATATTTAAAACAGCTATACCATCTTCTGGTAAACTATCAACAAGTTCAAATTTACCTTTTTGAATATTCTCACGACTACCAAAACTTTCTAAATGTGCTGTTCCAATTGTTGTAATAATTCCATATTGTGGTTTTATAAAATCACACTTAGGTTTTATTTCTCCTCTTTTAAAAGCTCCCATTTCAGCAATAAATACATCAGTAAATTTATCAAGTTTATTATTAATTGATATCATTAAACCATTCATAGTATTAAAGCTTTTTTCTGTAGCAAAAGAATTATATTTTACATTTAAAATATCATTAAGTGCATTCTTAGTACTTGTTTTACCATAACTACCAGTAATAGCTACTTTCTTTAAATTATTCATTGTTTTTAATTTATTACTTGCTTTTCTTTTATAATAATTAAATACAATTTTTTCAATAGGAATATTAATGATATTAGCAATCAAGATAATAAACCAATTTAAATATACAAGTAGACTTATATAAAAGTAATAATAACCAAGAGATGACTCCTTAAAATTAACTACTGATATAAAGTATATACATAAAAAGTAAATAATTAATGTAGTAATATATAATCTTTTTACTCTAGGTGTTATTACTAATGGCTTTTTAGATTGTTCTTTATTTCTTTTATAATTTTCAATTATATAGCATATTATAAAATATAATTCAAATATTATTAAAGCTGGATATTCTTTTAAAAATATAAACATAAATAATAATAAATCAACATTAACAAATACTTTTAGTGGATTTGATATTATCCATTTAATATATCTGTTTCCATCATTATACCAATTTTGTTGTAACATATGCATTGCTCTTTTACTTTTATATATTAAGTAAAATATACATGGTATTAATGATAATATGAAATATAATTTCACTTCTCATCACTTCCTATAAAACTTTTTAATACATTTATTGTTTGATTTAATCTTTCTAAATATGCATAATGAGTGTTTCCTTCATATGTAACAATTCCAGCATTATTAATTAACTTTTCAAGCTCAATTGCATCCTCATAAGCAACAGCTTCATCTTTAGTTCCCCATATTAATAACGTTGGACATTTAATCTTTTTAGCATCATCACTAACATCAAGATTTACATGATTTACAAGAACTTTTCTCATCATACTAGATGCATTTTTATAATCAGTAGAACCAAAATACTTTTTAGCCTTTTCAGCTAAACCTTTTAAACCAGGTACTTTTTTCATACCTTTTAATACTTTAGTTTTTAGTGAATCTTTAACTATTTTCTTTTTATATGGGCTCGCAAGTAATACTAATTTATTACAATTATATTTTGAAGCAAATACTAAAGATATTTTTCCACCAAAAGAATGTCCAATTAATATTGGATTCTTCATTTTTAATGACTTAGATAGTTCATAAACCATATCTGCATAATCATAAATACTCCAAACATCTCTTGGTTCTTCGCTATCACCAAAACCAGGTAAATCTATAATTAAAACATTATATTTTTTAATAAATGGTTTAGCAATTGGCATCATCATAGCAATATTTTGACCCCATCCATGCAAATAAATAATACTTGTTTTAGATGAGTTATCAAAATAACTGTAATTAACATTCGTGTCTCTATAAACAAATTTCATTAATATCCACCTAACTAATTATATCATAATAAAAGAGCGTTTAGAATTATAAACACACTTTTAAATTATATTTTATATATATTTTTTTAATTCATTTTCAAATTCTTCTTTAATTTCATTAAGTCTACTTTCTGTAGTTGCTTCAAAACGAGATGTAATATTAGGCCCTGTATTACTAGCACGTACTAAAGCAAAGCCATCATCAAATTTTGCTTTAACTCCATCAATAGTAATAAAATTATAATGTTTGCTTTCACAATATTCTTTCATCTTATTAACTATTTCAAATTTAGTATCATCTGTAACCTTATATTTTATTTCTGGAGTACTATAATATTTAACAATATTATTTACAAAGAAACTAAGTGGTTTGTCAGTATGACTTAACATTTCAATTAATCTCATTCCAACATAAATACCATCATCATAACCAGGGAATTTATCTCTAAAATAAACATGTCCTGATAATTCTCCACTTAAAGGATAATCCCCTTTAGCACTAGCCGCTCTAGTATAAGAGTTTCCTGTTCTATATTCTATTGGTTTAACGCCTAGTTTTACTAATTCATCTTCTAATGCTTTAGAACATTTAACATCAAATAAACATTCTTTCTTATCCACTTTATCGTATAAATATTTCCACATTATTATTAAAAATTTATCAATTGGAATAAATGTCCCTTTTTCATCAATAAATCCTACTCTATCAGCATCCCCATCATATCCAACACCAAGATCAGCATTTAGTTCTTTTACTTTAGCTTTAAGTCCATCTAAATTTTCTTCAACACATGGGTCTGGATGATGAAATGGAAAGTTACCATCAGAAGTATCATATATACCAACACTTTCAACATTAGGTAAATGAGAGAATATTTTACCAGCAATTATACTAGCAGTACCATTTCCACAATCATATACTACTTTAATTTTTCTATTTCCAAAATTCAATTTATCAACAATTAAATGGATGTATGCATCTGTTACATCAACTACTTCACTCTTGCCCTGTCCACTTGCAAATTTTCCACTTTCAATAATATTATAAATTTCTTTAACACTATCTCCATATGCATTATGAATTCCATTATATGAAAACTTAAATCCATTATATTCTTTAGGATTATGAGAAGCAGTTATCATCATACTAGAATTATCACCTAAATAATTCGCAGCAAAATAACACATAGGTGTTGTTGCAAGCATTAATCTTTTAACATGAATTCCACATTCTGTTATTCCTCTTACCATACCACGTTCAAGAGTAACACTAGATAATCTATTATCATATGCAACTACAGTTGATGGTATATTTAAACTTACAAGTTTAGTACCAAAAGCACGACCAATTAAATATGCAACTTCTTCGCTTAAATCAACTCCATATACTCCACGAATATCATATTCACGAAATATTTCCTTATTTACTTTTGTCATAAATTAAATCCCTCCATATCTACTTCTTCTTTTATTACAGATATTACCTTTTCCCTACTTTTATATTCACTAAATGAAAATAATCCATTTATCAAATTAATATAGTTATTATCTTCCACACTTAATAAACTAGAAAGACTATTTAAAAATTCACTTTCATCTTCTTTCTTAAGTTCTAACAATTTAATAAATTCACAAACACAATCTATAAAAGCATCTGACACACTATCAGATATCTCTATAGTTATTTTACCATTATTATAAAACGATTGAATCTTACTATGATATTTATCTAATAAAGAAACAATATTTCGAATAAATACTTCATCTTGTTTAAAAGAAGAATAAAAATCAATAGCATTTCCATTAAAGAATTCTTTAAATATATCCATTCCATATATTTTAGAAATATATGATGCAAAAAATGATTCAACAGCATACTTACTTTTATAACTATCAGAAGTTAATAAAGTAAAATAATCAACTATTCCTTCATTTAAACTAGTTCCAAATTTACCATGAGTTCTTTTAATTTCACATCCAAGTAGATTATCTTTTTTTTCAAAATCATTACTTGCAATATGAAATAACTCGTGAATCAAATCATCATTATTTGAAGGCATATTAAGTGTATTCGTCTTATAATAATAAAAACCAGCTATATATGGATTTGATCCATTTATACTTGATTTATCATAATCTTCATTAATAATAAGATTTACTAAATTATCATCAAAACATCTTGTAGGGAGATTATACTTTGCTAAAGTACTTCTAACTTTAGAAAACTCTTTTTTTTCATCTATAGAGTGAGTTTTTTTATTTATTCTATAGAATTTATTGATATTTTGCATTTTATCAAATAAGTCCATATAATCACCCAATTTTATTTTAAATTAAATTATTAAACTAATAAAGAATTTAATAAATATTTTACATTTTTTGACAATTTGGTATAATTAATTTAGGTGATAAACATGATAGAATTTAAACAAATTAAATGGAATAGTACTGTTAATTTAATTGTTCTTTTTATAATTGGTTTATTACTATTAATATTTCCAATTGAATCATTAAATATTGCATGCTATTTAATCGCAAGTATGTTAATGCTAGCAGGTGCTGCTTATATATATAGAGTAGTTAAAAAAAGAGCGCTTGAAACAAATGAAGATTTAATATCAATTGTTATTAGTATTGCTGCTATTGCTATAAGCATTACTATATTTGTAGATCCTACTTGGGTTATTAGAGCAATTAATAGTATAATTGGATTATTTTTAATAATTAATTCGTCATTAAATATAGTTAGTTTATTAAAATTTAGAAAAGATAGAACAACATCATGGTGGATATTCCTTGTATTAACCTCTATTGTTTTAATACTTGGAATACTTGTAATAATTAATCCTGAGTTCTTAGCAAAAATAGTTGTTAGATTAGAAGGAGCTACATTAGTTATTGATACACTACTTACAATGATACTATCATATAAAGTAAATAAGTTATTAGAATATAAAGACGAAAAAAAAGTAATAAAAGAAATTAAAGTAGATTAAAAAAGAGACTATAAATAGTCTCTTTTATCTTTCTTGAACTATAATCTTTTCTTTTGCTATAGCATCAGCATAGACATGAAATAATTCTTGATATGGTATATTTTTAGCTTCGATTCCTTTGTTTGTTAAACTATCAAATACAACTTTCATAAATGAAGTCCTATCGAACATTCTCAATTTATCTCTATAATTTATACTTTGATCACCATTTTTAAATCTACTAAAATAACGACCTGATCCAGTTCTCATATATTCATTAAGTGCCATTGATACCTGACTAGCGCCATAGTTTTCTAAAGTAACTCCACATATATCATCTAAAATAAATGGTAATTCATTTCTAAATAATTCCATACAAAATGCATTTATTTTATCTTCAACAGTTAAAAATTTCATATCATTTTTAGCTTTATTAACTATATTTATTATATCCATTATATCTTCTGGTGTTAAATATTTTTTTAAGTTTTCTCTATATCTATTATTAGGCCCACCATTAGTAACAAAACCATAATTATTGAATTTAATTATTTGTATTAATGCCGTTCTTACTTGATTAATACCATATTTACTAAAAGTTGCTCTTAATGCATTTATTAATAATGACCTTTTTTGTTCATTATTTAATCTTGAAATATTATTAGCATTTAGATTTTTATTCTTACCAGTATAAGCAATTTCAAAAGTATTCATTAGACTATCATCAAAGTCTATTTGGTCTGGAACATATGTTATATTATTTTTTTGACATTCTTGTAAAAATGTTCTAAATTCTTCTGCACTAACACTCTCTTGTCCTCTTCTTCTTGCTACATTTAAATATTCTTTTATAAAATCTGAAATATCAGAATTATAACTATTACCATGTTCTTGCATATAACCAATACCATTAATTGTTGGAATAAATGGATTTGGTTTATTAAGTCCTGCTTTTAAGAATGGAGTTTTATTTATGAAATCAATAATCTTCTTAGCAGATTCAAAATCATCATAATTTAATCTTATAATTACATTATCAACTCTTAATTTCTTAGATATTTTTGATAAATGTGAAATATTATTTCTTTCAAGAAAATCAAATAATAGATTAGCTCCATCATATAAATGTTTTGAATCAAGGGCTACGTATAGTTTTATAAACCTTTCAGTGCTATGGCTAATATTATTTGTAAATTGGAAAAAATATGTCCATCTTGGATCTACATAAGCATGAATATGTTTTTTACTTGCAAATCTATTTTCCCAATATTTAAAAAAGCCTTCATTATCTATACCATCAAATACTTCTCTTCCAAATTTATCTTTTACTCTATCATCATTTTTTAGATTATAAAACTTTAATACAGCATAAACATCATTTCGTGTTATAGGCCTAGTATTAGTTATTTTATACATGAAATTAAGTATTTCATCCATTTCAAGTTTTCTATCACCATCAAAATTATTCATGATCTTCACCAAAAACATCTAATGTTGTTTTATCGTTTAATTCTTCATCAGTTATTATTTTAATTTCTTGTGTTTTAGATAATTCCTGATTGCCATCTTTAAATGCAATACCTGTTTCATCTTCGCTATAATAATTATTAATTAGAATTTTTTTACCATCGATTTCAAATTCTTCTAAACTCATATTATATCACCTATTCAAATTATACCATAAATTAATAAAAAATCATATATTATATTGGGAGGAAAATATGCTAATAAAGTATAGTGATAAAGAACTAGATTTATGTGCAAGACTAATGAGAGCAGAAGCACTTGGTGAAGGAGAACTAGCTATGCTAATGGTAGGAAATGTTATTGTTAATAGAGCAATTGCTAATTGTTTAGATTTTAAAAATATAAGAAGTATTAGAGATGTAATATATCAAAATCCTGGCGGTTTTGTAGGTACAAATAGTAGTTTATTTAATAGTGGAAAATCAACAACAAAAGAACGTGAACTTGCAAAAAGAGTATTAAAAGGTGAAACATACTATCCAGCTACAAATGCATTATGGTTTTATGCTCCTAAAAAAGGTGAAGAATGCAAAGGTCTTTGGTTTAAACAAATAAATACGGGAAGATATAAATCTCATTGCTTTTATGCACCAAATAAAGGAGTTTGCCAAGAGTTATATTAAATGATATAATTTTTTTGAGGTTTTCATTATGGAATTTATAAAAGATGCAATTTCATATATAGCTGGTACTTACCCTGTATGGAAAAAAATATATGATATTATTGGAATAATATTAAGTGTATTAGTTTTTCATAAAGTTTTTTATTTTATTATTGGGATGTTTTTTACAAGAAAATTTAAAAAAGCTAAGAAAAATCATAAATATGGTATATGTATAGCAGCAAGAAATGAAGAAGAAGTAATTGGTAATTTAATAGATAGTATTCATAAGCAAGATTATCCTAAAGATTTATATACGATATTCGTAGTAGCAGATAATTGTACAGATCAAACTGCAAACATCGCAAGAAATAAAGGTGCTATTGTTTATGAAAGATTTGATGAAGAGCATAAAACAAAAGGTTTTGCACTTCAATATTTATTTAAACAAATAGAAAAAGATTATAATACTGACTCCTTTGAAGCTTTCTTTATATTTGATGCTGATAATTTATTAAAAAAAGATTACATAGCAAAAATGAATGATGCATTTGATGAAGGATGTAAAATAATAACATCATATAGAAATACTAAAAATTTTGATGAAAACTGGATATCATCAAATTATGCACTTCATTGGATTAGATCAATTAGAACAAATCATAGAGCAAGAAGTGTCTTAAGACTTGCAACTAATATTCAAGGAACAGGTTTTTTATTTTCAAATGAAATAGTAAAAGATGGTTGGAAATATACTTCTCTTACAGAAGATAGAGCACTTACTGCTGATGCAGTTGCTCAAGGTTACCAAATAACTTATCAAGATGAAGCAGAATTCTATGATGAACAACCAACAAGTTTAAAAATAGCGCTTCGTCAAAGATTAAGATGGTCAAAAGGACACTTACAAGCATTTGTAGAATCTGGTCCATATCTATTTATAAATATATTTTTTGGCAAATTATTTATTAAAACAAATTGGAATAAAGATAAAAAAGAAGAACAAAAAAGTATATTCTTAAAAATAGTTGAATCAATTAGACACCGTTTTGCATCATTTGATACACTATCACAACTAACACCTATTGCTTTTATTAATCTAATTAGATGGTTAATTGTTTCTGTAATAGTATATTCATGTGTTCAATATATAGAAGGAATAAATAATGTTACTTTATTTAATGGAAGTACATGGTTATATAAAACATTAAATAGTATATTTATGATTAATATAACAATTAAACCAGGTTTTAAAGCAATGATAATTGGTTTATTACTCACTATATGGTTTAGATTATTTTATAATTTTACTCTTTATTTTTCAAATATGTGGATGGGAGCATATGTATTATTTATAGAAAGAAAAAGAATTAAAAAAATACCACTAAAAAATATAATAATAGATATTCTTATGTGGCCTTGGTTTGATATAATTGGAAGACTAACAACATATGTTGCTTTCTTTAAAAAAGTAACATGGAAACCAATACCTCATAATAGTAAAATAACAATAGATGATTTAAAGTAGATTTTATCTACTTTTTTATTTAATCTAAAATAGACATAATGACTAGAATATGCTATAATTTGTTCGATTGAAAGGGAAGTAATATGAAGACATTAGTAATAGTTCCTGCTTATAATGAAGAAGAAATTATTGTTGATACAATTGCTAATTTTAAAAAAAATACAAAAAATATAGACTATGTCGTAATTAATGATGGATCTATAGACAATACAAAAAATATTTGTATCAATAACAATATTAATTTCATAGATTTAAGTGTTAATGTTGGTATAGGTGGTGCTGTTCAAACTGGATATAAATACGCAAAGAAACATAACTATGATATTGCAATTCAATTTGATGGTGATAATCAACATGATTCAAAATATATTAATGACTTAATAAAAGAAATCGAAAATGGATATGATTTAGTAATTGGCTCAAGATACATTGATGATTTAAGTGAGTTTAAATCAACAGCATCAAGAAGAATGGGAATTAAGTTTTTATCTTCACTTATAAAGCTAGTTACACACAAAAAAGTATATGATGTAACTAGTGGTTTTAGAGCTTGTAATAAAAAGTTAATAAATTATTTTGCTAATAACTATTCAATAGATTATCCAGAACCCGATTCAATAGCAAAAGTATTAAAAAAGAATTACAAAATAAAAGAGATTCCTGTTAAAATGAATGAAAGAATATCTGGAAAAAGTTCAATTAATTTTTTAAATTCTATATATTATATGATAAAAGTAAGTTTATGTATATTAAATGCAACATATAGTGCAAATAAAGAAGGAAGTGAAGAAGATGAATACTAGTTTAAAAATCTTTTTAATAATAGTATGTATATTATTTATAGTTTATATTTATTTAAAGGTATTAAATAAAAAATTAGATCATAAGAGTGCATTAACATTAATTCCTATGATTATTATATTAATGATACTTTGTATTTTTGATAAAATGCTAATACCTATAAAAAACTTTTTAGGATTTGAAGTTATTTCAAACATGATATTCTTTTTGGGATTTATTTTTACTTCAATGCTACTATTAAATTTAAGTATAAAATTAAATAAACAAAATGAAAAAATAATAAAACTTACTCAAGAATTAGCAATATTAAAAAAGGATTCTAAAGATGAAAAAAATAATAGATAAATATAGTACATTTTTAAAATATGTATTATCTGCAGGAATATGTATAGCAATTGATTTATCATTATTTACTCTTCTAAATTATCTATTTAAAGAAAAATTTGATGTTCTATCAATTGCGCTTTCAACTATTATAGCCAGAATAATATCATCTTGTTTAAACTATTATCTAAATAGAAATAAAGTATTTAATATTGATGAAAAGAAATTCGATACTCCTACATTTATAGAATATGTTTTCTTCGTAATCACACAAATGATTATTTCATCAGTTTCTGTTACAATTGTTTATCAATATACTTTTTATAATGAAACATTAATTAAATTTTCTGTTGATGTAGTATTATTTTTTATAAACTTTATAGTTCAAAAGTATTTTATATTTAATAACAATTTTAAAAAGAAAAAAAATACTATTTTATTGGTTTATTCATTATTATCTACCCTATCTATTTTAGTTAACCCAGTATTAACAGATAATATATTAAAAATAGATATTCAAAGTAAAATAATACCTTTATCTATTATCTTTGTATCACTTTATATTTTATATAAAAAGTATTATAACAATATTACTAGATATAAACCATTTAGAGTATTAAGTTTAATATTTACACTAATATTAATATTTGGATATAGCTTTAACACATGTGATTCTTCTATTTTAGTATATGGTGATATACAATATATCGCTTTATCAATTATTAAACTATTTGGATATTTCATATTCATAAACTTTATTTTAAATTTTGTTTATGATTATCTAGATAAATTATATTTAAAAGATTTAGAAATCAATAAGTTTAAAAAAATAAGAGATTATTTTAAACTACATCCTTTCAAAACATCATTTATTATTTTATTGATTATTTATTCAATATATTTTATAGCTTTTTATCCTGGAATATTTGGATATGATCCAAGTTATCAAATTCAAGAATATATGGGAATTCCTACATTCTATACACCTGCTGCTAATATTACAACAAATTCACTAATAACGAGATTTAACCCAGTAATGCATACTTTATTAATTGGTTTTCTATTTAATATTGGACACTCACTTGGTTATGACAATCTTGGTCTTGCACTTTATACTTTAATTCAAATGTTAGTATTTATATTAGCATTAAGTTATACAATAAAAGTAATGTTTGAAGAAAAAGTTAATATAAAATTAATATATGGGTGCTTATTAATATATGCATTAGTTCCATTATTTGCATTCTATTCACTAAGCGCATTCAAAGATACATATTATGCCATATTCTTTATATTATTTATAATTCAATTATACAAACTAATAAAATATAAAATGAATAAAAAAGATATATTCATTCTAATATTAGTATCTATTGGTGTATGCGCATTTAGACATAATGGATTTATAATGATATTAATTACTTTAATATTCTCTTTACTATTTTTAAAAGAAAATAGAAAACAATTATTACTAACTATAATATTTTTATCATTAATACATTTTACATATAATCAAGTGTTAAATTATTATAAAGTTCCTTCAACTAGTATAAGAGAAGTATTATCAGTACCACTTCAACAAACAGCATCTTTAATTACAAACAAAGAAGATATTATAGAAGATCAAGATAAAGAAATAATTAATAAAATAATAGATTATAGTATAGTTAAAGAAAAATATAATCCAGAACTAAGCGATCCTATTAAAAATACATATAAAGAAAATGCAACAAAAGAAGATTTAAATAACTATTTTAAAGTATGGCTTAAATATCTAACAAAAGAACCCAAAATATACATAGAAGCAACAATAAATAATATATATGGTTACATCTATCCAGAAAATCAAAATTGGTATTTTTATTATAAAAAATACAACGTATTAAATGATTCTGGTTTTGATTATCACTATTTAAAACTTTTAAAACCAGTAAGAGTAGTTTTAAGCTCATATGGCTTTGCTTATCAATATATACCTATATTAAATCTAACTACTAGTATTGGGCTAACTACGTGGGCTTATTTATATATAATGCTAATATTATTTAGAAAGAAAAAAAATAAATACGTTTTATTACTAATACCAGCATTCTTAACAATAGCTATGTGTATGGTAGGACCAGTAAATTCATATTACAGATATGTAATTCCATATTCAATGAGTTTACCATTTATATTAAGTATTTTATACAATGAAATAAAAAATAAGATTACAAAATAATCTTATTTTTGTTTTTTAAAATAATCATATTTTAATGCTAAATCATTCTTTTTTGCTAAGTAACTAATATATTCATTCTTATCATCTAAACTAGATTGTTTAATACTCTTATTATTAGTTACTTCTCCACCCTCAACATATACATTACCATCATACCAACTATAATCACTAAAGAATACAATTCCTTGATATTTAGGATCAAGAGCATCTTTGCCTATATAATTATTAATATTATATTTAAATCCATATAAATTAAGTATTGTAGGAAGTATATTTAATTGAGAAGTAACTTTATTTACTTTCTTACTCTTTAAGTTAGTACTCCATATAAACCAAGGAGTATTGTTTATTAAATTATTTGATGTAGTTTTATATTTATCTAAAATAGTTTGATCATTTAAAGTATATAAATAATGATCAGTAAATACAACTATTACAGTATTATCAATCAAATCTTTTTCTTCTAGTTTTTGAAGAAGTAACTCCATCATATAATCTGTCTCAAGCGCTTGACGTCTAACACATTCTTCTTCACTCATTTCAACAAAAGGTGGTTGTTCTACTTCAATAGAATCAATTGTTAATTTATCACAATCTTTTCTTTTTTCTTTTTTACATTTTTTCTTTTCAGCACTAAGTAATCTTTCCTTTTCTTTCACTACTTGTTTTTCTATATCCTCTTCATATAGCATCTTACAAACACCTTTAGTATTTGTAAAAGGTAAATGTCCAGAATAAGCAATAATATAATCAACAAAATTGGTGTCACTTGGAAACATTAACTCATTAAATGTTTCATTTAATATAAGTTCCCTATCAAGTTCATAACTATTATCTTTATATTCATCTAATTCTTTTAAGCCATAATAATTATCATATCCCCAATTCTTATAATTAGATGTTCTATTATAATATTCACCATGATTCATATGAAATGCATTTACAGTATATCCTCTTTCCTTAAATAAATTAGCAAGTGAATATGGATAATAATTTCTATTGAATGAATATGCATTTTTTATATAAGACAGTGGTGTAATAAAACCAGTATTAACAGCAAATTCACTATTAAATGTGCTTCCTCCTCCATTATAATAAGAATAATGATTATCAAAATTAATTCCTTCATTCATCATTTTATATAATGTTGGAGTAGTATTTTCGTCAAGTAACCATTTATCAGTACCTTCAAGTTGAATAAGTATTAAATTCCTACCCTTTAATTTAGAAGTATAACTATTTTTAGTATTATTTTCTACTTGAAAAGCAGAATCTAAGAATTCAATATCTTCTTCATTTTCTTGTTCTCGAGTTTTTAAAAAAGTAACATAAAAATTTCTAAAAGAATATTCATATAATCCAGTTATTTTCATACTTTTATTATTATCATTAAATGAATTAAAAACATTTTTTGGGTTTCTCCAACTAGACCATGTTAAATCAGTATTAGCAAATCCATAAGTAAGTGGAATAACAATATTTAAAGCTATTACTAATAATATAGTTTTACTAAGTCTATTAAAATCATTTTTTTCAATTTTAGGAATTTTAATATATCCAAGTATTACAGATACTAATACAATAAATAATGAAACATATACAAGAGGATTACAATTCTTTAATGTATCAAATACATATGGCGCTCCTTCACTAGCAGATTCTAATAAATGAAAATCAAAGAATGTTTTAGTCATAGAATAATAAACATTGTTTAATAAAAACAAAAATATAGCAAATATACTAAATAATAAATATAGTATTTTACCCCAGTACTTTTTAAGTGAAATAGAAGTTTGAACAAACAAAAGACTCCAAGTTAAAGTAAACAAAATTGGAGAAATAATTAAATAACTTGAATATCTTATATTATGACCAAAAATATACGTAAACACATCCATAAGTAAAAAAGGTATAGCCATATAATATATATTAGGACTATATTTATCAAAATAGTCCTTTTTAAATTCACTAAGTACCCTTTTTATATTTGAAAGTGTTTCATTATTTTTCTTCTTTTCTTTTTTCTTTAGAGACTTCATAACTTCCACCATCGATATAATTATACTATAATTATAATTTTTTTCAAATAATTATTAGCTCTTGTCCTACTTTTAAAGTAGTATTTTTAAGATTATTTGCTTTTAGTAAAGAGTTAATAGTTGTATTATTATTCTTTGCTATCTTCCATAAACTATCACCCTTTTTAACTATATATAACTGTCCTGGTATTTTTAATACCTGTCCAATTTTAAGAGAATTATTATTAAGGTTATTTAATTTTTTAATATTATCAACACTTGTATTATATAATCTTGCTATATCCCATAATGTGTCACCTTTTTTAACAGAATATGTAAAATAATCATTTTTTACACCCGAATTATTATTATTGAGTGTAATATTTTTAGGTTTAGTATATTTTATACCCTTATATTCACATATAGCCTTTACAACTGCTTCAGCATAAGCTTTATAGTTATTTTTAATTTGACTAACATCATCCTTAGGACTGTCAACAAAACCATATTCAACTATAATACTCTCATTATTTGGGGTATCCCTATGAATAAAATAATAATCTTTACTAGAATTATTAGGAAGCCTTAATTGATAATACTTCCTTGCATTTTGACCAGAAGATTCTATATTACTAAGAATCTTTTTAGCAAGAGTATTTTTATCCCTTAATGCATATATAACTTCTGCCCCATCGCCCTTACCAGCATTTAAATGATTAGATATTACTATTGTATTTTTAGTCCTATCAAAATTTTTTTTAATTTCTTTTATTCTTTGTTTTGGAGATAAAGTAATATCACTATCTCTAGTTAATTTAACAGGAGCTCCTAATTCTTTAAATCTGTCATACATATACTTGCTAATTTTTAAAGCATAATCTTTTTCAACAATTCCATTTCCTACTGCACCACTATCTTTTCCACCATGTCCTGGATCAATAATAACACCCTTTAAAGCCATTTAACTCACCTAAAATATTATATGAAAAAAGCACATTTAATGTGCTTTATTTAATTATAATATAGTATTATCTATTAAAAGATACCTGATTAGATTCATTTTCAATTTGCTCTCTTTTTTTCTTTATTATTTTTGCTACAGCTACTGGAATAAAAACTATGCTTCCTAAAGCAGCACATTTTAATAATGTAACCATTAACTCATGTCTTTTCTCTTCTTCATATTCATGAAATTTACTTTTATCGCTTGTTTCTACTTGCTTTCGAACAACATTAGATGTTTCATTAATGGACATAAAAGTTCTAGCATCATCACCCATAGAATTTGATAAAAAATAATTTCCGAATAATAAACTATTATCAACATTAGTTGGATCGCAAAGAATATATTGACCATCAATCTCAACCAGACTCCAAACATGCGGTTCAATTAGGCACTGCCCATTTTTTTTATAAGAATTGATTCCAGACAACTGACACATAGCTGTAAATAAAGTTGCATAACTTTCACAAACACCTTTTCCTTTCACAGCATTTTCTAAACCTGAAACATCAAAATCTTCATCTAATTGATTTGTAATTATCTTTTTATATAAGCCAAAATCATATTTCATATGTTTACATACAAAATCACATATTGCTTGTTCTTTTTGAAAATCAGTTTTACCATCAAAATCTATACTTTTAAGCATTTCTTTAATAGCCTCTACATTTTTTACATCTTCTTTTGTAATATCTATCGTAATATTATTTTTTTCACAATAATCTACTAATTCTTGTGTATATAAATTATAATTTCCCTCAATATATAATAACCTCAAATACTGGAATTTTTCAATATTTATATTTTTAACATTATTGTATGTTATATCAAGACGTTCAATAGGTAGACTTTCTAGTGGTGAAATATCAGTAATATTATTACCAATAAGATATACATTTTGTAAATACTTATAATTAGAAAGCTCAGAAACATCTTTTAAATCAGTTTCTATAATACGTATAGTATTAATAAAAGGACCTAAAGATAATAATTCACCTTGTTCAATAGTAACATCATAATAAATTGGCTCCGTACCTTTATTTTTAATATATGAATTATTACTCATATTATCGCAACCACTAAATAATGATACAGATAATATTAAACCTCCCAATAATATTATCATTTTCTTTTTACCTTTGTTTAATAATTCAGATAGTGATTTATTACTAATAGATTTATACTTATTATTTCTATTTATCATAATTTTCAAATCCTTTTTTATATAAATTTTCTAACATACTATATTCATCTTCAGTTAAATCATTATAAAGTTTATCACTACCTTCTAAAATATAAGAAGCAAAGATTTCATTTTTACTATTTTTGTATAATAAATACTTTTTGTTATTAACATCTGTAGTCAAAATTAATTCAACTTTTTCATCTTTTCCATCTTCATTTTTTAATACAATTATATCTTTATTATCCATATTGTTCACCTACTTTAATTATAATAAAACCAAAATAGTAATTTAATATATAAATGTGCTTTTACATTCTTAATATAGTTTCATCCTCTAGCGTTTCACTTGGTGCATGAATTGAATTATTTAATACTATTTCTTTTTTATCTTCAATTTTCTTAAATTTTGGATTAGAAGCAGTATTTAATTCTTTTTTACTTGAATGTTTTTTCATTCTATCATGTATTTTTAATAAATACCATTCATATAACTTTATAGCTACATCTTCATAAGCAAAACTTTCTATACTTGAAAAACCATTTCTAGGAATAATTCCCAATATTTTAGGTCTCTTTTTATTATTTCTTTCATATATTTGATTTACCATTGAGCTTAATTCATTAAATGTTTTTAGCTCAAGTTTTGAATCATTACGATATTTTTCATAATTAATAATATATTCTAGTGCTTTATCAATAAATCCTTTTATTTCATTAAATGCACTAATCATTTTTTCACTTGCTACTACTTTTGATCCTTTCTTCATATTATCAAAGAATCCTGGATTAAAATCAAATGAAATAATATAATTAATATCACTTAAAATATGATGTGCTTCAAACATTTGATTATTCTTTTCATCCAAATCAGCTAAATGATATAAATTATCTTCATTTGCTCTTTTTTGATAATCTACAGCAGTTTCAATAATTGACTTAGTATTACTTACTTCAGATGTTAATATAGATTTAAAATAATTTAAATATGTTTTTCTTTGTTTTTCATTTGGTAATATTTGTTTTAAACCTTCTTCATATTCTTTTAATAATTCTTCACTTGTTAATACATCCAATATACTTAAACTACTTATATCGAAGTCTTTAAGATGTTTTGATAATATTTTATATTCATCTTTTATTCTACTATCATAACCTCTTTTAAACGCATCATTTTTTCTCTTTTGACCCATTAAACTTCTTTTAGTATTAATTAGTTTTTTAAGTTCTGATTTCTTTTCAACTAATTGTTTAGATATATCATCTAATTCATTTTCTATAGTAGTAATTTTATTCTCATCAAATTTATCTTCACTATATAATAATTCTTGTTTTTTAGATAATTCTACTCTTCTTCTTTCCAATTCTTGTGATTCAGAAATACAAGTATTTATTCTTTTTTGAGCTTTTTTTACTTCTTCATCTTTTTCATTAAAACGATTTAAATTCTGTTCACTAAATCTATCTCCAAATAAAGAAATCAATCTATTATATACTTCTTTAATTATAATTATTTTATTTAATTTTTCTATATCAATATGTTTACTAAAAAACTCTTTATTATAAATATTTAATTCTAAATTATTAAGAATACTTACATCAGAAATAATATATAAAATACTTTCCATAAAATCACCCTAATTATATAATATCACAACTATAAATTATAACTACTTGATTTATCTATAATATACACATCATTAGACATTAATTATAATTTCATATTGTCTTCTTCATAGCTATCAACTATTTTTCCACTACTCATAAAGCTTTGTCTTATATTATTAGCCATTTCTACATCAAAACCACTTTGTTCAATTAAGAAATCTAAATCATCCATTGTAATAGTTCCGCTATTTAATCTTTGTCTTATCTCAGTAAAAGGTCTTTTTTTCTTTTCAATTGAATCAATAGTTTCTTTATATTTTTTATAATCTTCATAAGAAGATGTAAGTTCAAGTATTTCATCATCATTTAGTTCGTAGCCATTTTTAATTTTAATCATTAATCTATCAGCTTCAGGTGAAGTATTTTTTCTTTGTTTAGCATAATAATCATATGCTTGTTTAGTAAATGCACGAGCAAGTTCCAATTCCTCATCTTGTGAATACTTTCCAGAAACATATGTACTTTGCCTTTTAAGTTTACCAATCATTGATTCTGGATTATAATTTGGATTATTCTCTATTTCGCTAATTGGTATCCCAGTATCTTTAATTTCACTTTGAGGATTAGAAATATCTATAGAAATAGTAGGCATTTTTACAGGAATACTTGGTATATTAAAAGTAGGTATTCCATTATAAGATGGAATACTTCCTAAACTAGGAACTGGTTCACTAAAATTCATTTGATCATTATTCATAAAAATCTCACCTATAGATAATTATATCATAAAAAAAGAATAGTTTTATCTATTCTTCTTTAATTATAAATTGATTATCATAATCTATTAATAATTTATCACCTTGATGTATTTTTTCTTCTAGAAGTGATTCAGCAATTAAAGTTTCTATATTTTTAGTTACATATCTTTTAATTGGTCTTGCTCCAAATTCTGGAGTATAAGCATCATCTATAATTTTATTTTTTGCTTTATCTGATAGTTTAACATGTAATCTTACATTCTCTAAATTTTTATTAGTTACTTCTATTAATCTATCAAGTACTTCATAAATAACATCTTTAGATAAACTATTAAATATAACTATTTCATCAATACGATTTATTAATTCTGGTCTAAATTTAGTTTTTAAAATATTTAATACTAAATTATCTCTATCTTCATCATTGTTATGATCTAATATTATTTCGCTACCAAGATTAGATGTCATTATAATAATTGTATTTTTAAAATCAATTAGTCTACCTTGTGAATCAGTAATTCTACCATCATCTAATATTTGAAGTAATATATTAAATACATCTGGATGTGCTTTTTCTATTTCATCAAATAATACTATTGAATATGGATTTCTTCTTACTGCTTCAGTTAACTCTCCACCTTCATCATAACCAACATATCCTGGAGGAGCACCTAATAATCTAGATACATTAAATGCTTCCATATACTCAGAACAATCAATTCTAATCATATGTCTTTCATCATCAAATAACTCATAAGCAAGAGATTTTGCTACTTCTGTTTTACCTACTCCAGTAGGTCCCATAAATATAAATGAACCAATTGGTCTATTTGGATCTTTAATACCAGAACGAGCACGAATAATTGCATTGCTAACAAGTTCTATAGCATCATTTTGTCCTTTAACTCTATGCATTAAGTTTTCTTTTAATGAAAGAAGTTTGGCTTTTTCGCCACCAACTAATTTTGATACAGGAATATTTGTCCATTTAGAAATAATTTCAGCAATATTATCTTCATCTACTACATCTGATAATACTTCTCCTCTCATAGTAAGTTTTAATTGAGATAACTCACTCTCAGCTTCTGGTATTTCACCATATTTTAGTCTTGCTGATTTTTCCAAATCATAATCATTTTGAGCTTGTTCAAATTCAAATTTTAATCTTTCTAATTTTTCTTTCTTTTCATTTATTAAATCTTTTAATTTCTTCTCTTCTTCCCATTTCATTCTAAGGTCATCTTGGCTTACTTTTAATTTTGCCATCTTATCTTCAATTTCTTTGACCTTATTTTTACTTATCTCATCTGTTTCTTTCTTTAACGCTTGATTTTCTATTTCTAAAGTCATTAATTCTCTATTAATTCTATCAAGTTCACTTGGAACACTATTCATTTGCATCTTAATAGTTGCACATGCTTCATCAACCAAGTCTATTGCTTTATCTGGTAAAAATCTATCTGTTATATATCTATCTGATAAATTTACTGCTGCTACTAATGCATTATCACGAATAGTAACACCATGATATATTTCAAATCTTTCTTTTAAACCACGAAGTATTGTTAGAGTATCAACTATACTAGGTTCTTTTACCATTACTTTTTGAAGACGTCTTTCTAATGCTCCATCTTTCTCTATATACTCTCTATATTCATTTAGTGTTGTTGCTCCAATTAATCTAATTTCAGCACGAGCAAGCATTGGTTTTAACATATTACCAACATTCATAGCACTATTAGAACCTGCTCCAACTATCATGTGTATTTCATCAATAAACATGATAATATCACCATCTGAAGATGATACTTCTTTTAAGACTGCTTTAAATCTTTCTTCAAACTCACCTTGATACTTAGCACCCGCAATTAAAGCACTTAAATCAAGTTCCCAAATTCGTTTGTTTTTTAAATCATCTGGTACATCTCCACGAATAATTCTTTGTGCAAGACCTTCAACTATTGCAGTTTTACCAACACCTGGTTCTCCAATTAATACAGGATTGTTTTTTGTCTTACGAGATAATATTCTAATTACATTTCTTATTTCATCATCTCTACCAATTATTGGATCAATTTTATTGTCTTTAGCCGCATTAGTTATATCTCTACCGAATTTTTCAAGTGGATTTTTAATATCAAATCCTTCATTTTGATACATAATAATACACCTCCTTTTAAACCAAAAATATTATACAACAAAAATTAGCACTCGTCAATAGTGAGTGCTAATTATTTAACTTTATTACAATTATCTTACAGTACCATAATCTGGTGCCCCATAAGCATATATATATGGACTATCAAGAGGATATTCTTTATTTTTAACATAGTTAGAATTTGCATTTCCTTCTATTGTATATACCATTCCATTTTCTACTTTTTCAACAATACCAACATGATCAACTACATGTTCACTTGGGAAATCAAAAAATATAACATCTCCTTTTTTTGGAGTATATTCACTTTTATATTTAAATTGATCTTTGCTTTTAAAATATCTTATTCCTGCACTAACCCCACCAAATCTTGGAATATATGTTTCCATAACATTGCTTTGATTTGCAACATAACTTACAAAAACACAACACCATTCCATATGATAATTAACTCCATACCATTGCCAATATTTACTTCCAGGGTTACCAATTTCATTCTTAGCAACATTGACTACATTATTTCTAATTATTTCTTCTCTATTGATTTTATAATCAACACTAGCTATATCGATATTTTTTAAATTCCAATTTTTATTAAATAATACTTTAACTATAATATCTTTATCTACTTTTATATACTTACTAAATAATTCCTTAGCTTCCTTCTTTTTATATTTAATTTCTAATACTTGATACTTGTTTTCTTCATAACATTTAATATTTTTCTTTTTAAAATATTTATCAATTATATTATTATATATTTTAGATAAATCATTATTATAATTAATATATCCACTTACATCCTCTAAAAACAAATTTGCCATATTATAATCAATATAAATAACATTATCTTTTACACTAATCATATCATTATGATACTTTTCACTATATGAAATAGATGTAGGAAAAAACATATTATCTATTATTAAATATGTTAATAATATTGCTAAAAGAGTTATTGTTCCCTTAATCAATCTCTTCTTCATTTTCCCTCTTCCTTTTTATTAATACAATGACAAATACAGCTATAATTAATACATCTATTATTATAAAGCCATATGAAACAGATGATTTAATATTATCAAAACTAAATTGGAAATTAATAGCTTTACTATCACCATTTTTTATATTCCATACTAATGTTTTACCATCATTTAATATCTGATCTGCATTTGATGATAAAGCTTTTACTGGTAGATTAACAGTAAAAGTATTTAAAAAATCAACATCTTTATAATTATATTTATCATTCAAATTATATAAAAAATTAGCCCTATAAACCCCATCTTTTTTCTTAAACATATTTGTTCCAACTACAGAATTCTTATTTAAAATAACAGCTATATTACTTGTAGTAGAAATATTATCAATATTATCTACTTCATAAACATATTCATTTCCAACATACTCTTCATTACTATATTCTTTTTTTGTAAATCCATCTAAATAATTATCTTTTATATTATCATTAATATATTTTTCAACATCTTTATTAGTTTTAATAATATCAGTTTTAATTAAAGTTTCTATTAATGACTTATCAAATGCTACTATAACATTATAAGTAAACTTACCATTTTTATCAATAGTAATAGTATTTTCATTTTTAACAGAACATGCACAAACAACAAAGCATATAATGATTATTAATAAGTTTTTTAATACTTTTTTCACTTTAACTACCTCTACTATAAAAATTATATCATAAAAAAAGAGATTATTCATCTCTGTTAATTTTTATAATGCTTTCTTTAATTAAACTTATTATTAATTGTTTAGTTTCATCATCAATATTTCTAATATTATTAATTAACTTAAAAAATTTTAAAACATTGTTTACATCTTGTAAATTCTCTATATCAGCATGTTCAATTGCATTAAATAATTCAGTAACTATTTTGTCTTTCTCAATATCACTATGATTCATTAACCATGAAATAATATTCTTTTCTAGTTCTCTACTTTTTGTTGATAAGCCAGATTCAACTAATTTATCATCATGAATTATCCATGTTGCAATTGCATGAGCAAATATATTATTTCTAGTAGATTTAACTACATTATAAATGTCATTTCTAAGAAGTATTCCAACCATACTATGTTCTGGCACAATATGCATGTATTTTCTTTTAATTCTTCTATATTCTTTTGAATTAAATTCTCTAAGTCTTAATCCTGGTCCATCATTATTATATACCTTTTTAATTCTAAATTGTTTTAATACATTTGTATACATAGAAGCAACAAGTGCTAAATTTCCACCCTTAGAATGTCCTCCTATTATTACATTTGGTCCAAACATTTTAATATGTTTATTTGCATAATTAATTGCATCTCTTTGAGAAGGAATTGGAAAAACACAGGATAAATATAAATCTTCTTTC
>JAEEGL011665802.1_pt1 | contig 25133 bp, 13 predicted proteins | sample 9134231 | NCBI WGS metagenome assembly JAEEGL01 (sample SAMN16246548, study PRJNA631951) | gut metagenome | biome: gut microbiome; feature: rumen; material: fiber-attached | host: Bos | place: Iran: Karaj | collected 2018-10 | reverse complement strand
GACGTGTTCTTCCCTCCGTCACCAGCGTTATCATATAAAGACCCGGACGGCTATAATCATGGAAGAAAGCCCTGCGATGCCCGTTATGTTTTGTTTCTTCTGGCGTCAAGCCCTTAGCAATCATCTCTTCACGTGTCATGCATTCTTTGTTTTTTAAGACACAAAGATACGCATTTTGGGGGAAACATGACCTAAATCCTTCAAAATTATGCACCACACTGTGCCAAACGAAGTGCCCAGCACATCTCCAAGGTGCCCAGCGTATCTCCAAGGTGCCCAGCGTATCTCCGCTGGGCCAAATAATATAATATAATATAGTGAATAATAGTGTTAATCAGCGACACAGAACAAAAACAGCAATCCTTGTCCAATTTTCATTTTTGGAAACCGTCAACTGTCAACTGAGGAAACTGAAGAAACTGAAGACAAAAAAATGCTTTCGGGAAACTGAATACTGAATACTGAATACACTAAAGGGAAACTATAATTGTAATTACTGTAATTCGAATAATAGGAAATATTTTTACATATCCCAATGATTGTTTAATACAATACTGCGCCGCTGCTGGGTTGGATGGTAATCTTTAGGTTGCCCTTCTTGTCTGGACTCATGGGCAGAGGAGCCTCATCCACCAAGAGGGTCTTTACGTTGTAACCATTAAGGTTGAGCGTCAGGTTGAGCGGCTCCTGCTGCGCATTCAGGGCAGCGATATACCAATTGTCGGCATGACGGCGAGCCAGCACCACATACTTACCGGGATAGCCATCTATGAAACGTGTTTCGTCCCATGTGGTGGGCACTTGCTTCATGAAGTCAATCTCGAACTGAGGCTGCTCCGTAAGGTTACGGGGTGTGAGGGCGAAGTTCTGACCACTGGACTGGAATACGATAGCGGTTGCCAACTCGAACACATCGGTGGTACGACGGGTATTGCCCTTGCCTGGCTCCTTATGCAGACGTTTCTGCAGCACGGTGCCGCCATATTCCATAGAACCTACAGCGTTGCGGACGAAGGGATGCAGACTGGCGTGACGAGCTTCCATATCGCAGAAACCTTGGCTGAAATAAAGGTTCTCGGAGGCAAGAACGGCCTCGGAGCTGCAATAGTTGGGATACATCTTTTCCCAACCGCGAGGCAGCGTACATCCGTGACAGATAACCTGAATGCCAAAGTCGTTGGCATCAGAGAGCAGACCTTCGTACAAGCGCATGGTCTCCTGCTTGTCGCCACCGAAGAAATCCACCTTGATACCTGCAACACCGTTATCGTGCAGCCATTTCATCTCCTCCTTACGGACAATGGAGTTGTGCATACACTGGCGGGCTGTCTGAGGTGCATTGTTCCATCCGCCGTTGCTGTTGTACCATACCCAAGGGCGAACACCCTTCTCCTTGCAATAGGCAAAAAGTTTTTCCATGCCCTTGCGTCCGATATTCTCGTACCAACCGCCATCGATGAGGCAGCCTTCCCAACCAAGGCTGGCAGCCAGGTCGATGAACTTCACCTGATCGTCGTAATTGATGCTGGCATCCTGCCAGAGAATCCATGACCAGGTATTGCGAGAGCCTTTGTAGTCGATGCTGGGCTCATAGAGCTGGTGAACCACATCCCATGTAATGGTAGTCTCTACAATGGGCTTCAATGTGGGACCGAAGGTGATGGTGCGAAAAGGTGTCCACTGTGTCATCCAGTCGTAGGGGGAATTCTTACAGCTTGCCAAACCCATCTGGGCGCCTGTACTGCCGAAGCCATTGTTCTCACCCTCCATGGGGAAAGCAATGGTAAAGAGTCCGTCGGAAGTGGCATCGCTGAGGTGACTGCCGCAGTAGCTGCTGCTGACGCCGGTTTCGGAGATGAGAACCCAACCCTTGTCACCTTCATGGAAGAGGCAGGGGAATGTCCAGCCGTGACCGTAGCCAGAGCGTTTGGTGATGGGTTCGTCCCAGATGTAACCCTCCTCGTAGCTGGGTTTGGTCTGCATCCAACCTATCATCGGGTCGCTCTGTGGACAAATAAAGGCGGTAGCATCAGTAGGCAGACGGAAGCCGCTGGCCTCGCCCGTAACTACAAATGCAGAAGTCTGGCTCCCCTCCCCTTGCACAATTCGGTAGGCATACGCGATATTGTTATTAAAGACACGAAAAAGCACATACATTAGCAGTTTCTTTGCCTCTGCCTCTGGATTGGTGAGAGAGAGAACAAGTGCATTCTCCTCGGAACTAACCTTGCTCTGCTTGCCCTGACGCAGGGTATATTCGTTCGTGTAGTTCATTTTTTCCACTTCCTTCGGCAAAGGCTGATACTCCAGTTCCTTGCTAAAGTCGCCCACACTGGTATAAAGGCCAAGAGGCGAATCCAATATCATGGGCACATCCAGCGTATCGGGCACAGCGCCTTTCTTCTTGGGTTTAACAACGGTACGGTAACCAGCATTGTAGGTTAGACGGCCATCGGCCAGCTTTACATTAAGATAGGTAAGCCCGTCTGGCGAGAGAACACGAAACTCCTGCGCCATCATGCAGAAAGGCAGCAAAAGGAGCAAGGAGAACGAGATAAGTTTCTTCATTTGTTTCTGTTTTTAGGTTATTGTGGCAACAAAGGTATAATATCTTTGCCTTATTTTGCTTTTTTATTGCAAAATTTATATTTTTGTACCCACAAAATGAAAATTTCAACCATTCACGAACCATATTAACAACTCTATCGGTGGGAACCTGTCAACAAGAGCATAATATTTGTATTATCTCGAATATCAACCATAATTGAACTACAATTACGAAGAAAATATTTGGGGAAATAATACATTATTCTAAAAAAAATGTATTTTTGCATCAGAAATTAACAACAAACATAATGAAAACCAAAGTATTAAACCTAATTCCCATCATGCTAATGAGCATCGTTCTTGCCACTAGCTGCACAGAGGATATTGACACCTCCTCGCGTTACGTATTCAAGGAACGAACCATTGGAAGTTACCTATCCGACCACAATCAATTCAGCGAGTACGTACGATTATGCAAAGAGCAGAAAGTAAGTGATGTCTCAGAAACCTCCGTCTATCAATTGCTGACAGCATACGGAGCTTACACTTGTTTCGCACCTACCAACGAAGCCATCCAGCTGTACTTGGATACCTTATGCATAAAAGGTATCATTCCAGAACCCAGTTGGGACGCTTTCCCTAACGACCGCGTCAAGGACTCTATCCGCTACGTGATAGTAATGAACAGCCTTATCGACGGTAAAGATGCCGAAAGGAAGATGTTTACCGTAAGCGAATTCCCAGACAACAATGAGGAGTTTTCGCTAAGCACAATGGCAGACTGTAAAATCAGTATAATTTATGCCCAGAACGATCCAGACTCCTGTTTCATCGACGGCAAATGCCCAGTATCCATCAAGAACAGGGATATAGAATGTCTCAACGGCTTTATTCACGAACTTAGCTATGCCATCAATCCTACCAGCGAGACTTTAGGTAGCACCTTGCACCTTTACGCCACACAGCCCGATTGCGGCTACTTTATTATGGCAAAGCTTGTAGAGGCCTGCGGACTGACAGACACGCTCTCTGTTGTCAAGGACTATGCGTATGAGAAACTCGTTAAGACAGGCATCATCAAAGACAGTTGGTGGCCCAACTTAGGAACCAACGTACCGCCACAGGAAACCCGCAAGTATGGCTTTACCCTGTTCGCCGAGACGGACGATTTCTGGACGAAGACATTGAAAAAGGATTTGAAGGATATTACCATAGACGATGTACGTCAATGGGTGGCCAACCAAGGCTTCTATCCCGATGCCATAAACGATGAGAATTACAAGGATGAAAACAACCTGATAAATCAGTTTGTCACATATCATCTGTTGCCATGCCGATTGCCTGTGGACAAACTGGTATTGCATTACAACGAGAGAGGCTATAATCCCAGAGGAAGAATCAAGGCTCCCACAGTGCCCGTATGGAATCATTATGTCACCATGGGCAAAAGACGCCTGCTCCGCCTATGGGAAAGTGCAGAAAGCCACGGAGTCTATCTGAACCGCTTCCCCGTATTGGACAACGGCAGACACGGAAACTATCACGAGCTGTCATGCACTACAGAAAATGAGGGTATCTATATAAATACCGACGTTGACTCTAAGATGGTCAAGCTGATGAACTCCATCATCTATCCCATAGACAAGGTGCTGGCGTATGACAACCATGTCCGTCACGAGCTGATGCGTTCACGCCTACGTTATGACGTGTGGGAATTTGCTCCCGAGATGATGTCCAACGATATGAGGTGCATGAGCTACTTCCACAGATACTCTTTCCCCGCAGATGAAGTATATCAGTACTTTGACGACATAAATATTAATACCAAGGATATGATTTTCTACCTGCTGAACGGTATTAATCAGGAATGGCCGAACTACCAGGCTGACGAGATGCTGTGCGAGGGTATGTATGATGTAACGCTCCGACTGCCTCCCGTGCCCATCTCAGGCACGTACGAGATAAGAATGGGTGTATCTACCGAGAGTCCCTGGCGTGGAATCTGCCAGGTGTATTACGGCGAGGACAAAGATGCCCTCTACCCTGCCGGCATTCCTGTCAACATGTCATTAGGAGGTACCGACCCCTTACTTAAATGGGAAGCCGACACGCAAGATGATGACTATAATGCCGAGATTGACAAGCGTATGCGTAACAACGGTTTCATGAAGGGACCTGAATATTTCACAGAAGTCCCAGGCGGCAACCAGACAGCTCGTTCGCTGGCCAAAACCACTCGTCGTATCCTGCTACGCGCGCATATCGACTCCGAGAAGGTTTATTACCTGCGTTTCAAGAGTGTACAGGATAATCCCAACAAACAGCTCTTCCTTGATTACATAGAATGGTGTCCTAAGGAAATTTACGACAATCCCAATACACCCGAAGATATCTGGTAAAAGAAAAAAGAGCGCCGTCAAGCGCTCTTTTCTTTTTTTATTATTCCTGATAATATACTCGCTTCACTCTGGGGCTGATACCCGTTAGAATCTCGTAAGGAATGGTATCAATAATATCCGCCAAGACGGAAGGAGACAACTCCTCGCCAAAGATGAGTACAGAATCGCCCTCCTGACAGGGAATGTCCGTTACGTCTATCATGCAGACATCCATACAGATGTTCCCCACGTAACGGGCTTTCTTACCGTTTACCAGACAGTATCCATTACCCCTGCCCAAGAGACGGTCCAGTCCGTCGGCATACCCGATAGGAATACTGGCAATACGACTGTCACGGTCCATAAAAGTGCGTCGGCTGTACCCTACGCTATCACCAGCCGGAACATCGTGAATCTGTAATATGGTAGTGCGCAACGTACATACATTATTTATAAGCTGGTTGTTGCGGCTGTTTATGCCGTAAAGTCCCAGTCCCAAACGCACCATCTCCATCTGACGTTCCGGGAAGTGCTCAATACCCGCACTATTGCACATGTGACGGAGAATGGTATGATGGAATGCAGCCTGCAACTGCTCACTGCCTTTCAGGAAGAGGTCGTACTGATGGGCAGAAAAACTGTCGAAGTCGTCGCTATCGCTTCCCACAAAGTGCGAGAAGACAGAACGCGGGATAACGGCATTCTGCTGCTTAAGCCTTTCTATTAGCGTGGGCATATCCTTCAGAGGGTCGAAACCCATTCGATGCATACCTGTATCCAACTTAATATGTATCGGGAAGTTGGTAATACACTCCTTCTTGGCTGCATGGATAAGGGCATCCAGCAAACGGAAGCTATAGACCTCTGGCTCCAGATTATACTGGAAGAGCGTACGGAAGGTGCTCATCTCGGGGTTCATAATCATAATGTTTGCCGTGATGCCAGCGTTACGGAGGGCTACTCCCTCATCGGCAACGGCAACGGCCAGATAGTCCACCCTGTGGTCCTGCAGAATCTTAGCCACCTCCACAGCACCGGCTCCGTATGCATCAGCCTTAATCATACAGACCATCTTGGTCTCAGGCTTCAAGAAAGAGCGGTAGTAATTCAGGTTCTGCTCTATGGCACTGAGGTTGACTTCAAGAATGGTCTCGTGCACCTTCTGCTCCAGAAGGTCTGTTATCTGCTCGAAGCAGAAGGAGCGGGCTCCCTTGATAAGAATCAGCTGATTGCGCAAAGAGCCAAAGAGCGGACTCTGCAGGAATGACTGCGTATCAGGGAAGAACGTACAGCGTGCCTGCAGATTCTCGAAGCAATGCGCATGGGCTGAGATAACGGGCCCTATGGCTATCAGTTGCTCCACGCCTTGCTGCTGCAGCATCTGGGAAAGATGCGTATAGAACATCATAGGTGGAACACCGCTCTGCTGGATATCGCTCAGGATAAGCGTCTTGGACTTACCCTCACGCTCAGGTCGGCGGTTCATAAAATGCAGGGCAATATCCAAGCTGTTCAGGTCGCTATTATAGGAGTCATTGATAAGTGTACAGTCCCTGACGCCAGCTTTCACCTCCAGACGCATAGCCACAGGCTCCAGCGTTTTCAGTCGTTCCTCTATCACGTCGTCACTCATACCCATATACTGGCATACAACACGACAGACAGCCTTATTATCATCGATAGCGTTGCCTGTATTGTGCCAGGGAATGAGTTTACATTTGAAATTCATTTTACGGACGCACTGAGCCACTATCTCATCATCTACGGGATATATTAAGGCCTCGGCATCCTTGAAGAGCTGGAGTTTCTCCAGGCATTTCTGCTCCATCGACTCGAAATTCTCCTGATGGGCAGTCCCCAAACACGTAAAGATACCCAGTGTAGGCTGGATGATACGCTGAAGAGAAGACATCTCGCCCGGCTGAGAGATTGCCGCCTCAAAGATGCCTATCTGACTATTCTCCCACAAGCCCCAGATAGAAAGGGGAACACCTATCTGAGAGTTATAGCTACGGGGACTACGGGTAACCGTATAGTCGGGCGAAAGCATCTGGTAGAGCCATTCCTTGACTATCGTCTTACCGTTGCTGCCCGTAATGCCAAAGATAGGAATAGAGAAAGAATCACGATGGCGTTCTGCCAATCGCTGTAATGCCTGCAATGTGTTAGGTACAAGCAGGAAATTGGCATTGGCGAAATCGCCCTCAGGGACTTCTTCTACCACAAAAGCCCGCACACCTCTATCATACAGATCCTTAATGTAAGCATGCCCGTCACCCTTTCCTGTACGGATAGCAAAGAAAAGCGTACTCTCAGGGAAACTCAGGCTACGGCTGTCTGTCAGCAACCAGTCTATCCGTTGCTCATAGTCTCCAATTCTGTGAGCACCTATTAATATGGAGATTTCTGATATCGTGTACATTATCTATATATATTAGTCAACATTGTATTTCTTCTTCAACTCTCTTTCCTTTTCTTCCAATGACTGTAAGAACATCTTGTAACCTGCCGATTCCGGATGGTTAGGCGTATGATGCAAACCGCTACGGATGGGAGCATATTCCTGCAGATACTTCTGCATGGTATCACTCATAACAGTCTGTACCAGACGTTCCCAGATGTAATCGACTGCCACACCCGATGGATGCAACATATCTTCTGTATAGAAACGATAGTCGCGCAACTCATCCATCATAATCTCGTAGGCAGGAAAATAGGACACCCATTCGGGGTACGTCTTGCGCACCTCTTCCACAGCAAGCATAAGCGTGGATTTTGCCAATTGATTGCCATGATAGCCATATTTGGCATATCGGAAGGGGCTGATGGTAAAAACGATCTTCAAATGGGGATTCTGTTCATGCACATCATCAATCAAGGACATCAGAGATTTTATGCAATCCGGTAGCGACAGCCATTCCTCACTGAACAACCTACTGGGTGCCTTATGACAGTTGGCCACCACAAGTCCGTTGGATTTCAGTTGATAACACACATTGGTGCCAAGGGTAATGAACAGGTAATCGGCAGAGAGGATGGAGAGCCGTAACATCTGCAAAGCTCCTTCCACCGCCTCCTTGCACTCTTGCTCCGAACTGCCGCCTATCTGCGTTCCAGCCCACCAGCAACGCCATTCATCTTCCGCATGGAAAACGGGAATGTCCACATCCTCTACATGCAAGGCTGCACGCACCTGCAACCTTATACTCTCAGGGTTATACAGAACCCCCAGAGGGTTACAGAGAGCATGAAGGCCAAAACTCTGGAAGCGTTCCCCCATGTGTTGGGCAAAACACGAACCGAGAAATACCACATGCTCAGAAACGGCCATTGGTTTTTCCCATTTGGGTACCTCTATCTTCGTCCTAAAAAGATGTTCTTGATAATTCATTGAACAAAGATGATATTTTTTCTTGTACAAAATTACGCAACTTCATTGAAAATATGTAATTTTGCATTATCAAAAATTGAACAATTGTAGAAAAAGTGTCCAAAGATCTATTGGCAAACATACATTTCCCTTCTGATTTAAGGCAATTACCTATATCAGAACTCCCAAATGTCTGTAAGGAACTCAGGCAAACTATTATACAAGAGTTGGCAGACAACCCCGGTCATTTTGCCAGCAGTCTGGGTGTTGTGGAACTAACCGTTGCCCTGCATTACGTTTTCAACACGCCATACGACCGAATTGTCTGGGATGTAGGTCATCAGGCTGCAGGCCACAAGATTCTGACTGGCAGAAGGGAGAAATTCAGCACTTACAGGAAACTGCACGGCCTTCGTCCCTTCCCCTCACCACAGGAAAGCGAATACGACACCTTTGCCTGCGGACATGCCTCCAATAGTATTTCTGCTGCACTGGGAATGGCTGTTGCCGCTCAGGAGAAAGGCGAGACAGACAGACAAGTGGTAGCTGTGATTGGAGACGGCAGCATGAGCGGAGGATTAGCGTTTGAGGGATTGAACAACGTATCAAGCAGCAACAACAACCTGCTCATCATTCTGAACGACAACAATATGAGCATCGACCATAGTGTAGGCGGAATGAAACAATACCTGCACCAACTGCATACCAGCAGGCTCTACAACTATCTCAGGTTCAGAACGTCACAGCATCTGTTCAAATGGGGAATCCTTAACGAAAACCGCCGTCAGAAGATTATCAGGTTCAATAATTCACTGAAATCTCTGCTTACCAACCAGCAGAATATCTTTGAAGGTATGAACATCCGCTATTTTGGCCCCAGCGACGGACATAATGTGATAGAGTTGGTAGCTACCTTGCGTCAGATCAAGGATATGAAGGGACCTAAGTTGCTGCACATCCATACGATAAAAGGCAAAGGATTTCAGGCTGCGGAGGAGAACCCTGTTGTTTTCCACGCCCCAGGAAGATACGACCCGGAGACAGGAGAACGTATTAAATCCGAGACGCAAAACCTACCTCCCAAGTATCAGGATGTCTTTGGATACACACTCCTTGAGCTGGCCAGAGAGAATAAGAAAATTGTAGGTGTCACACCTGCTATGGCCACAGGATGCAGTATGACTATCATGATGAAGGAGCTGCCAGAACGCACTTTTGACGTGGGAATTGCCGAAGGACACGCTGTCACCTTTTCTGGCGGAATGGCCAAGGAAGGACTGCTTCCCTTCTGCAATATCTACTCAAGCTTCTCCCAGCGCGCTTTCGACAATATCATTCATGATGTAGCACTGAACAAGCAGAATGTAGTTTTCTGTTTCGACCGTGCAGGGTTAGTGGGACAAGACGGACCTACGCATCATGGTGCATTTGATTTGGCTGCATTGCGTCCCATCCCCAACCTCACCATTTCATCCCCACTCAACGAGCACGAACTGCGCCATCTCATGTACACAGCCCAGCTGCCTGACATGGGACCGTTTGTTATCCGCTATCCACGCGGAAGAGGCGAGCAGGAAGACTGGAAATGCCCGATGAAGGAGATTCCTGTAGGAAAAGGAAGATGCCTGAAGGAGGGAACGGATGTGGCTGTGCTGAGTTTAGGTCCCATCGGAAACCACGTTACGCAAGCCATCCATGAATTAGCTTCACAAGACATCAGCATTGCGCATTACGATATGAGGTTTCTCAAGCCCATTGATGAGGAGATTCTCTCATACGTAGGAACGCATTTCAGCCGTATCATCACCGTAGAAGACGGAGTGAAGAACGGAGGACTGGGCTCTGCCGTGCTGGAATATATGGCAGACCATGATTTGCATCCCGCCGTTACGCGGTTAGGACTGCCAGACAGCTTTGTTGAGCATGGAACACCCGAAGAGTTATACAAGATAGTAGGATTAGACGTTGAATCAATAAAGAAGGCCATTTTATGAAGATAGTAATATGTGGCGCAGGCGCCGTTGGAACACACTTAGCAGAGTTACTCTCCCGTGAAGACCAGGACATCATCCTTATTGACGAGAACCCAGAGAAGACTGCTCGCCTTACCCAAACAGGCGAATACGACCTCATGACGCTGAATGTCTCTCCTACCAGCATTGGAGGACTGAAAGAGGCAGGAGTGCCCAAGGCCGACCTTGTTATTGCCGTAACCCCCGAGGAGACGCGCAACATCACATGCTGCATGCTGGCTCATGCACTGGGAGCCGCCAAAACAGTTGCACGTGTGGACAACGCTGAATATACACGCCCTCATTACAAGGAACTCTTCCAGAAAATGGGTATCGACTCCATCATCTATCCCGAGGCTCTGGCTGCACAAGAGATCTTAGACGGTCTGAAACGTTCCTGGGCCCGACAGTATTGGGAGGTACATGGCGGAGCATTGGTCATGTTAGGCATCAAACTCCGCGAGACAGCCCATGTTATCAACATAAAACTCCGCGACCTCTGTAATCAGGATACCCCATACCATGTCGTTGCAGTAAAGCGAGGTGACGATACCATTATCCCTGGCGGTAACGACATATTACAGGCGGGTGACATCGCCTACTTCCTGACGACCAAAAAGCATATCTTGTATATCCGTGAAATTGTAGGAAAGGAAGATTACGAGGACGTCAAAGACGTCATGATAATGGGAGGTGGAAGGACCACCGTTCATGTAGCAGAAGGAATGCCTGACTTCTACACGCTGAAAATCATTGAGCAGAACGAAGAGCGTTGCATGCAACTGAATGAGATACTTGACGACAGCGACATACGTATTATACAAGGTGACGGTCGTGACACCAGCCTTCTGCTGGACGAGGGCCTGAAAGACGTACAGGCATTTGCGGCACTCACACCGGAAACAGAGACAAACATCCTGGCTTGTCTGGCTGCCAAGAGAATGGGAGTCCGGAAGACGGTTGCTATGGTGGAGAATATGGACTATGTCTCTATGGCAGAAAAACTGGATATCGGTACTATTATCAACAAGAAGACAATAGCCGCCAGCCATATCCACCAGATGATGCTGGATACCGACGTAGCCAACGTTAAACGTCTTACCATTGCCAATGCCGATGTTGCCGAGTTCCTTGCCAACGAGGAAAGCCTCATTACCAAGACAGAAGTTAAAGACTTGCATCTGCCTGTAGGCGTAACGTTAGGAGGATTGGTACGCGACGGCATAGGTCAGCCTATCTACGGAAACACAAGGATTCAGGCAGGCGACATTGTCGTCCTGTTCTGCAAAAGTGGTCTGATCAAGAAGATGGATCGCTATTTCTCTAAGCCTACATCGGCCATCAGTCGCATCAAGTCTGCTTTCAGCAACTGATACTGGGGGCTGTTCTTAAAGCCCGTTGACTTACGCAACATGACATCTACAGGCATCTGGCTGTGTCTGTAGCTCGACAGTTCGTTTTGTTTCTGCGTCTCATGAACGGCCAGTTCATTTATTTCCCGTTCACGCTCTCTGCGCAGGATGTTACATATGGGCGTAAGTAAATTCATTACTACATTCTCAAAGAGAGTATGGCCATGCATATACAGATAAGTACTCTCTGGCGTAATACCCAAACGCTGCAAATCCACCTTAACCTGTGGATAAGTCTTATGAGCCTCTGGGAAAGTCCGCTGCAGCCACCCCATACATTTGTTTACCCGCCGGCGAACCTTATCCAAGGTTGAATCCGCATTACGGGGATTGATATCGTGAAACGAAACGATATCACAGAAGTTACTCATTGAGAACTCCTTGTAATGACCATATCGGTACGCCCATATATTCCATACAAAGAGAGGCCATACGATAAGGCTGTAATCCGTAAAAAACTGCTCAAAGTCTATTAGGGGATGATCATTAAGCGTACTCATCACGCAGGTCGAATGCAGGCTGGGAGCATAGCATTGGTAGTTCTCGATAGCATAGACATACGTGTGCATGACGTAGGGATTGTCGCAGATGTACTTGCTGACCTCCGTACAGCCCTGCATCAACCAGTCATAATCGGCATCCACGCAGGCTATCATGTACTGCCCCAGGCCTTTACCCAGCTGATTCATCAGGACCGTCCTCTTTCCTTTCCCTAAGGTTGTCCTGCTGGGCAGCATTACCTCAAAATAGAACTTGTCCGTTTCAAAATCCTGCAAGACTGATCGCCAGAAAAACACATCATCATAGCTCTCTACGTATGCTACGATTCTCTGACGTGCATTCTTAGGCCTCAGCCTGTTGGCTGAAGCAATATACTTGGAGTTCAGATTGTCTTGCAAACGGCTTCCCATCTTCTCCCTCGTCTAAGATACGATATCCTCTACATCTGTCACACAGTCTGACCACCCATTCATGATTACGGCAGGGCTATGCGTAGTAAGGATAATCTGAGCATTCGGATTCAATTCACGAATCAAGGAAACCAACTTCTGCTGCCATTCTATATGCAGGCTTACCTCAGGCTCGTCCATGAACAAAGTATAATGACGCTTGTTCTGCACAAGCACGGACAGCAGGATAATCAGCATCTGCTTCTCACCGCTCGACAGTTTATAGGGCGATAGGCTCTCTCCACAAGATGTAAAATAAAGTTCGTTCTTATCACGCTGAATGGTCTTGCCTGTTTCGCGGAACAGGCTGTCCACCATATCCTGGAAGTGCGTCTTCTCCTGTGCCAGCTCCTGCGCCTTCTCCTGTGCATTGGGGGCTTGGCTGGTGAAGAGTTCCACCATCTGGTTGCTCAGACTCACCTGAAAGTCCAGATAACGGCGCTGCAAGACATACAGGTGGAAATCCAGTTCCGTCTGCAACTGGGTATCCGTAACCTTATTCATCAGGTCACCACTCAGCACAGGACGGTCAAAGGAACGGATTACGTCGAAATCCACTTCAGAAGCCCCTTCCACATCGAAGGTCAACTTTACTCCGTCGTCCTTTAGCTTGTCTATGTTCAGCAAGTGCATGATAACCCTGTTCAGGATGGTGCTTTTCCCCACACCGTTTACTCCGCTCAGGATATTCACCGTAGGACTCAGCTCCCACTTCACATGCCTCTTCCCATTCCAGAGAGATTCTATCTCAATGCTCTTAATATAATTAGCCACCTGTCTCATAGGTCAGAAAATTGTGGTTGAATTCCAGGAATACAGGTCTTTTCTTGCCGAGAAGAAACTCAGCGCGCGCTCCAGTTTATCCCTTGTCAAGGGGATATGAGCCATATTGGCACTGTCACGCCCGATGTACTTTCTTACCTTGTTAGGCAGATGATTCCATTCCTCCTTTATTGTTTTGTCATCCACCTTGTCAAACCCTACGTATGCAACGATAACAGGCAAGCGGAATCGGTTTACGGCTCGACTTATCTGCCAATTCAGCATAGGACTTTCCACGTCCATCCGGGAACTTGAGAGAACCAGCAGGTTGTCGGCTGATTCCATCAGACGAAGGAAACGGTTCTTAAGGGTACTGTCCACCCAGTCTTCATGTTCCGCCAGGAAATCTATCTCATCCATGTTCAGGAAATGGAACCTGTCAGGATTCTGTCTCTCCCACTCCTTTATCTGCTTAAATGAGAGATAATTACTGTTCACATGGTCTGCCACGCCAACGGTATCAAAAGCCACATACGTCTTATTGCTATTCATAAAACATGTAAATAACGCATTTTTCCGTAGCAAAGATACGGATTCTGTTTCAAATATGCAAGGATTTTTTTTTCACATTCCAAAAATAAATGTTATTTTTGTAGCCGAAGAGGGGGAGAAAACGATAACGATAACGATAATTCATATATTAAAATCCGCTAACCGCTAACCGCTAAAGAAACTTATGAAAAGAAGATCATTTATCAGAACAGGATTAGCCAGTGCTGCTGCGATTGCATTATGGGGTACTGGGACCAATGTCAAGGCAGCCGAAACTGTCAAGAAAAACTCCACCCTGAAAACACCTCATAGCCAAGAGCCTTTCCATTTGGGAATGGCAGGCTGGACATTCCATAAATTCGACATCCAGAAAACCCTTGAAACCATGAAACAGCTGGATGTTCATTACCTCTGTATCAAGGATTTCCATCTCCCCCTCGACAGTACTGACGAGCAGATTGCCGCCTTCCACCAGAAACTTGCCGAATACGGTGTTATAGGCTATGGCGTAGGACCGATCTACATGAAAAGCGAAGCAGAAGTCGACCGTGCCTTTGCTTATGCCCAGCGCGTAGGAGTAAAAGTGCTTGTTGGCGTTCCTAATTATGAGCTTTTAGACTATGTAGAGCAAAAAGTCAAGCAGTACGACATAAAGTTGGCCATTCATCTCCATGGTCCCGATATGCCCATGTATCCGAATGCCGAAGACATTTGGAACAATGTAAAGGACCGTGATGCCCGCATGGGAATGTGCCTGGATATCGGCCATAATCTTCGATATGGCAGCGATTCTCTTTCCGACCTCAAGAAATACCACACTCGCGTCTTCGACATCCACATGAAAGATGTCACAGGCACCACCAAGGCAGACAAGAGTGTAGAAGTCGGTCGTGGCCGCATCGACTTCCCCCTGTTTGTGAAACTTCTTCGAAAATACAATTATACAGGCAGTGTCAGCCTCGAGTACGAGAAGGATATGAGCAACCCCTTTATGGGAATAGCCGAAAGCGTAGGCTACTTCCGCGGTGTCTGCTACGCCACAAAGTAGGAAACCTACTCCACCAGAAACCAGGGATTGTGAAGGTCTTCCTTGTTATAGGCAAGGGGCTGGCACGTCTGAGCATCCAGCACTTGCCTGCCTGCGGCACGGGCTATGGCATCACCGGCTGCGGTATCCCACTCCATGGTGGGGGCAAAACGGGGATAGGCATCGGCAACACCTTCGGCCACCAAACATATCTTGATGCTGCTGCCGCTGCTCACCAACTCTACATGGGGATGCTTACGCCTTGCCTCCTGGATATAAGTTTCCGTCTCTGCATTCATGTGCGAACGACTGGCTACAATACGGAAAAGCCCTTCTCTCCGATTCCCTTCTATGGGGAGGGATTCACTCATATTGGCACTCCCCAAAAGGGGGAGCTGGGAGGGGGCCTCCTTCCACGCTCCTTCTCCTACGACACCATAATACAATATACCAGTGACGGGGACATAGATCACGCCCAAAACGGGGGAGCCCTCCTCTACAAGGGCTATGTTGACAGTAAACTCTCCATTCTTCTTGATAAACTCCTTGGTGCCGTCCAGAGGGTCAACAACCCACAGGCGCTTCCATGCCTGACGCTCTGCATAAGGCAGATGCCGGCCTTCCTCGCTCAGAACGGGAATACCCGTCTCCTGAAGATGACGCACGATGCAGAGGTGGGCGGCCTTATCGGCCAAGGTAAGGGGGCTGTTGTCCGCTTTCTTCTCTATGCCAAAGTCCTGACTGGGGTCGGTATATATCTTCATGATTTCCGCCCCAGCCTCCAAGGCTGCCTTCTTGGCAATCTCGAGCAGTTCCCTCATAATCAGAGCATCTTAAGGGCCAGCTTGATAACCTTCTCGACGGGTGCGTCGGGCTCTTCCCTGAGTATCTGCTGAACGACCTTATGGGTAGGAGCAGGACTGAAGCCCAACATGGTAAGGGCGGAAACGGCCTCGTTCTGCACCTCGGTATTGAGCACAGAAGACTGGGCACTGGGCATAGAGCCACCACCTGCGGCTGCATCAACACCCAAGGCACCTATCTTGTCCTTGAGATCCACGATGATACGCTGGGCAGCCTTAGGACCAATACCCTTTACCTGCTTCAGCATCTTGTCGTTGCCCTCGCTGATGATATTACAGAGTTCTGCCGGCGTCATGGCTGAGAGAATCATGCGGGCCATAGCAGCACCGATGCCGCTGACGCTGGTAAGGAGGAGGAACAATTCACGCTCTACCTTGGTAGAGAAGCCCCACAACTGGTAGGCATCCTCACGAATGGACTCTGTTATCCACAACTTTACGTTTTCCTTTCCCTGAATGCCGGAAAAGGTGTTAAGACTTATGTTCACGCCATACCCTACCCCGTTGCAGTCGATAACAGCCAAGGCTGGTGTAAGGTCGGCAAGTGTGCCTTTGAGATATTCGATCATTTTTTGTTTACTGTTTACCGTTTACTGTTTACGGTTTACCGTTGGGTCCGCTAACCGCTAACCGCTCAACATTAACCGCAAAGTTAGGCGTTTTTTCTGAAAAAAGGAAAAAAAACAAAGAAAATCCCCTTTTCAGATAATAAATAAGGGTACATGTACGTTATTTGTTTAACGTGAGCGCGCGAAAATTCATATCAATCCTATCTGTTCTGGCAAGCATAAACATGCTGGCCACTATGAACACATTCCCCATCCAGGCTGAGGCTTTGTCTTCAGAGGCTGCTCCTGCTGATACCGTTCAGAAACGCAAGCCTCGCTTCAGCGTACGCAAAACGGGAACGGAAAACCAAAATGACTTAAAGAACAAAACGGCTGACCTGAAGGAGCCTGACAACCTCAAGACGGAAGTTATCTATGATGAGAAAGATAACACGTACACCGTAGGAACGACGTTAGACAAGCAGAAAACAGGCAAGTCAACCGGTTCTGGCAAGACCACCTCTACCACCGGCACTACATCAGCCGTCATGACCCTTGGGCAGGCAACAAGCTACCTGAATGCTCCATTGCTGATGTCACCCGAGGAATACCAGAAATGGTCGCTGAAGAACAGCATGCAGGCTTATTGGCGCAAGAAGAATGCCGATGCCTTTGAAAGTGAAGGCAAGAACAAGTTCGACTTTACCGACATGCATTTCGACTTAGGACCGGCTGAAAAGATATTCGGCCCTGGTGGTGTACAGATCAAGACGCAGGGAAGTGCCGAAATGAAAATAGGCGTCAATACAAAAAAGATCGACAACCCTGCCTTAGCCGCATCACGAAGGAAAACCATGGGATTCGACTTTGACCAGAAAATCAACCTTAGCCTGAACGGAAAGGTGGGAGACAAGGTCAACATGAACCTGAACTACAATACGGAAGCTACCTTCGACTTCGATTCTCAGATGATGAAGTTGAAATACGACGGCAAGGAAGACGAAATCATAAAACTCATAGAGGCAGGTAACGTATCCTTCCCCAGCAACATGAGTCTGGTGCCAGGTGTTAGCAGCCTGTTCGGTTTGCGTACCGACGTCCAGTTCGGAAAACTGAAACTGCAGACCGTCATAAGCCAGAAGAAGAGTGCCAGCACCAGCGCCAGCAGCAAGGGAGGCAAGCAGACAACGCCCTTCGAGTTCAGCGCCACCAATTACGAAGAGAACCGCCACTTCTTCCTCTCCCACTTCTTCCGTGAGCGTTATGACGACAACATGAAGACGCTGCCCACCATAGGTAGCGGCATCACTATCAAACGAATAGAAATCTGGGTAACGAACAAGAGCGCAAGCACGGAGAACAACAGAAACATCATAGCGCTGGCCGACCTTGGTGAGCCTTCGCATATCAGCAATCCTATATGGCACCCCACCACCATAAACGTACCCGCCAACAGAGCCAACGACCAGTATGAAACCATTGTCGGCAGCTATCCCGGTGCCAGAGATATTGCACAGGCAACAACGATATTAGACGGAATAGGCGATTTCGAGGGCAGCAGGGACTATGAAAAGCTGCAATCAGCACGTAAGTTGAACACCAGCGAATACAACCTCAACACAGCCCTGGGATATGTAAGCCTTAACAACAATCTCCAGACAGATGACGTCCTGGCCGTTGCCTATGAATATACATACAACGGAACCACCTATCAGGTAGGTGAATTCGCTGCCGATGTACCCAACAACACACAGGCCCTTATCGTAAAGCTTCTGAAGAGCACAACGGGTAGCCCCAAATTCCCCACTTGGAAGCTGATGATGAAGAACGTATATAATCTGGGGGCTACCACAGTACAGAAAGAGAACTTCCGCCTGGATGTAAAATACCTGAGCGACTCTACCGGCGTATATCTGACTTACCTTCCTGACGAGCGACTCAAAAACACGCCTCTGATAAAGGCGCTGAATGCCGATCGCCTGGATGACAAGAACAATGCTCACAGCAACGGCTACTTCGACTATGTAGAAGGCTATACCATCCTGAAGGGCGGACGTGTAGTATTCCCCGTGACAGAACCTTTCGGACAACACCTCAGAAGTTGGATTGGAGATGACGCACTGGCAGACAAATTCTGTTTCCAAGAACTCTATGACAGTACAAAGACTGTAGCCAAGCAGATTGCCGAGCATGACAAATTCCTTATCACTGGTAAATACAAAGGAAACAGCGCAGGAGAAATAGACTTGGGCGTAAACAATATTGCCCCAGGTTCCGTGAAAGTAACGGCTGGAGGTGTCACGCTCACAGAAAACTCAGACTATACGGTTGACTACAATATGGGACGCGTAACCATTATCAACCAAAGTCTGTTGGACGCAGGAACAAGCATCAATGCTTCCGTAGAGAGCAACAACGAATACGGCATGCAGCGCAAAACGATGCTGGGATTGAATGCCGACTATGAGTTCAACAAGAACCTGACCATAGGCGGAACCCTGATGTTCCTCAATGAGCAACCGCTCACCACGAAGGTCAGCATGGGTAATGAGCCGCTTAAGAATACCCTTTGGGGAGCTCATATCAGTTGGAAAAAGGAGAGCCAGTGGCTTACCAACATGATAGACAAACTGCCTGTCGTACAATGTACCCAGCCCAGCCTCATCACCTTCAACGGTGAATTTGCACAACTCATTGCCGGACAGAATCACAGCGTACAAGGACGAGCTTCATACCTTGACGACTTCGAACAGAGCAGCATCAAGAACAGCTTAACCCAACCCACCTACTGGACCATGTGCAGCACGCCCAGCATGTTCCCCGAGAGTAAGCTGTCCAACAACCTGGCTTATGGATATAACCGTGCACTTCTGGCTTGGTACTACGTAGATCCTATTTTCACCCGTAGAAGCAGTACGCTCACACCCAGCCACATCAAGAGCGACCTGGACCAACTGTCCAATCATTACGTACGTGAGGTTCCTGAACGTGAGCTGTATCCGCATAAGGCACAGAACAGCTACAACAGCGCCAGCAGCCTGAACGTGCTGAACCTGGCATACTACCCCAACGAACGCGGTGCCTACAACCTGACTACAGAGATAGATCAGGACGGACATCTCCTGAATCCTCAATCACGCTGGGGAGGTATGATGAGAAAGATTGACAATACTGACTTTGAGGCCCAGAACATCCAGTACATAGAGTTCTGGATGATGGACCCATTCATTTACAATACAACGGGTGCCAATCGCGGTGGTGACTTCTACATCAATCTGGGAGAGGTCAGCGAGGATATTCTGAAAGACGGAAAGAAGTTCTTCGAAAGCGGTATGCCCGTGGACGGCAACAAGCAATACTGGACAGAGGGACTATGGGGACGCATCCCCAACACCAGCAGCGTGAACTACGCATTCAACAACGAGGGTGGCTCACGCGGACGTCAGGATGTAGGTCTAAACGGACTTAATGACGACGAAGAGCAGCAATACGATACTTACCAGAAATATCTGCAACAAATTCAGGGTATTGTACGTCCCGAGGTTTATGACAGTATCTTTGCCGACCCTGCCAATGACAACTATCATTACTACCGCGGAACCGATTTCGACCAGCGAAAGACATCCATTCTGGAACGCTATAAGCGTATCAATATGCCTCAGGGTAACAGCGCAGACAGCGACACAAGCCCTGAAAGCTACGAAACTTCCTGGAAGAGTACACCAGACCTGGAGGATATCAACCAAGACTACACCCTCAACGAGTACGAGAAATACTTCCAATACCATGTCAGTATCCGTCCTGAGGATATGGTAGTGGGCCGCAACCACATTGCCGACATGCGTACGGCCGGAGTAAAACTGCGTAACGGCAATACAGAGGAGTGTAAGTGGTACCTCTTCCGTATCCCCCTGTCCGAATACGAATCCAAGGAGGGTAACATCAATGATTTCACCAGCATCCGCTTCATGCGCCTCTTCCTGACAAACTTCCAACAGGACATCATCCTGCGTCTGGCAACCCTTGATATGGTACAAGGCAACTGGCGTCCATACGAACAGCCACTCTATACCGGCCAGGCTCCCAGTAGCAGCGCAACCCTGGAAGTCAGCAACGTCAGCATAGAAGAGAACAGCGACAAGAAACCCGTCAACTACGTATTGCCTCCAGGCATCAGCCGCATCACAGACCCCTCTCAATCACAGTTGGTGGAGGAGAACGAACAAGCCCTGTGCCTGATAACCCGCAACCTGAGTCCCGGGGACGCGCGCGCGGTATATAAGAACTGTACGTATAACATGCGACAGTACAAACACCTGCAGCTCTTCCTGCACGCTAACGCTCTGGCAGAAAACATCACAGAGACTACCGACGGGGAGTGCAGCGTATTCCTCCGATTAGGTTCAGACTATAAGAGCAACTACTATGAGTACGAGGTACCCATGCAACTTACCCCTGAGGCTGAAATTCCGTATGACCCATACAGCACGGCAGCCAGCTATGCCGTATGGCCTGAGGAAAATATGATGGATATCAACCTGGAACTCTTCACGGACATCAAGAAAAGACGCAATGCCCAGGTAAGTGCCAAAGTGACCAGTATCAACCAACTGTTCTCTGAGTACGACAAGAATCACCCCAGCAACCGTATCTCTATCATGGGTAACCCCACACTGGCAGAGGTAAAGACAATCATGATTGGTATCCGTAACAACGGACGTACAGTCAAGAGCATTGAGGTCTGGGCCAATGAACTACGCTTGCAGGAATTCTCCAACAGCGGAGGATGGGCAGCCCAGGGTAACCTTAACGTCCAACTGAGCGATCTTGGTTCTGTAAACGTTACCGCCAAATATATAAAGGCCGGATTCGGAGGAATTGAGCAGACTGTTGCACAGCGAACAGACGAAGACAATCTGGATTACACCATCACAACGAATGTGGAATTGGGACGTCTGCTGCCGGAGAAAGCAAAGGTTAACTTCCCGATGTACTATTCTTACAGCAAGGAGACAGTAAAACCCAAATACAACCCATTCGATACAGATATGCTCCTTTCTGATGCTCTGGATGCTATGGCTACAGAGCATGAAAGAGACTCTCTCAGCAGCCTCACCAATCATGTGGAGGTCAGCAAGAATATCTCGTTCAGCGGAGTCAAAGTAAACATTGCAACCCGCAAGCACCCTATGCCGTATGACCCTGCCAACTTTACGTTCAACTACAGTCATTCGCAACAAACGACTGAAGGACAGACGATTGTATATGAGCATGAGTACGTTTGGAAGGGCGGCATGAACTATGCCTGGAGTCCCAACTGGAAACCATGGGAGCCCTTCAAGAAGCTAAAGGGAAAGAGCAAATGGCTGGATATTATCAAGGCACAGAATCTGTCTTTCGTACCCCAGAGTATCACATTCAACACAGATATCAACAGAACTTATTACGAGCTACAGGAACGCGATCTGGAGAGCTTGGGCACCCCCAACTCCATTCCTGCCAGCTGGAGCCAGAGCTTCCTATGGAACCGTAGCTTCCAACTCCGCTGGGATATCTTCAAGGCGCTGCATTTCACTTTCCAGAGCTCTACCAAGGCAGAAATTGAAGAACCTTACATGCAGGTCAACAAAGATTTGTACCCCGACCAGTATCAGGCATGGAAAGACTCTATCAAGCACAGCTTGCTACACTTTGGCCGTCCTTTGGACTATAGCCAGAATGTCCAGATCAGCTACAAAGTGCCGTTCGATAAGATACCTGTTACCGACTGGCTCTCTGCGGATGTCTCCTATAACAGCAACTATTCTTGGCGTAGAGGCAGCAAACTGGAAGACGGCACCAGCCTGGGTAACACCATCAATACACAGCGTAACATCAACGTAAACAGCAAGATTGACCTGGAGAAGATATACAATCACAGCAACTTCCTCAAGGAGGTCAACAAACGCTTCTCTGCCTCTAATGCAAGATCGGAAGCCAGCAAGAAGAAACAGGAGAAACAACGGGAAAAAGACGCCAAGAAGAAAGAGAAAGAAAAAGAAACCGACGCACGTGTTCAGGCTGAAGAAGAAGCTATGAGAACCGGCGAACCCGTAGATTCCATACTCGCACGACAGAAGTCAACCCAAGCTAAAAGGCTAACAAACAAAAACGGAATCAGCCCCAAAAAGCTGACAGAGAAGAAAGGCTATGCCCAAGAGGTGATATTATTGCCTGACAGCAATATAACAATCAACCACGGACAGAAGAGCAAACGCCTGCGTATCACAGCCCTTGACACAGCTGGCCACGCCTTCAAGATATATTATAAGAAGAAGGATGAAAATACGCTGGTATTACGCAAGACACCCGTTGACACTACCAGAATACGCCTTAATGTTGTAGCATTGCCCGCTCTTTCCGAGAAGAAATGGTTTGACTGGGCACAGTTTGGAGCACGCCTCCTCATGTCATTGCGCAATGTGAGCGTTTCGTACCGCAACACCTATAACCTTGCCCTACCCGGTTTCCGTCCAGAGATCGGTGATCTGCTGGGACAAGGCAAGAACAACGGTTTCCTGGCTCCCGGTATTGACTTCGGACTGGGTTTCATCGATGACAGCTACATCGACAAAGCACAGGAGCGCGGATGGCTACTCGGCGGAGCAGACGGTGTCTCTGCACCTGCTACTTCAGCAACAACGGAAGATGTACAGATAAAGATGTCTATTGAGCCGTTCACGGACTTCAAGGTTGACCTGAACATGAGCCGTACCCATAACCGCAACCGTAGCATTCAGTACATGTACCGCGACGCAGACGGCATCTTCCCCTCAACACACAGCGGATCGTTCAACATCACCACCATCTCTATTAAGACAGCCTTTGCCAGTGGCGGTTCAGCCGCAAACGGATACTACAGTGCTCCTTTCGAGCAATTCTGTAGAAATCTGGACCGTTATCAGCAACTTGCCACAGAACGCTATGCTGGTATTCAGTATCCCAGCCGTACAGGCAGAACCGGCAATTATGATCCCACGACAGATGCACCGGTCAATAAGTTTGGCCCCGATGTAATGATACCTGCCTTCCTGAATGCCTATACAGGATCCAACTCTATGGATATCTTCCCCGCCCTGACACGGATGCTGCCCAACTGGTCACTTACCTACAAGGGACTGAGCAATCTGCCATGGGTGCGCGATCACTTTAAGAGTGTAACGCTTACACATGCCTACAAGAGCATCTATGCCGTAGGTTCCTACAATTCCTACAGTTCATGGGTGGAATGCATGGGAGCAGGAAACGGACTCGGATTTGTTCAAAACACAACCACGGGTGAGTTCCAGCCCTCTTCGATGTACGATATCAGTTCTGTCAGCATCAACGAGAGCTTTGCACCTCTTCTGGGTCTGAACATGACATTCAACAACAACATGACCTTTAAGATGGAGTACCGTACCACACGTGTACTGAACCTTAGCCTCACCAGCGCCCAGCTTAACGAGACAGGCTCACAAGACTTTGTCATCGGTTGGGGATATAAGATCAACGATTTCAAACTCTCGGATCTCTTCCACTCAAAGAGAGCCAGCGCACGCATGGAGGCAAGAAATAAGATCAAGAACAAGAATGGCTCGAATGCTAATAACCGAAACGGTGCAAATCGGGACAACAACAATAATAATAATAACAACAATAGCCGTAGCAGCAAGAACAACTTTGCTCATAGCCTCTCTTTGCGTTTTGACTTTAGCATCCGTAATCAAGATGCCATCAGACGAGATGTGCAAACGAACCTATGCGAGGCTACCAGCGGCCAGAAGGCATTCAAGACCAGCGCTCAGCTTGATTACTCCATGAGTCGTCTGGCAACCCTGAGCATTTACTACGACCGTCAGCGTTCACAGCCCCTGCTCTCCAGCAGCAGTTACCCCACTGTTACCCAAGACTTTGGTTTGAGTATGAAATTCTCGTTGACGAGATAAGAGAAAAGGGCGCTGTTTGCGCCCTTTTCTGTTAGAGTTTCACCGTATAACTTCCTGCCCCGTATTCCTTGGAGGTTGTCTCACCTGGCAAGGTAACGGTTGCTGTGGCTCCCTCGGGGATGGTGAACTTCCAAATCCACTTGTTGCCCTTATACTTCCACTCGCTCTTGATAACCCCTGCTGCACTCTTGTATTCGGCTTTCAGGAATCCTAAGCGTTTGTCAGGAACAGGACGCATGATGATGTGCCTAAAACCTGGCTCCTTGGGATCGGCACTGATACCTGCTGCTGTCTCCCAAATCCATTCGCAGACACAGCCGTAGGCATAATGGTTGAAGCTGTTCATGCCGCGTGGTCCCATTCCACTGTCCTTCATATAGCTGTTCCAACGCTCCCAAATGGTGGTGGCACCGTTATCGATAGAATAGAGCCAACTGGGGTTCTTATGCTGGAACAGGAGTTCGTAGGCAATATCACTCATACCATTCTCTGTAAGTGTCTGCATCAAGATACTTGTTCCCAGGAAGCCTGTCTGCAGGCAGTTGCCGTGATCTGCGAAGTTCTGACGCAAGCGCTGCACCATAGCCTCTTTGGCAGCACCGCTTACCAACTGGTTCTTCAAGGCAAATAGCGCAGGTGTCTGCATGGTATTCAGGATATCGGTCTTGAAGGTGCCGTCCTCGTTCAGGAACTTCTCTCTGATATAATCCTTTGCCTCGGAAAGCATCTTCTCATAAGGAGCTGT
>JAEEGL014964606.1_pt1 | contig 25134 bp, 22 predicted proteins | sample 9134231 | NCBI WGS metagenome assembly JAEEGL01 (sample SAMN16246548, study PRJNA631951) | gut metagenome | biome: gut microbiome; feature: rumen; material: fiber-attached | host: Bos | place: Iran: Karaj | collected 2018-10 | reverse complement strand
TAATGTGTTTTGGTTTCATATAAGCACCTCCTTGCAATTAACTCTTTGCTAATTACAAGGGCCGCTTTCGCTACCTCTTTATTCAATCAGTAGCGAAAGCGGCCGCACATTTTGCCGTTCGTGTCAAGTATTTTTTATAAAAAAAGACCCCTATACCATTTCTGGTATAGAGATCTTTGTCTTGTCATCTTAACTTAATGACATTGGGAAAAACCCCCGGTTTTCTTTTTTACAGATCGTAATACATTGCAAATTCCATCGGATGAGGCAGCTTCGATATAACGGAAGCTGCTTTTTTATTACGCGCTATTATCTGATCGATGAGCCTTTTCGGGAATACTCCGCCGGCAGTCAGATAATCATGATCCTTCTCAAGCTCTGCTATAGCTTCATCCAAAGATGAAGGAAGTCCTGTAAGCTTTGCTTTTTCTTCATCTGAAAGTTTGTAGAGATTAAAGTCGTAAGGACCCCAGCCTTTCTCATGAGGATCTATCTTGTTCTTTATTCCGTCAAGACCTGCCATCAGTATAGCGGCATATGCGTAATAAGGATTGCAGGTAGCATCGGGATTACGCAGCTCAAAGCGCTTGGTCTCGGGTGTCTTTGCATAAGCGGGGATACGGATCACGGCGCTTCTGTTACTCATTGCATAACCTATCGTAACGGGAGCTTCAAAGCCCGGTACCAGTCTCTTATAGGAGTTGGTGGAAGGATTGGTTATCGCACACAGTGATCGTGCATGACTTAACAGACCGCCCATGAAGTAATGAGCTTCCTGTGAAAGCTGAGCATATCCGTCGGGCCCGTAGAATACAGGCTTTCCATCCTTAAAGAGCAGCATATGTACATGCATGCCGTTACCTGCTTCCTGTGCAAGAGGCTTGGGCATGAATGTTGCGGTAACACCGTCAAGTACTGCTTCATTCTTGATAACATATTTCGCAGACATCGTATCATCGGCAAGCTTGAGCATATCACCAAGCTCTACCTCTATCTCCATCTGTCCGCTGCCGCCCACTTCGGGGTGATGATACTTAACCTTAACACCCCAGTCTTCCATAGCCAGGCACATACGGCTGCGCAGATCGTTACGGATATCGGTAGGCAGTGAATTGTGATAACCTGCTCCGGGAAGTACCTGATATCCGTTATTGTTATCATCTTCACCGGATGCATAAGCAGCCTGTGATGTATAGATCTCGGTAAACATATTGTAGTAATCGGTATTATATTTTACCTGATCAAAAATATAGAATTCGTACTCGGGACCGATTATCATCTGATCGGCTACCCCGGTCTCCTTCATATATTCCAGTGCACGGATGGCTACGTTTCTGGGATACTGATCGAAAGGCCTGTTATTGGGCAGGTCTATCACCTTTACATCACCTATCATCGAAAGCGTAGGTATTTCAGCGTACTTATCTATAACAGCAGAATCAAGTACGGGTATGAATACCATGTCACTGTTTTCGACAGGAGCATAACCGTAATTGCTGCCGTCAAAACCTATACCGTGTTCCATGGTGCTTTCGGTCAGTCTCTGTGCGGGGATACTTAAGTGTCTCCAGCGTCCGTCGATATCGGTCAGCTTAAAGTCCACCATCTGGATCCCTTCATCCTTGATCAGTTTTTGGATGTCCTGTAATGTTTTTGCCATAACCCCTCCTTCTCTTTTATTGTGTGTAGTGTGTGTGTTGATGCATAAAAAAACTCTCCGCCATGCTTAAGAATGATCTTATGATCTGATCCTTAAGCATATTGGAGAGGATCTTTATTCTTCATCCTCCTCTTTAGGCATTATCAGCTTATCATCATCTTCGTCATCATCTTCATAATCATAAGCAGCAGTATGAGGCATGTTTGCTTTTTCTTCCTCCATCTTCTGTTCTGCACTGTCGATGTCGTCGAATTCCTGATCGCCGTCGCTTATCTTTTCACGTACCTTTGCAATACGCGCTATCTTTACACCTTCATCGAGGTTCATCATCTTAACGCCGCTGGTGATACGTCCGTGTACGGGTATCTCGCTCATGCGTACCTGGATTATGATACCTGCAGTAGTGATCATCATTATCTCATGTTCATCGGTAACAGCCTTTACGCCTACCAGATCACCGGTACGCTCTGTTATCTTATAACACTTAAGTCCCTTACCGCCGCGGTTCTGCAGACGGAATTCATCAAGTGCGGAACGTTTTCCGATACCGTTTTCGGAAACTACCAAGAGCGAATCACCCTGATGATCAAGCTGCATACCGATTATCTCATCATCATAGTTTAAGTTCATACCGATAACGCCCATAGCACCACGGCCCATCGCACGTACATCGGTCTCCTTAAATCTTATGCACATACCGTACTTGGTAACAAGGAAGATATGTGTATCTTTATCTGTCTGCTTTACCTCTATCAGTTCGTCTTCATCACGAAGGTTTATAGCATTAAGTCCATTCTTCTTTATATTGGCAAATTCCATTATGCTCGTCTTCTTTATGATACCCTTCTTTGTAACCATAAAGAGATTCTTGCCTTCGAGATAATCATTTACGGGTATAACCGCCGATATCTTTTCATCCGGCTGCAGCTGCAGCAGATTAACGATAGCAGTACCTCTTGCTGTGCGGCTCGCTTCCGGTATCTCGTATGCTTTAAGCCTGTAAACACGTCCCCTGCTGGTAAAGAACATAATGTAATGGTGTGTGGTGGTCATGAGCAGATCTTCGATATAATCATCTTCGATCGTGGTCATACCTTTTATTCCCTTACCGCCGCGGCCCTGTGCCTTAAAATTATCAACCGTCATACGTTTGATATATCCTAAGCTGGTCATGGCAACAACAGTATTTTCAAGGGGAACCATATCCTCTATGGATATCTCCGATGTATCAAAGCTTATCATTGTACGGCGGTCATCACCAAAGCGGTCCGCTGTTTCCTTAAGCTCTGTACGTATCACACCCAGCAGTAATTTCTCATCTGCAAGTATAGCCTTCCATTCTGCGATCTTTCTTAAAAGCTCTGCATGTTCATCTTCGAGCTTCTGTCTTTCCAGACCTGTAAGAGCTCTCAGACGCATCTCCACTATAGCTGAAGACTGCAGTTCCGAAAGACCGAAACGTTCCTGCAGTCTTTCCTTTGCTTCCTGCGTGGTCTGACTGCTTCTTATTATGCTTATCACTTCATCGATATTATCAAGAGCGATCAGCAGGCCCTGGATTATATGATCACGTTCTTCGGCTTTATTCAGATCATATTTTGTACGGCGTGTTACCACATCTTCCTGATGCTTTAAATATTCCTTGAGCATATCAAGAAGATTGAGTACCTTGGGCTGGTTATTTACCAGCGCCAGCATTATCACACCAAAGGTATCCTGCAGCTGTGTATGCTTATACAGCTGGTTTAAGATTATATTTGCGTTTGCATCTCTTCTTACTTCGATAACAACACGCATACCTTCACGGTTTGATTCATCACGTATATCAGTAATACCGTCTATCTTTTTATTTTTTACCAGATCGGCCATTTTAAGTATCATGTTGGCCTTGTTCACCATATAAGGAAGCTCGGTGATAACGATCTGTGATTTACCGTTTGGCAGTGTCTCTATATTTGATACACCGCGCATGCGTATCTTTCCGCGTCCGGTACGGTAGCTTTCCTGTATACCTCTGGTTCCAAGTATCTGTGCACCGGTAGGAAAATCGGGACCCTTTACTATATCAAGCAGTTCTTCTATATCCGTTTCGCGGTCTTCCTCAACACGGTTATCGATTATCTTTACTACCGCATCGGTAACCTCCCTTAAATTGTGAGGAGGTATATTTGTCGCCATACCTACGGCTATACCTGTTGTACCGTTTACTAAAAGATTAGGAAAACGGCTGGGCAGGACAGTAGGTTCCTGTTCAGTCTCATCAAAGTTAGGAATAAAGTCTACGGTATCTTTATTGATATCTTCGAGCAGTTCCATGGATATCTTTGATAATCTGGCCTCTGTATATCGCATTGCTGCAGCGCCGTCACCGTCGACAGATCCAAAGTTTCCGTGACCGTCAACCAAAGGATAACGAAGGTTCCAGTCCTGAGCCATATTTACCAATGAACCGTATATTGATGAATCACCGTGGGGATGATATTTACCCATGGTATCACCGACGATACGTGCACATTTACGGTGCGGTTTATCGGGCTCATTATGCAGCTCTATCATCGAGAACAATATCCTTCGCTGCACAGGCTTTAAGCCGTCACGCACATCCGGTAAAGCTCTTGATGCGATAACGCTCATGGCATAATCTATATAAGATTTTTCCATGGTGTGTTTTAAATCGACCTCATGTATCTTATCAAATACCTTGTCGTCCAACTGCTCACTCATTTATCTGACCTCTCTTCTTCAGATTTCTTTCCTAATACGTACAAAATTATAAATACAACTATTATCGCAGGCTGCAGGTAAAAAAGCATCATTTCCGCAGATGATCCTTTAAAGCCTTTTTCGGTAAATATCGTAACAATACCAAAGATGGTATTTGCTATAAACAGAATAACTGTCATGACTTTATAACTTAAAAGCCCCGGAATATAAGGTTTACTAAACAGATATAGTATAAAGTCAATAAATGTTAACAGCCAGCTTGCTGCCGCAAACTCAAATGCACCAAAACAGTACATGATCAGAATATCATAATCTTTTTTAAGCACCATGCCCAGAGCTACCAAAGCTATCATAGCCAGCGTGAGCAAAAAAGATATCAAAAGAAATTTTTTAACTTTCATTTTTTCTTATTATCGGGACGGGCATTAGCTGCACCATCCTTACCGGATCCGAATCTCTTCATCAGTCTCTTGAATATAAAGGGCTGAAATATAAATATCAGGATATAACCTACAATAAAGCATGCTATCAGTGAAGGTATCAGCATCATGATGAATGAAGGTCCTCCTGCTTCCTGTTTCTGGTTTGACATATATGCAAAAGATACCATTACTACGGAAATAGCGGGAGTATATATCAGATCGGATATAAGACTTTCAACACATCTTTTTGCAAGACCTGCATCCATCTTTTTGGTAGCAGACTGTGTAAGCTTATGCATCGGAACCATAAAACCTATCAGCAGGCTTATACAGAAACTTACGAAAAAGCCGGATATCATACTAAGCAGCATTGCATGCGGAGGGATCTTGCCTTGTATAACACCGGGCAGCATACCGACACATACACCGGTGATGGTCATAAAGATACTCATGACCAGACCCATATACAGACTCATAAATATCCCAATCTTTCTCATATTACGTTCCATACGCGTATCTCCTTATATATCAAGATTCTGAACGTACTTAGCATTTGCCTCTATGAATTCACGACGGGGTTCTACCTTATCACCCATAAGAGTAGTAAAGGTCATATCAAGTTCCGATTCTGCATCTTCATCCATATTTACACGCAGCAGTATACGCTTTTCGGGATCCATTGTCGTATCCCAGAGCTGGTCTGCATCCATCTCTCCAAGACCTTTATAACGCTGTATCTTATTATTCTGATCGCGTCCTACTTCGGAGAGTATCTGGTTTAATTCATCATCGGAATATGCATACCAGACTTTCTTATTTTTCTCCAGCTTATATAAAGGAGGCTGTGCAAGATAAACATATCCCTGTTTGATAAGCTCCGGCATAAAACGGTAAAGGAAGGTGAGCATAAGAGTAGCGATATGCGCACCGTCAACATCGGCATCGGTCATGATTATTATCTTATGATATCTTAATTTGGTGATATCAAAATCTTCATGTATACCTGTACCGAAAGCGGTGATCATTGCTTTTATCTCGGCATTGTCATATATCTTATCAAGCCTTGCCTTTTCAACATTTAATATCTTTCCGCGCAGGGGCAGTATAGCCTGGGTTGCACGGCTTCTTGCAGACTTAGCACTTCCGCCTGCGGAATCACCCTCAACTATATATATCTCACATTTACTGGGATCCTTATCGGAACAGTCTGCAAGTTTTCCGGGAAGTGCTGCTCCTTCAAGAGCGGTCTTTCTTCTCGCCATATCCCTTGCTTTACGTGCCGCATCTCTCGCACGCTGCGCCATAACGGATTTTTCAACTATTGATTTTCCTATGGCAGGATTCTGTTCAAGGAAATAAGTAAGCTGCTCACGTACTATATTTTCAACAGCAGGTCTTGCAGCGGAATTACCCAGTTTCTGCTTAGTCTGTCCTTCAAACTGCGGATCCTCTATCTTTATCGAAATGATAGCGGTAAGTCCTTCACGTATATCATCACCCGAAAGATTGGGATCGCTGTCTTTTAATATCTTGCTGTTCTTTCCGTAATCATTGAATGTCTTGGTAATGGCATGCTTAAAGCCTTCAATATGTGTACCGCCTTCGGGAGTGTTTATATTATTGACAAAGCCGTACATCATCTCGTTAAAGCCGTCGTTATGCTGCATCGCCACTTCAACATAAATGTTATCCCTCTTTCCTTCGAAGTACATTATCTTCTCATAAAGAGGAGTCTTATTATCATTAAGATAAGCTACGAATTCTTTGATACCGCCTTCATAATGGAAGGTCTGGTGTTTCTTGTTTCCTTCTTCATCTTCACGGTCATCATACAGATCTATACGCAGACCTTTAGTAAGGAAAGCCATCTCACGCAGACGGTTCTTTAATGTATCAAATTCAAATACGGTATCCTCAAATATCAGCGGATCAGGCTGGAAAGTAACTTTGGTACCTGTCTTTTGGGGATCGCATTTTCCTATTACTTTAAGAGGATAGCATACCTTACCTCTTTCATAGCGCTGATTATATACTTCACCTTCATGACATATATCTACCTCAAGCCAGGTAGAAAGTGCATTAACAACGGATGCACCCACACCATGAAGACCGCCGGAAACTTTATATCCTCCGCCGCCGAATTTACCTCCTGCATGAAGTACCGTAAATACAACTTCAACAGCAGGCAGTCCTGCTTTATGATTGATACCGACGGGTATACCGCGTCCGTCATCAATAACGGTTATCGAATCACCGGGATTTATATGAACTTCTATGTTCTTACAGAATCCTGCTAATGCTTCATCAACCGAATTATCGACTATCTCATAAACCAGATGATGAAGACCGCGCAGTGATGTGGTACCTATATACATACCCGGACGTTTACGTACTGCTTCAAGTCCTTCCAGTATCTGTATCTGGTCTGCATTATACTCTCCGTCAACATGCTGTGATTCTATCTGCTGAAGATTTTCAAGTATCTTTCTTGCTTCTTCATCATTCTCATCAGCAGACATTCCGTTTACATTCAATTCATCACTCATATTTTATGCCTCACATTCGGGATCCTCCGGGCGAAGGATTTTTTAATTTTCACTTACCACATTACCGTTACTTACTTTGAATACCTTATCATATTCAAAACGGTTATTTACAAAATCATCAAGTCCGGTACAGGTTATTATAGTCTGTATGCCGCCTATATTATTCAAAAGATAAGTCTGTCTGTTTGAATCAAGCTCCGATAATACATCATCAAGCAAAAGTACCGGATTATCTTTTGTTATCTGTTTTACCAGTTCTATCTCTGAAAGTTTAAGTGAAAGAGCGGCGGTACGCTGCTGGCCCTGCGATCCGAAAACCCTTATATCTATATCATTTGCATAGAATATAAAATCATCACGGTGAGGACCGGTACCTGTCATCTTAAGTTTTATATCCCTGTCAAGTGAGTTTTTAAGTTTATCTTCAAACTCATCTATACCCACATGAGGAACATATTTTATCTTAAGTTTTTCTCTTTCACCGGACAGCTTTGAATGTATGCCTTCTATAATATCATTTAACTGTCCTATAAATTTCTCTCGTCTTTCTATTATCTTTTTTCCGTAAGTCAGCAGCTGGTTATCCCATATCTTTATCATGTCCCTGTATTCGGGATTAAAAGCCGCATCTTTTAATAATTTATTCCGCTGGTTTATTATCTTATTATAATTATTCAGATCATAAAGATATATCTGATCCAGCTGGCACAGCTCCATATCAACGAAATGTCTTCTTTCCGAAGGAGCATTTTTTATTATCGAAAGATCTTCGGGAGAAAAGAGTACTATATTCAAAATACCAAGGAGCTCAACTGCTTTTTTTAATCTTACCTTATCAACAGCTATACCTTTAGATCTGGCACGGCGCAGATGCATATCTATCCTGCGTTCAAGACCTTCTTTATCAATAATGGTCTTTATATGTGCCTCCTGCGCATCGAAGTTTATTACATCTTTATCCTTGCTGCCCTTATGCGATCTGGTAGTAGCCGTATAATATACAGCTTCCAGTATATTTGTCTTACCCTGGGCATTTTCTCCGTAAAGTATATTTACTCCGCTGTCAAGGTCGATCTTTAACTCTTTGTAATTTCTGAAATCTTTTAATTCAAGACTCTTTATTATCATACATCTATCAGGGCAGTATCTCCCTTATAGCTAAACTCATCACCCTTATAAAGTTTCTTACCTCTCTGGGTGCATACCTCTTTGTTAACTTTTACTTCTTCGTTTAAAATAGCATACTTGGCCTCCACACCATCACTCACCATATTGGCAAGTTTCATGGCCTGGCCAAGCTTTATATATTCATCTTTTATCTTTATTATCTTCATCAGCTTAAGTTTATGGGAAGTATCATGTATACATATCTCTCGTTTTCATCCTTCATATAAAGAGGAGAACGGGGATTTACCAGATACATGTCTATATCTTCTTCATCAATAACTTTAAGGGCATCAAGGACAAACCTGGGATTGAAACCTATCGTGATATCCTTACCCTGTTTTTCTATATCTATCTCTTCATCATAACTTCCAAGCGAAGATGCAACATGAAGCTTGAGCACACCATCCTTTACATCAAGAACTATAGGCTTCTTGTTTCCTTCTTTTGAGAAAAGCATCGATCTGTCTATACATTCAAAGATACGTTTTTTATTAACCTTTATCTTTGTCTCATAATCCGAGCTCATCATACGGTCTACGCTTATATAATTACCTTCTATCAGTCTTGATACTATTGTAGTCTTATCAAATTCAAAGATTACATGAGCATCAGAAAAATAGATATCTACATCCTTTTCACCTTCGGAAGGAAGTATCTTGCTTATCTCATTGAGAGCCTTTCCGGGAATTATAACTTCCTGCTCCGCATAAATATTCTTAAGCTGTACTTTTCTTATGGATACCCTGTGACCGTCAAGGGTGGTAACACGCAGCTGGTCATTCTTTATTATAAGATCAACTCCGCCCATAACTTTATTTGTATCACTGTTTCCTATGGAAAATATAGTCTGACGTATTATATCCCTTAAAGTAAAGGTAGATATCTGGATAGAATCCTTTCTTTCAACTTTGGGAAGGAAAGTAAATTCGTCGCCGTTCTTTCCGTTTATACCAAACTGCAGAGTACCGCAGGTGATCATCACATGATCATTATCATCACTTTCTATGGTAATGTCACCGTCAGGAAGCTTTCTTACCGAATCCTGGAGCATCCTTGCATCAATGGCTATCATTCCGGCTATCTCTATCATGCCTCCTATGACAGTTTCTATACCAAGCTCCATATCATTAGCTGTCAGTCTTATCTCACCGTTACCGGCCTGCATGAGTATACATTCAAGTAAAGACATTGTTGTATTGGTAGGTACAGCTTTTGAAACAATATTAACAGCATTTAAAAGATCCTGTTTTGAACAAACAACTTTCATTTTCCTTAAGCCCCTCCGTTTCGAAAAAAGGATATAATACTATATTTAATTAATAGTAGTACAAGTAGTAGGGCACGTTGATATGTGCACAACCTTTATTATTATACTAAATTTAAGTCAAAATGGGAAGAAAAACTTGTGGATGTAGGGGAGATTTATTGAGGTATAATTTTACGTCTGTGGGCCTTACAGAGTGCAAATAAGGAATGCTGATATCTCTTATCCCCATATTTGCACATCCTATCCCAAGAAAATCCACATAATTATAAAACAATGAGCATCTGTTCTATAATTAATAGGTTTTAATTATATTTTTGATAGCTTCTATGCTTTCCTTAAGTTCTGTATTGATGTTTATTTCCTTACTTATCTTATTATAACCGTGCAGAACGGTAGAATGATCCTTCTTATCAAGAAGAGCTGCTACACCCTGAAGGGTAGTATCGGTCATTTCACGGCAGAGATACATAAAGATCTGCCTGGGAAGCACTATTTCTGCGTTACGTTTTTTAGATGTTATATCATCTGCATCAATATTATAATATTCGGAAACTCCCTTAAGTATAAGAGAAGGGGTAACTACCGAAGGATTATCCGGAGATATAATATCCTTTAAGATATCTTTTGCCTTTTCAAGGGTCATATCACCGTCCAGCTGTCCAAGAGCATAAACCTGTTTGTAGGCACCTTCAAGTTCACGGACATTAGATCTTATATGATTGGCTATGTAATCTATTATATTGTCGGATACTTTGAAATCAAAGTTTTCGGCATATTTACGGAGTATGGCTACCCTGGTCTCATATGCCGGTGGTGCTATATCAACTATCATACCGTTAAGGAAGCGGGTACGCATACGCTCATCCAGTTCCTTGATATGCTTAGGATGCTTATCTGAAGTGATAACTATCTGTTTTTCGTTCTGTACAAGGGAATTGAATGTATTGAAAAATTCTTCCTGTGTTGCAGTCTTTCCTATTATAAATTGTATATCGTCTATGAGCAGTACATCTATATTACGATATTTTTCACGCAGCCTGCTCATGGAAGATCCGTTTACATTCTTCCTTATTGATTCTATTACTTCATTAAGGAAGTCTTCCGATGTAACATAAAGTACCTTAAGGTTTGAATTTTCGGTAATATAATGTCCTATCGCGGTCATAAGATGGGTTTTTCCAAGACCTGATCCGCCGTGGATGAAAAGGGGATTGAGTTCCGTTCCCGGAGTTTCGGCAACTCTTAAGCATACAGAGTGGGCCATTCTGTTATTTGAACCTACGACGAAGTTTTCAAAATGATACTTCGGATTAAGGCTGGATGAAGAGTTTGCTTCATTTATATCATTGTCGGACTTAACGTCATCAACGTTAATATCATCGGATTTTTCTTCCTCAAGGGTAAATTCGACAGTGAATTTGTTCTGAAGGGCCTGACTGATGGCCTCCTGGAAATAATTGGTATAATTGATCTTTACATAATCAAGCATTTCCGGATTCCCGCCGGGAACCAGGATACTTACTACATTATTCTCACATTTAAGGTACTGAAGGGGTTTTACCCATATATTAAAAGCTATACCTGTTAATTCATACTCGTCCTTTATCGCCAGCTTGATATTGTCCCACTGTTGTCTTAAAAGTTCCATAAAAAAAATCCCTTTGAAAACTATTAATTTATCGCATATATTACAACGAAACGTTAAAAAATTCAAATGTGGAAAACTTTTTTTTATTTATCACAAATGTTTATAATTAGTTTACATAGTATTAGTGATATAATTTTTTGACAACATTATTGTGTATAAAATATTCACATTGAAAAATCCCGTATTTTAAAGGAAAAATCATATTTTTTGTTATAAGGGTGATTATTTATAAACAATTTTTCCACAAAAAGTGGATAAAATTATGTAAATGAAAAATTAAAAAACAAACGCCTGTTTGTTTCCACATATTGTGGACAGAAGTTTTATAACTCCACCACATGTAGAAATATAAAAAAAATATAAAATTTTCAAAATGTTGATATTTAATAAAGCCCTTTTTTTGTCTTGACTACGGGCTTTTCTTTAGATATAATCTCTGTTGTATTTTTGTAAATACCGGTAATTAAAATATATTATAGAAAGCGAGGTGTTAGTGATATGAAGATGACATTCCAGCCTAAGAAAAGATCAAGATCTAAGGTTCATGGCTTCCGTGCAAGAATGAGTACTCCCGGAGGAAGGAAAGTACTTTCTGCAAGAAGAAGAAAAGGAAGAAAAGTTTTATCTGCATAAAGGTCGCGAAACGGCCTTTTAGTGATTAGAGATGAAATTTTCTGGATCATTGAAAAAAAATGAGGATTTCCAGAGGGTATATGGCAAAAGAAAGTCTTTTGCCAACAGATATTTTATAATGTATATCCGGGATAATGACAGTGAGTTTAACCGTCTGGGAATATCAGTAAGTAAAAAAGTTGGAAACAGTGTTGTAAGGCACAGGGTCGTGAGATTGGTGAGAGAGAGCTACCGCCTTAATGAAGAAAGGTTCAATAGTGGTTTGGATCTGGTGGTAGTGGCGAGGAGCACGGCAGCTGACATTGATTATAAAGCTGCCGAAAGCGCGCTTTTGCATCTGGCAAAGCTGCATGGTATATTGGTAGAGAGCTCCTCTTGATGACAGGCATTGATTTTATTTTATAATGAAGTCTTTTCTTATATATATAATAAGCTTGTATCAGAAATATATTTCTCCTTATAAAGGAACCAGGTGTCCCTATTTTCCGTCATGTTCTGAATATGGTAAGCAGGCTATATCAGAACATGGTGCGATAAAGGGATTTTTTATGGCCTTTTGGAGGATCTTAAGATGTAATCCCTTCTCTAAGGGCGGATTCGACCCTGTTCCCGAAAAGAAAATGAAATACTTAAAGGTGAAATAAAATGTTATTGACTCAACAGACGGGTATATTGCGTCCATTTGCTATTGTAATGGGATATATCATGCAGGCCATTTTTTGGGTTCTGGGCCTTTTTATGGAATACCCCAGTATAGGCCTTGCTATTTTGATATTTACTGCAATAATATATATCCTTATGCTGCCTCTTACCATAAAGCAGCAGAAATTTTCAAAACTATCTAATAAAATGAATCCTGAGATCCAGGCTATTCAGGCTAAATATAAAGGAAAGACCGATCAGGAATCCATGCAGAAGATGCAGCTTGAGACCCAGTCTGTTTATGCCAAGTATGGCGTAAGTCCTTCGGGCAGCTGTTTACAGATTCTGATCCAGATGCCCATTCTTTTTGCTCTGTACAGGGTTATATATAATATCCCCGCATATGTACCCAGAGTAAAAGAAGTATTTGCTCCGGTTGTTGAGCCTTTGTCCCAGAAGATAGGAACAGAAGGATTTAATGAGATACTTCAGGGAATGGCAAGTTACAGCCGTTATGCAAAGCAGGTTACCGGTGATACTTTTGTAGCCGGAAGCGAAGCAGCAAAAAATACGCTGATCGATCTGTTAAACGGTGCCAGTACACAGAACTGGAATGATCTTGCAGCTGCATTTCCGGACCTTGCATCAAAGATAAAAGATGCACAGTATGCGCTTGATCAGTTTAATAATTTTTTAGGTCTTAATATAGCCAATTCACCTTCATTTGTAGTAAAGGCTGAAATGGCTGCAGAGCATAAGAATATCATTATGATAATAGGAGTACTGCTTATTCCTTTCCTTGCTGCTCTTACACAGTGGATAAATACCAAACTCATGCCCCAGGCTAATAATGATAATAAGCAGGGCGAAGAGAATGCGATGATGCAGTCCATGAAGACCATGAACACCATCATGCCTTTAATGAGTGTTGTCTTCTGCTATTCACTTCCCATAGGTATGGGACTTTACTTGATCTTCGGTGCAGTTGTAAGAAGTATCATCCAGATCTGTGTTAATAAGCATCTTGATAAGATCGATATAGATGAGATGATCAAAGCCAATGTAGAAAAGAATAATGAGAAGCGCCGCAAGGCAGGACTTCCTCCCCAGCAGATAAGTAACAATGCTTTGATCAATACAAGAAATGTTGAAGTAAAGAAAGAAAAGACAGCTGAAGATAAAGCTAAACTTGCAGAGAATATCAAGGAATCTACGGAATATTATAATAAAAATGCCGAAAAGCCCGGCAGTCTTGCATCAAAGGCAGCCATGGTAAAGGCATTTAATGAAAAGAACAATAAATAGTTATTGAGAAGGAGATAGAAATGGCAGAGTATAGGGAGTTTAGTGCTAAGACAGTAAGTGATTGTATCACGGATGCTTGCATGACATTTTCGGTAACAAGTGATCGTCTTGATTATGAAGTGGTAAGTGAAGGTTCATCCGGTTTTATGGGACTTGGTGTAAAACCTGCAGTTATCAAGGCACGTATCAAGGAAGAATCTTTTGAATCTCTTGAAGCAGCACAGGCAGAAATAACAGCTGCCGAAGAAGCTGCCAGAAAAGAAAAGGAAGAAAAAGAAGCTGCTGAGAAAGCTGCAAAACGTGAAGCAGAAAGAAAAGAAAATGCGGAACGTGCGGCTGCTATCCGTGAAAGAGAAGGAATACCTACAGTTACGGAAGAAGACGAAAAGGCATACAGAGAGAAGAAGCGTCAGGAAAGAAGAGAGCGTAATGACCGTGGCAGAGGCAGACGTGATGACAGAAGAAAGTTTGACAGGTTTGAAGAAAATGCTGAAGTAAAACCTGTAGAAGAAAAGCCCGAAAAACCTCTTCGTGAGATTCCCGAAGAAGAGAAAGCACAGCTTATAAGCCAGGCAGAGAGTTTCTTAAAAGATGTATTTGCATCAATGAATATCGAAGTGAACATCAGCTCAGGCTTTGGTGCAGACAATACTCTCAATGTTGATCTTTCCGGAGAAGAGATGGGTATACTGATAGGTAAGAGAGGACAGACTCTTGATTCACTGCAGTATCTTGCATCTTTGGTGATCAATAAAGGTACAGAGGAATATGTACGTATCAAGATAGATACAGAGAATTACCGTTCAAGAAGAAAAGATACTCTTGAGAAGCTTGCAAGAAATATTGCATTTAAGGTCAAGAGAAGCAGAAGACCTGTAGCACTTGAGCCTATGAATCCTTATGAAAGAAGGATAATACATTCGGCACTTCAGAATGACCGCTATGTAACAACACATTCAGAAGGAGATGAACCTTATCGTAAGGTTGTAGTTACACTCAAGAATTACAGATGAGGTAAGATCCGATAATGCTTTTTAGAAGGATAGGGATTTATGATCCCTATCCTTATTATTTATATCGTGATATACTTATAATGAGTTTTTATAGTCTGAGGTGTTTATATGTACAACGATACGATAGCAGCTATAGCTACAGGTATAACGAATGCCGGGATAGGGATAATAAGGGTAAGCGGACCTGATGCTATATCTGTTATAGATAATATATATTTATCTGTTAAAGGGAAAAAAGCATCAGAATTAAAAAGTCATCATCTGTATCTTGGAAATATTTCTGACGGTACTGAGGTATATGATGAAGTTCTTCTTTCAGTGATGAAAGCTCCCCATAGTTATACAGGCGAAGATACTGTAGAGATCAACTGCCACGGCGGAATGTATGTATGCAGGAAGATCCTTAAACTTGTTTTGAAAAATGGGGCAAGATCTGCCGAACCCGGTGAATTCACAAAACGTGCTTTTTTAAACGGCCGTATGGATCTAAGCCGTGCGGAAGCCGTAATGGATCTGATCAATGCCGAAAATGAATTTGCAGCTAAGAATTCAATTTCGCAGCTTAAGGGTTCGATACATACACGGATAATAACTTTACGTGAAAATATACTTCATGAACTGGCATTTATAGAAGCAGCTTTAGATGATCCGGAGCATTATGATCTGAGTGAGTATTCTGCTGTTTTATCAGAAAAGATCAGATCATATATCACTGAGATCGATAAGATTTTATCTGCATCCGAAACTGGCAGTCTGATGAAGGATGGTATAAGGACTGCGATACTTGGAAAACCAAATGCAGGTAAGTCTTCTATCCTTAATATGTTATCGGGTTTTGAAAGGGCTATTGTTACCGATATAGCCGGAACGACCAGGGATGTTATTGAAGAGAGTGTAAAGCTAGGCGATTTCCAGCTGAACCTGATAGATACCGCAGGGATCAGGGACACTGAAGATGTGGTGGAAAAGATAGGTGTTGATAAAGCTATTGAAAAAGCTCTGGAAGCAGATCTGATATTATTTGTTGCAGATAGTTCCGTTAAACTGGATCAAAATGACAGACAGATTATTAAATTAATACAAAATTGTAAGACTATTATATTATATAATAAAACTGACCTGGAAAGTGCCTGCAGTATAGAAGAAATAATGGAAGTATTCGGTAAAGATGTTCCTTATACAGAGTTTTCCACAAAAAGTGGAAAAGGTTTGGAAGATTTTGTTGATAAACTGTCTGAATGCTTTAATTTACAGGCATTTCAGCTTAATGAAGAATTGGTTATAACTAATATCAGACAACAGGAAGAATTGAATAAGAGCAAGGAAAGTTTGAATTTCGTTCTTGATGGTATAAATGAAAATATGCCTGAAGATGTACTTGCTGTTGATATCATGGATGCTTATAAACATCTTGGTTATATAATTGGTGATGAAGTTGAAGATGATCTTGTTAATAAGATCTTCTCTGAATTCTGCATGGGTAAGTGATGAAATGTTTCACGTGAAACATTAGGGTTACATAATTTTATAACCACAAAATCTTGGAGAACCGATTTTCGAGCATGTCATAATCTAGTGAGAAACAAAAATTGTTTCACGTGAAACGAAAGCAAATATGTCCGTTAAATGAAATAAGAATCTCTTTTCAAAATTGTGTGTCCGAGTCAAGAAATATTCAAAGGAAAATACTATTGATAATATAGATAGACTACATACTACTAAAATGGGAGTAGACAGAATAAGAAGAAATCTTGGCTAATAGATGTAGTTGCCTGGTGCAAGAAAAAAATCTTAAATGAAGACGCAGAAATAGAAAGGCGTGGTAAGAATTGGTATGTTCATATATAAGATTGTGTGACCGAATTTTTAAGAATAAAGAATATAGTAAAGGATCGGAAAGAGTATATAAATGAAATTTATATTATTCATAGCTGCAATTATATTACTTGGAATTATAACTATAAAACTAAAAAGAAAAAATAAAGAAAGAACAAATGCTTTATTATCGGATCTGATAAACAGCATACCGGATGTAAAAGAACAAAAAACCGAAGAAGTTGAAATTAAAAAAGCCGGGTCTGAAAAGGAAGAAAAAGAAGAACCATATATAGCACCGAAAGAAATAGATATTAAAACTGCAGAGGTCCCGCAGGATAATATTCTTAAAGAACAACTGGATATTATTTTATATATGGCTGATAAATATCCGGATCTTATGAATCTTGAATTACATGAAGGTGCAAGCAGTTTATCGATCAGTCTGTTTGAAGAAAGAACGGGTATCAAACTTACTGATGAATTAAAAGCTCTGTATATGTTCAGCAACGGAATGGATGTAGACAGAAGTACTTTAAGGTTTGATGATCTGGATATAATAGAAAGAGAATACAGACAGGGATACTGTGACTGGGCTAAAGAAGGAGATGCCAATGACTATCTTTTACTGGGCTCGGTGATAGGTGACGGTGAATATCTTTGCATGGAAAAGAAAACCGGACATATCTTCTGGCATGATGAAGGTGAAATGACAGATTATAAAGATGTAGCATTTATACTTGACTGGGTAATAGATTTTATATATGACGGATATCTGCAAAACGGTGATGAAAAGATAGAAAGATATTTAAAGATGTCTGATAATGATTGACCATTATATAGTTTATTAATTATCAGGTAAATAAATAACAGCCGGATAAAAGAACGGATACGATGAATAAGGAAAAGATAAGACAGGTATACAATATAATAATGATAAGCTGTGTAGCATTCGCCTGGCTGATAATGTTTTTTAATACTGAAGACGGAATTCTTACATCCAGAGGATTTGTTAATCTTAAGTATTACACAACATTATCCAATATATTTGCTGCTGCAGTGGCTGTTATCTGGCTGATATATAAGATAAAAAAGAAAGACATGCGCAGATTATGTGTATGGAAGCTTATGTCTTCCGCGGCAGTGGGAGTTACCTTTATGGTGGTGATAGGATTTCTTGGTCCCTTATACGGATATGGTAACATGTACACCGGATCGAATTTCTTCCTTCATCTTCTGGTCCCTCTCATGGCAATGGCGGAGTACATCATATTTAATGAGAGTAAGCCGGGTTTAAAAGATAATCTTACGGTTATGTTTCCGCCGCTTATATATGGCAGTGTATATCTGGTAAATACGATAATAAACGGAGTAAAAGGAAATGATATCTATGGTTTTCTGATCTGGGGTTATCCGATCGGAATACTGATATTTGCAGTTATCTGTATAGTGGCTTTTATAATAGGGCTTGCGCTGCGGCTAATCAATTCGGTGATACTTAAAAAAGACGGAGGATCTTCCAAATGAAGGCAGTGATATTTGATATGGATGGTACTATCCTGGATACGCTCCAGGATCTTAAAGGAAGTGTAAATCATGCACTCAAAAAACACGGAATGCCCGAACGCAGCAGTAAGGAGATCAGATCTTTTCTTGGAAACGGGATGGCAGTGCTGATACATAAGTCGGTACCGGAAGGAACAGATGAAAAAACAGAGGCTGCTGTTTTGGAAGAACATAAAGCATATTATCCCAAACATTGTGCCGAAAAAACCAAACCGTATCCCGGGATAGAAGAGCTCTTAAACTTTCTTCATGAGAAAGGGATAAAAACCGCAGTAGTGTCCAATAAAAGGGATAGTAATGTTAAGACTCTGGTGAAGGAGTATTTTAACGGATTGTTTGATGTTGCGGTGGGTGCACGGGATAATGTTGAGCGGAAACCATCTGCCGATCTGGTCAGGATAGCTCTTGATGAACTGGGAGTATCCGAAGATGAAGCAGTGTATGTCGGAGATTCGGATGTGGATGTTGCTACGGCAAAAGCAGCAGAGCTTAAGATGATCGCAGTGACATGGGGATTTCGTGATATGAAAGATCTGACACAGGCAGGTGCGGAGAGATTTGCGGATGATACGGAAGAATTAAAAGATCTTCTCTTAAAAGAAGATCCGGTATATAAAGCCATGATAAAAAAAGTGATGATAAAGATCAGAGTAATGTTTGCAGCGCGGATATTATTATGGCTTATCGCACTTATATCGACGATCTACTGGATATCATATTCATTTGAATTATATAAACAGGAGATATTTGATCCTCATGATTATGCCACTCTGTTAAGACCGGTACTTTATATCTGTCTGGCAATAGCTTTTGTTTCGATCTGTATAAGTTTTGCCCTTCATGCCCGTACGAAAAAACTTAAAAAAGAACATGGGATAAAATAGTATCCGCTAAACGGGATTAATGGAAATAAGCGCGCGGTTAAACCTGATCGGAGGAAAAGAGAATTGATCATATTGGATTCCAGACGGATAAAGGCGTATGAATGCCTCGGTGAACTGGGAAAGATAGCTTATATGGATGAGGGATTCTTAGAAGAACTGTGGGGAGAATTTCTCTTAAATGATGAACTTATGGCGGCATTTATGTATTATCTGGATAATCATACTTTCTATGATAATATAAAGTGTAAAGGTTACGGCCTGACGGATCTGTATTTTTATAATATGCGCAGATATGAGATACGTCAGGATATCGGGAAAAATTATGCGGACTGTGATAAAGAAGCACTGGCACTCAGGACATTTATGCTGATGGCAAAGATGATAAAAGATCCCGATAAATATCTGCCGGCGCTGGAAAGCGGACCGGGAATGGATATGATCTGAAATTTAGTGTCCAATAAATTGGACTCGATCAAAATAAGCATAAATCGTATTTAAGGAGGATATTAAATGTACTACACTAACGTATTGGATCTGATAGGGAACACCCCGCTGATCAGTCTGGAGCAGACTACGGGTCTGCATATCTATGCAAAGGCAGAATTTTTAAATCCCGGAGGAAGCATAAAAGACAGGATCGCCCTTAATATGATAGAGCAGGCAGAAAAGGACGGGCGTTTAAAACCCGGCATGACTATAATAGAACCTACATCCGGAAATACCGGTATAGGTCTGGCTTTATGCGGAGTCAGAAAAGGATACAAAGTTATAATAGTAATGCCTGAGAATATGAGTGAAGAAAGAAAAAAGATAATACGTGCACTGGGTGCGGAGCTGGTGCTTACGGATCCTAAACTTAGTATAGGAGGATCTGTGGACAAAGCGATGGAACTGGCATCTTCATCAGATGAATACTTTGTACCCCAGCAGTTTCAGAATCCGGCAAATCCGCAGATGCATTACAGGACTACGGCTGTGGAACTGACAGAGCAGCTTGGAGAAAAGATAGATATATATGTATCAGGTATAGGAAGTGGCGGTACACTGCAGGGTGTGGCACAGTATTTACTTGAACGCAATCCTGATTGCAAGATCGTAGCAGTTGAGCCTAAGAATGTTTCGGCACTTCTGGGAGATGAACCGGGGCTGCATCAGATACAGGGTATAGGCGACGGATTCATTCCCGATATACTTGATACATCCATTATCACGGATATAGTAGAAGTAAGCGATGATGATGCGATCAATACTGCACGTGAACTTGCAAGAGTCCAGGGTCTTTTAGTCGGTACTTCTTCGGGAGCCAATGTGTGGGCAGCCAAACAGATGGCGGAGAAATACGGCCGCGATAAGAATATTGCAACAATACTTGCAGACAGGGCGGAAAGATATTTCAGCACGGCTCTGATATGATGATCATAAACAGGATAAGGCTTTGATGAAGCGAAAGGAGAAATGTTATGTTTGATTTTAACTACCTGGCCCCTACAAAAGTTGTGTTCGGAAAGAATACGGAAGAAAAGGTTGCTGAACTGGTAAAAGAATTCGGCGGGAGTAAATTACTGATACACTATGGCGGAGGAAGCGTTATCCGTTCCGGACTTTTAAAGAAAGTAACCGATAAGCTTGATGAAGCCGGTATAAGTTATGTGACATTAGGAGGTGCTGTTCCTAATCCTCATCTTTCTCTTGTATACGAAGGAATAGAATTGTGTAAAAAGGAGAAGGTGGATTTTTTACTTGCGGTAGGCGGCGGAAGTGCGATCGATTCTGCAAAAGCCATAGGATACGGTCTGGCAAATGAGGGCGATGTATGGGACTTCTATGATTATAAGAGAAAAGCAAAAGGATGCTTTCCCCTGGGTGTTATACTGACTCTTGCAGCTACCGGAAGTGAGATGAGTGACTCTTCCGTTATCACTAAAGAGGAGGGACTCATAAAGCGCGGATACAGCAGTGACTACAGCCGTCCGAGATTTGCAATATTAAATCCCGAATTAACAATGACTCTTCCTGATTATCAGACTGCCTGCGGTTGTACGGATATAATGATGCATACGATGGAGCGTTATTTTACCAACGGCGGGAATATGGAGATCACGGATGCGCTGGCCGAAGGCCTGTTGCGTACCGTAAAGAGGAATGCGATAATACTCCGCGATGATCCTAAGAACTACGATGCCCGTGCGGAAGTGATGTGGGCCGGAAGTCTCTCACATAACGGACTGACAGGCTGCGGTAATGATGGCGGTGACTGGATGACACATAAACTTGAGCATGAGCTGGGCGGTCTTTATGATGTGGCTCATGGTGCCGGACTGGCTGCGATCTGGGGAAGCTGGGCCCGCTATGTATATAAAAACTGTCTTCACAGATTTAAGAGATTCGCTCTTAACGTGATGGATGTAGAAGATAAAGGATCGGATGAAGAGATAGCTCTGCGCGGCATTGAAGCAATGGAAGATTTTTACAGGAGTATCAACATGCCTACCAATCTGCGTGAACTGGGTGTAAATCCTACGCAGGATGAACTGATGACGATGGCACAGAAATGTGCGATCGGAGTGGGCGGATCAAAAGGATCAGCCAGGGTTCTGTACGAAAAAGATATGCTGGCTATATATACGGCAAGTATGTAAAATAAAGAAAAAGCCGGGGGGACGGTTTTCAGAGTGTTGTGTTGTTGCAAACACGATCCTCTGAAAAACGCCCTCCCGGCTATTGTATGTCTACCAGTTCGAATTCCAGTCGGAGCCGCTGTTCCAGTTCCAGTCGGAACCTGAATTCCAAGAATTCCAGTTATTGTTATTATTCCATGAGCTGCTGCTATAACTGTCGCTGTCACTGTTATAGCTGGGTTCGGTATAAAAGGCCGAATCGGAGAAATCATATCCGTCTATGTCACTGCTGTAATAAGAGGAATCAAAATAATCATCCATCTTATCTTCAGGCTGGGAGGAATGTATCCAGTCATCCGTGTCATCATCGAACATGTACCAGTCCCCGCGCTGGTTATAGTACTGGTTGCCATTATAAGTATAATAACCTGTGGAAGGCTGGCCCAGCGCATAACCGATACAGATCAGGATAAACAATCCTACACATATGAGTATGATCACACCGGGGTTAATACCCTTTTTTTTTGCGCTCCTTGGAGGCGGTGTGGAAGGCCTGATCCTGTTTACGTTTGCCGCTTTGTGGTTGGCATATTCCGAACGCATCTTCTGATAGATTTCGTTTACGGCGTATGCTTCGTCCTTGCCGGCATAACGTATGGCACGCGAACCGTCGGATTTATTTTTATAGACAACTACCTGTTCGCCGTTACGAAAGATACCGAAAGCCTTAGGTCCCTTGTAGTCCTCACCGATGTAAAAATGCATCTGCTGTACAGGGACATTATTATTGATACAATACTGCTTCAGTTCATCTATAGTCTTGGGTATCTGGTCGGATACCCTTCGGATATGTTTGTTGGTCGCACCGCAATGTGGGCAGTTTTCCATTTGATCGTCATAGAAACCGTCACAGTATTCGCATTTAGTATCCATGGTTCTTCCTCCAAATCTTTAGACAGCATATTCGGCCCTGTGCAATCGAGTAGGGAAGACGAAGTCGCACCCTGCTCGCGCGCGGGTCGCCGGTTGCCGTCAGGCAACGTTTTCCTTTCGGCGACCCTGTGCATAAAAAGGCCGGCACTGTAAAGCCGGCCTTAAAATATCTATAGCTTACGGAGTCATTGTGATTATGCTGCCGTCCTCACGGTATTTAAGTTCCATATACTTAACATTACGTCTGTGATTGATGCCGTTTGACAGCTCACAGTCGTGATAGAAGAGATACCACTTTCCGTGATACTCAATGATGGAGTGGTGGGTAGTCCAGCCAAGTACAGGCTCAAGGATACGTCCGCCGTAAGTAAAGGGACCCATGGGTGAATCGCCTACAGCATAAACCAGATAATGGGTGGTTCCGGTAGAGTAGGAGAAGTAGTACTTCCCGTTATACTTGTGCATCCAGGGACCTTCGAAATATCTGCGGTCCTCATCACCTGCACGCAGTTCTTCACCGTTCTCATCAAGGATCTTGATATGCTGGTAAGATCCCTTCATTTCCTTCATGTTATCAGCAAGTTCGCAAACCAGAGGACCTACTTCGGGCTCATCCTTTGCATTCTCCCCGCCGTTGGGATCGAATTTTCCGGTCTTCCATTTCTCGAGCTGGCCGCCCCAGAGACCGCCGTTATACATGTAAGCCTTGCCGTCATCATCGATGAAAACAGCAGGATCTATACTGTAAGAACCGGGCATATAATCTTTTTCGGGGGTGAAAGGTCCGGTAGGGCTGTCACTTACAGCTACACCTATATGGAAAATGCCTTCCTTGTCCCTTGCGGGGAAATAAAGATAATATTTGCCGTCTTTGAAAGCGCAGTCGGGTGCCCACATCTGCTTGCCGACCCAGGGCACATCCTTCATATGAAGAGCTTCACCGTTATCAACGCATTCTGCATCTAAGTTGTCAAGAGAGAGGATATGGTAATCCTCCATCTGGTATTCATCGCCGTCATCATTATCCTCTCCGTCATGAGCCAGGTCATGGGAAGGGTAGATGTAGATCTTGTCATTAAACACATGAGCTGAAGGATCAGCCGTAAAAATGTGTGTGACCAGGGGTTTTTTCTGTTCTGCCATATAATATCTCCTTTACATTTATAGTTTATAACACCACTATATCTGATTTTATCGCAGGCATGATACCCCGTCAAGTATAGACCTGCGTTTAATAAAGTGATATTATTATAGAGTATTTCTATCGTCAGAACGGGGGTCACAGGGTATGGGGTTATTCGATAAGTTTAAGACTAAGAACAAAGAACTCGAAGACGTGCTTTTCCGTATGGAATCCAATATATCAAATAATTATAAGGATGCGGCCCAGTCAAATCTTAAGGAAATGGCCGAAACTTATGAGCGTCTATTATCCGAAGGTAAACTGAACGACAAGCAGAGAGCGCGCTACAGTGATCTTCTGGCCACTTACAGTGAACGCATGAAAAAATTCACACATAAGGACCAGACTCCTTATTGGACAAAATAAAGACGGCAGAGAAAACAAAAATACGGAGGATATGGATGGCAACGGATTTTCAGACCTTGGCAGACGGTTTGGGTGCGGCAACGAGCGTAATGTCGGTGCAGGTACTAAAAGACGGTTCCTGCGGTGAGATACGTGTGGTAGCCGGAAATAAAGCATATATAGATTCGATCGAAAGACCGGCCGGTGATTACAGCATGCGTACAGATAAATTTGAGCCGGGCCGTCTTTATACCGATTATGTACCCAGGGATCTTAATTTTGAGGATTTCTGTTTCCGCAGTGCGGTAGAGGGCAAATGCCTGCATTCTTATGTAAAGCCGGATAAGATGCCCATCTGGTTTAATATGACCTTCCTTCCGGCGGGTCCCGCAGATGGCGATATCCATTATTGTACATATACAATGGAAGTGAATTTTGAGGCCAATACCAAACGGATGTCAAATATATCCGCGGATCTGGCTACAGAGGTGCTTGAAACCTGTATCAAACTGCGCGGGAACGATGATTTTAAGAAAACCATGCAGGATGTGATAGTTGATATCCGCAAGCTCTGTAAAGCCGAGCAATGCTGCATACTCCTTATGGATAATTATGAAAAAACCTGCTCTGTCCTTTGTGAATCCTATGCGGAGGATTCGCAGCTTTATGCCGTGAGAAAAAGCAAGGGAGACGATAACTGGGACGGATTCTATGATATAGCAAAGAGCTGGGAAGATCTGGTAGGAAGCAGTAACTGCGTGAT
>JAEEGL012886801.1_pt1 | contig 25134 bp, 23 predicted proteins | sample 9134231 | NCBI WGS metagenome assembly JAEEGL01 (sample SAMN16246548, study PRJNA631951) | gut metagenome | biome: gut microbiome; feature: rumen; material: fiber-attached | host: Bos | place: Iran: Karaj | collected 2018-10 | reverse complement strand
GCACCGCCTCACGCTGGTCTGGCCTTCGGCTTCGACCGTCTCTGCTCGCTCTTCGGTGGTGCCGACAGCATCCGCGACTTCATCGCCTTCCCGAAGAACAACGCTGGCCGCGACGTGATGAGCGGCAGCCCCGCCCCGATTGCCCAAGAGCAGTTGGACGAGTTGCAGATTGCGTTGAATTTGAAATGATATTGTAACCGCTTGTAGAGACGCGATATCGCGTCTCTACAGAAATTACAGAAAATAATAAAAACAACAATCCCATGAAAATCAACCTAAAAAAGTATTTAATCGTCCTCTTAGGAGCACTCGTATTAAGCTCCTGCAACACGGACAAAACCATGATTGCCAAAGGCGTGGACCTCAATAAATATGGATACGCCTCCATTGTAAAGGGCCAAACGATTCACGGCACCGAAACCGACATCGAAATCGAGCCAGGCATCTATGACGCCCTCGAAGCCACGCGCCTGAAGATGATTGGTGAACATCGTCTCAACGACATCACCGAGGAACAAAAGGAACAACTCGTCCTTGTGAAGTACGCCGCCACCTCTGACGAAGCGAAATCCACCCTCAGCATCAGCTTTGAGGATTACATGACGGGCAAGACCGTGGCTTCGTGCCGCTCCTCCAACCGTTTTGCACTCACGCGCCAAAAGGATGTGAACCGTGCGATTAAGAAACTGGCTACTCGCATTGAGAAAATTTGGAAATAAGAAACTATAAGTATGAAAAGACTATTAGTTCTTACTGGTGGCGGCGACTGCCCTGGCCTCAACGCCGTGATTCGCGCCATCGTCAAGAGAGCCGCCCAAGAGAAAGATTGGGAAGTGCTCGGTAGTATACAAGCCTACAACGGCATCCTTTGGGAACCCACCGAGGTCGTCAGGCTGACGCCAGAGTCGGTGCGCGGCATCCACTTCCGTGGCGGCACCATCATTGAGACCACCAACAAGGGCGGCCCGTTCAATTGGCCCGTCAAGAACGCCGACGGCACCTGGACTACCGTTGACCGCAGCGACGAGATGCTCCGTAAGTTGCAATACATGGGCATCGACGCCGTCATCAGCATCGGCGGCGACGGCTCGCAGCGCATCTCGCAGAAGCTCTACGAGAAGGGGTTGAACATCATCGGCGTACCCAAGACCATCGACAACGACCTCTCCATGACGGAATGCACCTTCGGCTTCCAGACTGCCGTGCAGATTGCCACCGAGGCTGTCGACAAGCTGGTCACCACGGCCGCCTCGCACAACCGTGTCTTCATCCTCGAGGTGATGGGACGCGACGCCGGCTGGATCGCCCTCCACTCGGCCATCGCCGGCGGCGCGGAGGTCTGTCTGCTGCCCGAGTTCCCCTACGACATCAACGTGGTAAAGGAACGGCTCGAGAAACGCTTCGACCATGACCGCGGCTTCGCCGTCATCGTGGCCTCCGAAGGCGCCCGTCCCAAGGACGGACAGCAGATCTACGAGATCAGTACCGAGGTGGGTTACGAGAACAAGAAGCTGGGTGGCATCGGACGCGCCCTCATCAGCCAGCTGAAGGCTGCTGGCTTCAAGCACGACCTGCGCGAGACCATCTTGGGTCACCTCCAGCGCGGCGGCGTGCCGATTGCCTACGACCGGGTGCTCTCCTCCGAGTTCGGTGTGAAAGCCTTCGAGATGGTGCTCAACGGCCAGTTCGGCCAGATGGTGGCCTACCATCATCCCAACCTGGTGGCCGTGCCGCTGGCCGAAGCCATCGCCAAACCCAACCTGGTCACCATCGACAGCGACCTGGTGAACACCGCCAAAGGCGTCGATATATCGTTGGGATTCTGACCGCTGTCTTCCGACTTCTGACTTCTATGAAAAACAAGTTCTACGTGGTGTGGAAAGGCCGTACCCCAGGGGTGTATGACAACTGGGAAGCCTGCAAGCAGGAGATCGACGGCTTTGCGGGCGCCTTGTACAAAGGCTTTCCCGACCAGGCCAGTGCCGAAGCGGCTTACGCACAAGGGCCGTCGGCGTTCGTGAAACGGAACGCCGACGGCCTCGACCTTGCCGCGGGGAAAGGAAAACAACCCCTCGGGCTTCCTCCGTTTTCCGTTTTCGTCGCCGTCGATGCGGCCTGCTCGGGCAACCCCGGCAAGATGGAGTACCAAGGGGTGTTTGTGGCCCTGGGAACCCAGCCGCCCACCACAACACAACTGTTCAAGAGTCCCGTGTTCGAGAACGGCACCAACAACATCGGGGAGTTTTTGGCCATCGTCCACGCCTTGGCCTGGATGAAGCAGAAACGGGTACAGTATCCCCTCTACAGCGACTCCGTCAACGCCCAGAAATGGGTGCGGGAGAAGCAATGCAAGACCAAGTTGCAGCCCAACGACAAGAACGCCTATCTGTTCGAACTGATCGCCCGTGCCGAGAAATGGCTGCACGAGAACGACGATTGGATGAAAGAACATGCCCTTGACATCCCTGTTTTGAAATGGAAAACAGAGATTTGGGGAGAAATTCCTGCCGATTTTGGAAGGAAATAAAAAAATAAAGACTACCTTTACCGCGAAAATCACCATAGAGGAATGTTGAAGTTCGATCCATATTACTTCCAATGTCCCTGTTGCCAGGCTTGGCTCGAGGGCCGTAACCTCAAGTCGGAGCTGGTGAACGAGGCCATCCTCTATTCCGATGGGAAGATCTTGTACGACAACCTCATCACCACCCCACAGAAGATGGTGCTCTGTCCGTCTTGCGGCCATAGCTTTTGGGTGGAACGGCCCGAGGAGCCCTTCATCACCACCGAGAAGCCACCCGTCGCGGTCTATTCGTGGAACACCTGGCGTTTCTATGGCGTCAGTTTCACCAACAACCAGGGCAAATTGGCCTTGATCAAGCACTATCAGTATTTCCTGAAGAAGAGTTCCTACGAGCCGAAAAAGGAAATCTACCTGCGTCGCCTGCTGTGGTGGGCCTACAACGACCTGCACCGCAACTTCCATTACATCCGTTGGAAGTATCTCTTCAATGGATTCATGAGCTATGGCGTATGGTCGGCCTACCGGCGGATGTTGCTCGAAGGGGAGAAGCTGTTCCTGAAAAACCTGAAGGACTTCAACGCCAACCTCAACCGCTTGCTGGTGCTGTTGGAGAAGCATCCCGAAGAGCAGGTCGATCTGGAGCTGCCCGAGATCCACCGGGAGCTGCGTCAGTTTGAGACGGCCCGTGCGATCCTCGACAAGGCCTCAAGCCGCACCCACTTCACCATTGAGATGATCAAACGGTCGAAATGGAAGGATTCGAGGGTGTTCATGGTGACGGGATAGGAATGTGGTCCATCGTTTTTGGGGTGGGGTTGGAATTGGATTCGTTGGAAAAATCATTTGAATATGAAAAGAATAGCCTTTTTTGTGTTGGGCCTGGTCTTGATGACGGCCTGTGGCGGAAAAGCCAACAATGTGGACGAAGCCTTGCCCAGCGAGGATACGGTGAAACAGGAAGCGCCCTTGGTTTTCGGCGAACTGGTCAACCGCGACCAATGCTTCATCGTGATTGACAAACCGGCGCTGCATCTCAGCGTTTACGAAGACCAGGAGGGCGACACGGTGCTGTTGGCCCGCTATCCGGTATGTGTGGGGCTCAACTATGGACAGAAAGAGAAGACGGGCGACATGAAGACCCCGGAATGCACGTTCGAGAACCCCTTCACCATCACCGAGATCAAGCCCGCTTCCACTTGGGTACACGACTTCGGCGACGGACGCGGCTCCATCCTGGCCTACGGCAACTGGTTCATGCGGCTGAAGACCGGATTCAAGGGCATCGGCATCCATGGCAGCACCAACAACGAGAGCTCGGTGCCGGGCCGTGGGAGTGAAGGTTGCATCCGTTTGCGCAACGAGGACCTCGACCTGTTGAAGGAGCGTTATGCCTGGGTCGGCATGAAGGTCGTCATCCTAAAAGACGAATGATGAGAAGGTGGGTGTGTTTGGCCATCCTGTGCGCGATGGCGGCAGGAGGCTTCGGACAGCCGGCCATTACCAACGTGACGGCTCCGAATACGGTGGACATCTATGGAAAATACGAGCTGTCGTTCGGCTTGGACGACTACGACAACCCCTACGACCCCGAGGTGATCGACGTGTATGCGGAGTTTCGCAGTCCCCAAGGCGAGACGTTTCGGGCGAACGGCTTCTACTACGAAGGCTATCGGTTCCGTGAACAGAGCAAGGTGGAGTTGGCTTCACGCCAACGCGACAATGATGGTTGGAAGATCCGTTTCACCCCCGATGCGGTGGGCCGATGGACCTATACGATCCATGCGGTGGACCGGACCGGCCATGCCAAGTTGAGTGCCTTGGACGGCAGGTCCTTGGCATTTGAATGCAAGGCCAAGGATGCGGAGGGATTCATTCGCACGGCCAACACACGCTATCTGAAGCGGGAAGCTTTTGCCGGAGGTGAGCGACGCGACCATGCCTATTTTCCGGTGGGACCCAATGTGGCCTGGTACACCTCGGCAGACTATCACAAGTACCAGCAACCTTACGGCATCTACGATTTCCAGCGCTATTTCAACCTCTTGGAGGGCAGCGCCAACTATGTGAGGATCTGGCTTACCCGGTATCAGTATCTCTCGTTATATGGGCCGGAACACACCATTCGGGAGCAAGGCAAGCCCATGGTGTATTTCGATTCGAAGCTGAACCAGAAGGATGCCGCGGAGTTGGACGAGATTGTCAACGACGCGGCCGATCACGGCCTTACCCTGATGCTGTGCTTCTTTACCTATGGCGATCTCAGGGATGACAGTGAGGACTTGGAAAAGAGCCAGCAGTACGGCTCCATGCCCAGCGGATGGCGCTACAATCCATACCATACGGTGCTCAAGTTACGGGATCCGTTGGAGTTCTTTACCGACCCTGAAGCCATCCGCATCACGGACCACCTCGTCCGTTACATCGTGGCCCGTTGGGGCTATGCCACCCATCTCACGGCCTGGGAATTGTTCAACGAGGTGGGCAACATCTTCAAGCTAACGGGTTTGACCTCCGTCGAGGCCATGGCCATCAACGAATGGCACCGCCATACGGCCGAGGTGATCCGCGAATGCGATCCCCATCGGCATTTGATCACCACCTCGATTGGCTACGATGGTGGAGAGGACCTGCTGCTCAACCGACTCTACGAACCGCTCGATGTGGTACAAGACCATTTCTACGACAACATCCAGAAGGCGAATTACTCGAAGCAGATGACCTACCTGCTGCTGGGCAAATCCGAGGCGATGCGGCAACGCTATCCCGACAAGCCCTGCTTCATGGGGGAATACGGTTTGGACAACACCGTCTCAGGGATCAATTACCAGAGTCGCGATCCCAAGGGCATCGATGTTCATAACTCCACCTGGTCGTCCCTGTTCTCCGGATCGATGGGTCCCGCCTCTTTCTGGTATTGGACCGCTTTGGACCGATGCGAACTCTTTGGCCGATTCAAACCCATAACCACCTTCTGCAATGGACTTCCCGTCCTTTCGGACAACTTCTACCCGGCCACCACGGGCGAGGCGGATGGCATGGCGCTCTACTTCCCCGACAAGTACCAGACCTATTACCTGATCAACGTTACGGAAGACACCCTCTATGGATGGTGTCAGGATGAGGCGTTCTCCTACCAAGCCTTGCGCCGGTTGACCGACTGGGTTGGAGGCGATGCCCACTTCGTCAACGACGGGATCTTCGATCCCCAGGGGTATGCCTATACCTTGGATGAATCCAAGAAACCCCGGGGAGCCGCGGTAAAAGACCATTTCTACATCCCGGTACCCCACACCCGTCGAGGCACCCGTTACCAGGTGCGTTGGTTCGACGCGGAAACCGGATTGGAAATCCCCGAGGAGGCGACTACCGCCGTGGTTCGGAACCGGCTGTTCCGGGGCAGGATCTTGACGCTGAGCTTCCCTGCTTCCCTCCGAAAGGGAGCTCATTACGAAAACACCTTCGGCGATGCGGTGTTCATGTTGATCCGAATGGAGGATCAATAGCACTTCCCTCTTTCTTGCTTAGTCGGACATAGTTCGCGAGAATCCGTTCTTTCAGCACCTCCATGGGAATCGAAAGAAGGCGGGCGGCTTCGGCATATACCGTTTCGATCCCGCACGTCGCTTCGTCCGTCTCAAAAAAGAGACGATCCAAGGGGATGTATTGTATCGATTCGGTGATTTTCCTGTTTTTGAACAAAAGGGCCGCTCCCACTGAGAGGTAGAAGCCTTTGCCTATCAGTTGTTCTGCCGTTTCCTTGGTCCCGTTGAAGCCATGGAGGATCCAGGCCTGTCGGGGCCGGTGCCGCTTCCATAGCGTCAGGAGGGCGTCGTTGGCCCGTACACAATGGATGACCAGGGGCTTGCCGTACTGTTCGGAGAGCAGGATCTGCCGTTCGAAGACCTTTTGCTGCAGGGGCAGGGTGTCGGGATGCATCTTGTCGAGGCCCGCTTCCCCGATGGCCTCAAGGGTGCCTTCCCTGAGTTGGCGTTCCAGGGCTTCCAGCGCTTGTTCCCAGTCGTAACCGGGGTCGTCCAGCCACCATGGATGGATGCCCGAACTGCACAGGGTGAGCGCTTCCCCGGCGGGATGGTGGGTGTGGAGGTTGACAAAGGGAACGTCCATGGCGTTTATTTTGATGCAAAAGTAGTTTATTTCCCGCATTGTTCTTACTTTTGCAGTCTGAAATCCCATCGTTGTGCAACGTTACAAAAGCTGGATCCTTCCCATTGCCATCCTATTGGGCATCTTTTTCCACGAATACATCGTGGTACTGCAGCCTGCTTTGCCGTATTTCATCTTCTTGATGCTGTTCTTTTCATTCAATTCGTTGGATGTCAAAAAGATGCGTTTTACGATGTTCGATTTTTGGCTGCTTCTCTTCCAGTTGGTGGTTTCGGCGGCGGTGTATTTTCTGTTGCGTCCCTTCGATCCGGTGATCGCCCAGGGGGGCTTCGTTACGGTGCTTGCTCCCACCGCCTCGGCGGCCATTGCGGTCTCGTTGATCCTGGGGGCCAACATCGGCATGATGAGCACCTACCTGATTGCCTGCAACCTGATGGTGGCCGTCGTGGCTCCGCTTTCCTTCACGCTGATCGGTGCCGATCCCGACATCTCGTTTTGGAGTTCCTTCCTGACCATTTTGGGTAAGGTGTTCCCGCTGTTGATCGCCCCCTTTGTGCTGGCGGTGCTCACCCGATGGCTGTGGCCTAAGGCCAATGCAGCCATCAACCGGCACAAGAACCTTTCTTTCTATATCTGGGCGGTGTCGCTCACGGTGGTCATCTCCAGGGCCATCGAGCAACTGGTCGACCAGTTCTATGAGCACCGGAACATGTTCCTTTGGATGGTGGCGCTTTCCATTTTCCTTTGTTTCCTGCAGTTTTTCGTGGGTCACCGTATCGGCAAGCGGTATGGCGACTACGTGGCGGGCGGGCAGTCGCTCGGGCAAAAGAACACCGTGCTGGCCATCTGGATGTCGCAGACCTTCCTGCTCGATCTGAGTTGCATCGTTCCCACCTTGTACGTGTTGTGGCAAAACCTCTATAACAGTTTCCAGATGATGCAGAAGGAACGCCGCGACAACCATGCGAAGGAAGTGCAAACGCCTTGATTTTCAATGTTTAAATAATTAAATAAATATTGTTGAAAAATATTTAACAATATTTCTTGGAATTCCAAAAAAAACCATGTATCTTTGTCCCGAAAAAAAGGTGTGGGATTGTCTCTCACGTCGACGGGCGCCTGGGTCATGTCCCCGAAGTGTCGTAGACAAAGTACCCACACCTTGTTCAGATGAGGGGACTTTGCCAGTATTCGACACTTTAGGCAACCAATGCTGATTGCATTACTATTAACGTTACGAAAATAGTTCCCAGGCTGTTTTCGACGTGAAACAATAGCAAAAACCCATAGTTCCGTGGTTGTTACGGACACACTATGTGAATGCAAAAATACAATTTTTTCCAATACCACGCATCAATCCCGGAAGAATTCGTAATTTTGCCGCCCAAAACTTACCTATTTACCATTTGACATGACAGAACAAGGAAACACTGGTAAGCGTCCGCGTACCAGAAAACCTGCAGTGCACAAGGAAGAGTTCCTGCAGAACAAGTCCTTCAGGATTTCCCACCGTGACGGTGACGAAGAAGGACCGAGAAAAGAGAGAAAGTTTGGCGAGAAGCCGAGAGGTGAACGCCCGCACCGCGATGAGGACCGTCCGCGCCGTCGTTTCAACGACGAAGAGCGTCCCCGCCGCAAGTTCAACGATGAAGACCGTCCCCGTCGTAAATTCAATGATGAAGACCGTCCCCGTCGTAAATTCAATGACGAAGACCGTCCGCGCCGTCGCTTCGAATCCGACGAGAAACCGCGCCGCAAGTTCAATGATGAAGACCGTCCCCGCCGCAAGTTCAACGACGAAGACCGTCCGCGCCGTCGCTTCGGCGACGAAGAGCGTCCCCGCCGTCGTTTCAACGATGAGGACCGTCCGGCCCGTGGCCGCCGTTTCCAAGAGGAAATGGAGGAGGAAGCCCCTCGCCGTGGCCGCAAGGGCTATGTCAGGGAAAAGGATCCCATGTACGACCGTCCCGCCGCAACGGGCGAGATCCGTCTGAACAAATACTTGGCCGACTGTGGCGTCTGCTCACGCCGCGAGGCCGATGAGCTGATCAAGGCCGGCTGCGTCACCGTCAACGGCGAGGTGGTCACCACGATGGGTTTCAAGGTCAAGACCGAAGACAAGGTGGTCTATGGTGGCCAGACCCTCAACCGTGAGAAGCTCCGTTATATCCTGCTGAACAAGCCGAAAGGCTTCATCACCACCGCCGACGATCCGGAAGGCCGCGACACCGTGATGGAGCTCGTCAAGGGCGCCTGCAACGAACGCATCTTCCCTGTGGGCCGTCTCGACAAGATGACCACCGGCTTGCTGTTGCTCACCAACGACGGCGACCTCGCCAAGAAGCTCACCCATCCGAGCAGCCAGGTCAGCAAGCTGTACCATGTCATCCTCGACAAGCCGCTCACCAAGAACGACATGCTTCGCATCGCCGATGGCGTGGAACTCGACGACGGCTTCATCGCTGCCGACACCATCGCCTACGACGAAGACGACGAGAGCAAGAAGAGCATCGGCATCGAGCTGCACTCGGGACGCAACCGCATCGTCCGCCGTATCTTCGAACACTTCGGCTACGAGGTGACCCGTCTCGACCGTGTCATGTTCGCCGGTCTCGACAAATACAAGCTTCCTCGTGGTGAATGGCGTTTCCTCTCCGACAAGGAAGTGGCCATGCTGAAGAAAATCTGATGGATACCAGGCAGTTCATCGCCGAACATCTCGATGACGATGTTCATGAATTGGCCCTGAAATACCGCAATGCCAAGGTCGATATGGCCTTGGCATTGCGTCAAATAGCGGCCCGGCAGTTGCTGCGCCGCAAGGTGCCTTCCTGGAGCGGGAACGATGCGCTGCTGTTTCCCCAGCACCTCTCGCTGGAGCAATGTTCCTCCGAGGCCACTGCCCAATACAAGGCCACCTTAGTGCAAGGCGACACCTTTGCCGACCTGACGGGAGGCTTGGGGGTCGACTGCCATTTCCTCTCAAAACAGTTTCAACACACGGACTATGTGGAGGCCGATGCAGGGCTCTGTACCTTGGCCGAACACAACTTCGGGGTGCTGGGCGACCGGATTCGGGTGTGCCACCGTACCGCTGAAGACTACCTGCAGGACGCGGCTCCGGTCGACTGTATCTTTCTGGATCCGGCACGGCGCGACGCCCATGGACGGAAGACCGTGTCCATCGCCGACTGCACGCCCGACGTGACGGTGTTGCAGGACCGGTTGCTGCAACGGGCCCGAAGGGTGCTGCTGAAGCTTTCGCCCATGCTCGACCTCCATCAGGCGCTCGGACAGTTGCACCATGTCAGCGAGGTGCATCTGGTGGCCGTCGGCAACGAATGCAAGGAGGTGCTGTTTTTGCTCGACCCCGACCATGAGGGTGCCCCGGTATTCACCTGTGTGAACCTCCATAGCGACCAGCCTTCGGTCCGTTTCACCGAGGAGGAGGAGCGTTCCTGCCAGCCGCTGCTCGCCGAAACGGTGTCCCACTACCTCTATGAGCCCAACGCCGCCCTGCTCAAGGGCGGCTGTTTCAAGCTCCCGACCCAACGTTTCGGGGTGAGGAAACTCCACCCGAACAGCCATCTTTACACCTCCGACCAGTGGGTGGCCGGCTTCCCCGGCCGGACCTTTCGGGTGGAAGGCTGGGCCCCCTACAACAAGAAGATCGGAAAGACCTTGCTGGCCGATGTCGACAAGGCCAGCATCGCCACCCGCAACTTCCCGCTGACGGTGGCCCAGCTGCGCAAGGCCCTGGGCATGGCCGAGGGCGACGCCGTATACCTCTTTGCCACCACCCTTGTCGGCGACCGGAAGGTGATTGTCAGGACCGTGAAGGCAGCGGGCGAATAATTTGGCGTGGTTCAGGAATTATTTGTATCTTTGCAAGTTTAATCCAAAAAAGGAATGTACGCACTTTTTAAGAAAGAAATCAGCAACTTCCTAAGCTCCTTGATCGGCATCATGGTCATCGTGGTGTTTCTACTGGTCACGGGGCTGTTCCTCTGGGTGTTCCAGAGCGATTTCAACTTGCTTTCGTATGGGTATGCCAACCTCGACGGGTTGTTCATCCTGGCGCCTTGGGTCTTTCTGTTTCTGGTTCCCGCCGTCACCATGCGCAGCTTTGCCGAGGAGAACCGTACGGGCACCATCGAGATGCTGCTTACCAAGCCGCTGTCCGACTGGCAGATCATCTTTGCCAAGTTTCTGGCGGGCGTGGTCCTGGTGCTGCTCTCGCTGCTTCCCACGGCCGTGTATTACTTTTCGGTGTACCGTCTGGGCCTACCGGTCGGCAACCTCGACAGCGGCGGCATCATGGGCTCCTACATCGGGTTGTTCCTGCTGAGTGCCAGTTTTGTGGCGGTCGGGCTCTTCTGCTCTTCGGTGACCAACAACCAGATTCTCGCCTTCATCCTCTCGGTATTCCTCTGTGGGTTCCTCTACATTGGATTCGAGTTCATTTTCTCGTTGTCGCTGTTCGGCCCCATCGACCTCTTCATCCAGCGCCTGGGCATGTCGGCCCATTACAGCTCCATCAGCCGCGGCGTGGTCGATACCCGCGACATCTTGTATTTCCTGAGCGTGATGGCGCTCTTCCTGAGTATGACAAAACTGGTGCTATCGAGCCGTAAATGGTAGGAGGGAACGACATGGACAACAAACGCAAGAATCTGAAAAGAAACCAGTTGGTGTCGTTTGGACTTACCGTGATCCTCATCGCGGTGATCAATGTCATCGGCGCCTATGTGTTTACCCGCTTCGACCTCACCAGCGAGAAGCGCTATACCCTCTCCGATACCACCAAGGAGGCCTTGAACGACCTCGAAGACTACGTCTACTTCAAGGTCTATCTCGAAGGCGACTTCCCGGCCGGCTTCAAGAAGCTTCGGCGCGAGACCAAGGAGATGCTCGATGAGTTCAGGGCCTACAGCAAGTTCATCGACTATGAGTTCATCAATCCTTCGGCAGGGAGCGATCGCGCCGAGATCAACGATACCTACAAGTTGCTCTACCAATCGGGGTTGAATCCCACCAACCTCACCATCCAGGGCTCCGATGGCAGCTCCAAGCAGATGATCATCTGGCCGGGTGCCCTCGTCAGCTATCGCAACAACACCGAGATTCCCATCGACCTGCTCGAAAGCCAGCTGGGCCAGTCGTCGGAAGCGGCACTCAACGCCTCCATCCAGAACCTGGAGTTCCGTCTGCTGGACGCCATCCGCAAGGTGACCCGTTTCAAGAAGCCCTCCATCGCCTTCATCGAGGGCCATGGCGAGCTTTCCGAAAACGAGGTTTACGACATCACCCAGAGCCTCTCGCAGAACTACAACGTGGACCGTTTGGAGATTGCCGGAAAAGTGGATGCCCTGGTGCGTCGCACGGAGCCGAATTCCAAGGGAGAGGTCAGTGTACTCACCAACTACGATGCCATCATCGTCGCCAAACCCACCCAGCCTTTCGACGAGAAAGACAAGTTCTTGATCGACCAGTACATCATGCATGGGGGCAAGGTGCTCTGGCTGGTGGAACCCGTCTTTGCCACCATGGACAGCCTCACCATGCAGGAGTCCACCATCGGCACGGAGCTGGACCTCAACCTCGACGACCTGTTTTTCAAGTATGGCGTCCGTTTGAACCGCAACCTGCTGCTGGACCTCAACTGCGCTCCCTTGCCCATCCGCACAGGACAGGTGGCCGGCCAGCCCCAGCTTGAGTTCTACCGCTGGTTCTACTTCCCCTTGGTGCAGGCGGCTTCCAACCATCCCCTGGTGCGCAACATGAATGCCATCAAGCTCGACTTCGTCAGCTCCATGGAGGCCGTCAACTCCGATGGCGACGTGGTCAAGACCCCCTTGCTTCGCACCTCCAACTACACCAAGGTCTCGGGTGCCCCGGTCTTCATCAGCCTGGCCATGCTCAAGCAGAACCCCGACAAGCGCATGTTCCCTTCCACCGGACAGAATGTGGCCTACCTGCTGAAGGGCACCTTCCCCTCGCTCTACACCAACCGCATCACAGCCGAGATCGAAGAGAGCAAGGAGATGCAGTTCCGTTCCGAGAGCCTGCCTACCGCCATGATCGTGGTGGCCGACGGCGACGTCATCCGCAACCAGATCGACATCAAGCGCAAGACCCCCTTGCCCCTGGGCTTCGACCAATATACCGAAAACACGTATGGCAACAAAGGATTCATTGAGAATGCCATCAGTTATCTGGTCGATGGGGAAGGGCTGATCGATATCCGCTCCCGCGAGCTCAAGATCCGTCTCCTCGATCCCGAGAAGAAAAACAGCCAACGCCTGCGCTGGCAGTTGGTCAATATCCTGGTGCCGGTAGGCATCGTCATCCTCTTCGGCCTTGTCATGGCCTATTTCAGGAAAAAGAAATACAGCATCAAACAAACCAAACCCAATGAAAAAGAATAAACTTACCGTCATCTTGACCATCGTGCTGATTGCCATCGCCGGTGTGCTGATCTGGAACAACCGATACCTCACCACCATCCGAGGGGCCGCGGCCGATTTCGCCGTCTGGGACACCGCCTCGGTCACCAAGATCTATTTGGCCGACCGTTTCGACCACGAGTCGTTGTTGGAGCGTCACGAAGACGGATGGACCATCAACCACGACTACAAGGCACACGATGTCAAGGTGAACCAGCTGTTGAGCACCATGTACAAAGTGCATGTCAGGATGCCCGTCTCGGTGGCCAGCCACGACAACGTCATCAAGGAGATGGCCGTGAACAGCACCAAGGTGGAAGTGTATCAGATGGTGCCTCGCATCAACCTGTTCAACCGTATCAAACTCTTCATCAGGGAGAAGCGTACCAAGGTGTTCTATGTGGGACAGGCTACCATGGACAGCAACGGTACCTTCATGCTCAAGGAGGGCGCCGACCAGCCTTATATCGTCAACATCCCCGGGTTCCGCGGTTACATCTCCACGCGGTATGCCGCCGACCCGATCGAATGGCGCGACCACGTGGTCTTCCATGAGGACCTGGCCAACATCCAGTCGCTGACCATGGCGTTTGGCGACGACCCGAGCCTCGGTTTCCGGGTGGACAATGTCGGCAAGCATGAATACAAGCTCACCCGTCTGGCCGACGGTCAGTCGATTCCTTTCGACACGCTGAAGGTCATCAACCTGCTTTCGTCGTTCAGCGACCTGCGTTACGAAGACCTGCTCACCGGCAAGACGGATCCGAAGCGTATGGACTCCATCAGGCAGTCGCCTTTCCTCCATCGGATCACGTTGGAGAACAAGCAGGGAGAGAAGGTCTCCATGACCACCCACAACAAAAAGGTCGTTTCGGTCTTCGACGTTCCCGAGGAGGAATACAAGGACGACTTGGACCGCATGTACGCCTTCGTGTTCGACGATCGCGACCTGGTGACGGTCCAATACTACATCTTCGACAAGGTGTTGAAAGACGTGAACTACTATATCGCGGGCAATCCCATCCAATATCAGATCGAGCATTACCAGATCGAGGAATGAAAATCCTGCTCCTCGTCATAGGGAAGACCGATGAGGACTACCTCATCACCGGCATCAAGAAATATGTCGGACGCCTGGGGCATTATGTTCCGTTTGAGCTGAAGGAACTCCCCGACATCCGCAACCGCAAGACCTTGAACGAGGAACAGCAGAAGAAAGCCGAGAGTTTCCTGTTGCTTTCGCAGCTACAGCCAGGTGATCAGGTGGTGTTGTTGGACGAGCGTGGCAAAAACTACACTTCTGTAGCTTTTTCTGAGATCCTTGAAAAACAGATGGCCTCAGGTGTGAAGCGTTTGGTGTTTGTGGTGGGTGGCCCATACGGCTTTGCCCAGGAGGTGTATGATCGGGCCGACGCGATGATGTCGCTTTCCCCGATGACCTTCTCTCACCAGATGGTGCGCCTGATCTTTGTGGAGCAGCTGTATCGCGCATTCACGATTCTGAAGGGGGAGCCGTATCATCATAGTTGAAAACTGAAATTGAAAATACATTCATCATGAGATTGCTAAAAGGAACGATATTGCTGTTGGGCGTGGTCGCTGTGATGGCAAGTTGCCGCGACAGGGAACCGGACATGACGTTGGTTCAGGAAACCTGGTATCGGGAGTACCTGATCAATCGTATCCAGGCCGACGACGTTTGGAACCTCACCATCGTGCAGGACGACGGGCCTTCGTATGTGGAGCTGGAGTATTCCGCCTTCCTACAGGAGTACATGCGCATCAACCAATCAGACGGGGCCTTCCGCTTTTACCTCACCTCGCATCCCCACTTGCCCAATAACACGGTGCTGAAGGCCACCATCCATACCCCATTCCTCTATGCCCTCAACTTGAATAAAGCTGCGACGGCGGTTATTGACGGGGCGTTCCAGGGGGACATCGATGTGACGCTTGAATCGGGTTGCTTTTGCAAGGGTGGCTCGTTTACTGGAACGACGGGTTCTTTGAAGCTGCGTTCAAACGCCCAAATGGTGGATTTCAATGTCAACGCCACGCGCTGTGATGTTTTGGTAGAGGGCAGCTCGACCTTCAAGGGAACCCTCACGGCGAGCGAGGAATTGACTATTGCAATGCTCGACGATGCCCGTCTGACCAATTACGGAGGATCGGCCACCAAGGTACAGGCTGGACTCCAAGGGAACTGCTCGCTGAACCTGCTCGAAACCGAAGTGGATCGGATGGAGATCGACAGCAGGTCCTCCGAAGCCTTTGTGAATGTGAGCGAGGTTCTTGGTGGTAGCCTTGCCGACACTTCCATCCTGTATTATCAACGCCATCCGGGCCTCGTGCTGAACCTGGCTGTCGACACCACCTCCTTCCTCTCACCGCTCAATACCAAATTCTAAATTCTCAAATCCCATGGGCTCGCGTGAACGTATCAAAAAAGGCTTTTCGAAGCTCCTCAAAGAGGAGAAGCTCAAGCTCATTGCCAACTACTTTGAGAATCCCGGCGAAGTCGTCAACTTGTTGAAAAGCTACTGGCATGCCGACAAAGGCCAACAGAAGCTCTTCGACGAATTCAGTGAGAACACCATCACCAATTTCTTTACGCCCTACGGGATCTCGCCCAATGTGATGATCAACGGGAAGAACTACATCGTCCCGATGGTCATCGAGGAGAGTTCCGTGGTGGCCGCCGCCTCGGCGGCGGCCAAGTTCTGGGGAGAACGTGGCGGCTTCCATGCCGAAGTCCCCGACGTCCGCAAGGTGGGACAGGTGCATTTCGGTTGGAAAGGCTCGCTGGAGCAGCTCCAGGCGCTGTTCCCCGCCATCAAGGAACGCCTGCTGCACGACACCGACACCATCACCGCCAACATGCGCAAGCGGGGTGGCGGCATCCTCGACATCCAGCTTCGCGACTATACCGCACAGATTCCCGACTATTACCAGCTGCGGGTCGAGTTCAACACCTGCGACTCGATGGGGGCCAATTTCATCAATACGGTGCTCGAACAGTTCGGACACAGCCTGCACGACTTCTTTGCCGAGCAGGCCGAGTTGCCGGAGCCGCTGCGCGAGACGGAGACCATCATGACCATCCTCTCGAACAACACGCCCGACTGTCGGGTGAAGGTGTGGGTGGAATGCCCCGTGGAGCAGCTTGATGGTATCGACGAACACCTCTCGGGGGCGGAATATGCGCTGAAGTTCAAGAAGGCCGTCGACATCGCCCATATCGACATCGACCGGGCCACCACCCATAACAAAGGCATCTATAACGGCATCGACGCCGTGGTCATCGCCACCGGCAACGACTTCCGCGCCGTGGAGGCCGCTGGACATACCTACGCCGCACGTCGCGGACGCTACGAGAGCCTCTCGTCGGTCACCGTGGAGAACGGTGTGTTCCACTTCGAGTTGGAGGTGCCCATGGCCCTCGGTACCGTGGGCGGCCTCACCAGCCTGCACCCCTTGGCCAAGAAGTCGCTTGAGCTGCTGGGCAACCCCACCGCTCCCGAGCTGATGACCATCGCCGCCACCATGGGCCTGGCCAACAACTTCTCCGCGGTGCGTTCCCTCACCACCAAGGGCATCCAGGCCGGTCACATGAAGATGCACCTCAACAACATCCTCAACCAACTGCAAGCTTCCGAAGAAGAGAAACGTCAGGCTCGTGAGTATTTCAAGGACAAGACGGTCTCCTACGCTGCCGTGGAACAGTTCCTAAAATAGTAATCCCATCTCGGATGATTATTCTATGACGGTCATGAATTATACCTCTCACGGGAAACTGCTCCTTACGGGAGAATATCTGGTGCTCAACGGCGCCGTGGCACTCGCCTTGCCGGTTTGTCTAGGACAATCCATGACCGTCGCCCCTTTAGAAACGTTCCATAACAAGTCTCTAAGATGGGATGCCCATACCCCCGATGCCCCTTGGTTCTCCGCTACCCTCGATAAAACCTCGTTAGAGATCCTCGTCACCGATGACCCCTCCAAGGCCGAAAGACTCAAGAAGATCCTCAAGGCGGTGCAGGAACTGAACCCTTCCGCCTTTGGTCAAGCCCTCCATTTTGTGACGCATCTCGATTTTAATCCGGAATGGGGCTTGGGCAGTAGTTCCACACTGATCTCCAACCTCGCCCAATGGGCCAAGGTAGATCCTTATAAACTCCTAAAGATGACCTTCGGCGGCTCGGGCTATGACATCGCCTGCGCTACGGCGGACAGTCCCATATTTTATCAACTTGTTGAAGGACAGCCTCGGACCGAGAAGGCAATGTTTCATCCTTCCTTTTCCGAGCATCTGTTTTTCGTTTATCAAGGCAAGAAACAGAACTCCGCCAAGGAGGTGTCCCATTTCAAGATGCGGATGCAAGACAAGGACCTGAGCCAAGAAATCGTTGAGATCTCCGACATCAGCCGTGCCTTGCCCGATGCAAACGACTTGCCGATGTTTTGCTCGCTGCTGGACCAGCACGAGGCCATCCTGTCGCGTTGTCTCGACCATGAGCCGCTGAAATCGCAATACCCCGACTTTCCGGGAACGATCAAGTCCTTGGGCGCCTGGGGTGGCGATTTCTTCCTGGCCGCTACGGCATGGGACGAGAAGGCCGTGAAAGCGTATTTCACCGCCAATGGCCTGGAAGTCATCGTGCCATATAAAAATTTCGTATCTTAGCCGTCTGAAACACCACCACCATGGACGAATTTTGGTCAAAACAAGCCTTTCGTGACGAGTTGCCTGAGGATTTTCACGGCGGCACGAAATGGCAAAGCCCTTCCAACATCGCTTTGGTAAAATACTGGGGAAAGCGAGGCAAGCAGCTTCCGCAGAACCCATCCATCAGCTTCACCCTGTCCAACTGCCGGACGGAGACCTCGGTCTTCTTCGAGAAGTCGGATCGTTTCGGCATGACCTTCCATCTCGACGGCAAGCCGACGCCGGAATTCCAGTCGAAGATCGAAGCCTTCCTGCTTCAAAACATCGAGGCATTCCCCTTCCTCAACCAGTTGGATCTGCATGTCAAGAGCCATAACACCTTCCCGCACTCCTCGGGCATCGCCTCCTCGGCCTCCTCGATGAGCGCGCTGGTGATGTGCCTCCTCGACATCGAACGCATGGCCAAGGGCGAGAAGGAGATCGACCTCAAGAAGGCCTCTTACTTCTCCAGGCTGGCTTCGGGAAGTGCCTGTCGCTCCGTCTTTCCAAAGATGGCGCTCTGGGGCAAGACGTCGTCGTTGGCAAGCAGTTCAGACGAGTTCGCCGTCTCGCTCGAGGACCAGATCGCCCCAGTGTTCCGGACATATCACGACAGCATCCTCATCGTCAGTGACGCTCCCAAAGAGGTGTCCAGCCGTGCCGGACATGCGCTGATGGACACGAACCCCTTCGCCGCTACCCGTTATGAGCAGGCTCGGCGACATATTGCGGAACTGCTCGAGGTGCTGCGCATCGGCGACATCGAGCGATTCATCCGCATCACCGAGGCCGAGGCCATGCAACTCCATGCCCTGATGATGTGCTCCGAGCCGTCGTTCCTCCTGATGAAACCCAATACCCTGAGGATCATCCAATCCGTGCGCGAGTTTCGTGAAGAGACCGACATCCCGGTGTGCTTCACCCTTGACGCGGGTCCCAACGTCCATGTGCTTTACCCCGACCGTCATGCGGAACTTGTGGAAAGGTTTATCCTGGATGAACTGGAACGTTACTGCACGGGCGGACAATGGATCGCCGACCAGATCGGCGACGGTCCCACCACAACCCACTAATCGCCATGCACGTCAACTACTATAGCAAGGTCATCCTCTTCGGCGAATACTCGATGATATTCGACAGTATCGCGTTGATGATTCCGTTGAAGCGATTCTCGGCCCAATGGCGTTTCACCGACAGGGACAAACCGGAATCGATCGCTTCCAATCGGAGTTTGAGCCGTTTTCTTTCATATCTTGCTCAAAACGAGGAACTTAGTTGTACTCTTGACCTGCAACGCTTTTGGGTGGATTTGGATCATGGTCTGCATCTGGATTCCAATGTCCCGTCCAGTTATGGCCTGGGTAGTTCGGGTACGCTCGTGGCTGCGGTTTACGACGCCTATGCCCTCCAAAAGACGGATGACTTGATGGACCTGAAACGGCTTTTCGGTATCATGGAGAGCTTTTTTCATGGCAGCAGTTCCGGCATCGACCCTTTGCAATGCTATCTGGGCGAACCCTTCAAGATCAGTTCCGAGGGCATCACGCGGTTGGGCGATGACTTTCTCAAGAAGGACATCCATGTCTGCCTGATCGACACGAAAGTGAAAAGCAAGACGGGGCCCTTGGTGGAATATTTCAAGCGGCAAAGGCAGGATGAGGTCTATCTCAAGGGCTTCCAGACGGAATACGTTCCCTTGGTCTCCCGTTGTATAGAAACGATGATCTTCGGGAATACGGAGACCTTCTTCGAGACCTTAGGCGAGTTGAGCCAGAAACAAATGAAGTTCCTCCGCCCGATGATCACCGACAACACCATCGACCTCTTCCTTGAAAAGCCTGATTTCCACTTCGGCGTGAAGATTTCCGGCTCTGGTGGGGGCGGATATCTATTGGGTTTCACGAATCGTCCGGAACAGGCCGAGACACTGCTTTCATCTTATGAGATTTGTTGGATTGATTAAATGTTGTGGCTTCGTGCCGCCCTTTTTGTTTTCTTAAGTTCTCGGGGATTTGTAATCCCCAGAAGTCGACGCCGCATTGCAAATGCGGCTGAACCTAAACTAAATCACTGATCAACTGACTAACTGACCAACTAATTGACTATCTTTGCCGCTAATTGAGTCCGATGAACGCCATCCGCACCATAGAACAACGCATTGAGAGCCTGCTGACACAGGTCATCGATTTCTTCTATCCTCCCTTTCGGAAGTTCATTCCCTTGGAGCTGTTCCGCTATGGTGCTTGCGGCGGCTTGAACCTGGCGCTGGAATGGGTGCTCTATTACGTCTTCTACCATTTCGTGTTCCACGGACACCTGTTTCGTTTCGGCCCCATCACCTTCACCCCGCATATCGCCGCCTTCGTCTTCAAGTTTCCCATCACCTTCCTGACGGGCTTCTGGATGGCGCGACACATCAGCTTCTCCGGCTCCACCTTGAGGGGCAGGACGCAGATCACCCGATACCTCATCGTCACCGTGGTGAACATCCTGATCAACTACTTCGGACTGAAGTTGTTCGTGGAGGTGTTCCAGTGGTGGCCGACCGTCTCTTACGTCATCATCTCCATCATCTGCGTGACGTTCAGTTACCTGACCAATAAATACTACTCCTTCAGAAAAAACAAATCAAACCATGAACAACCTTCAGTTGATCAAGAATAAGATTCACTTTTCACTTTCCACTTTTCACTTTTCACTTTCCGCCTGGCGTTCCCAGGGTCTGAAAGTCGCTTTCACCAATGGTTGCTTCGACATCCTTCATCGCGGACATGTGGAATACCTCGCGCAGGCGGCCGACATGGCGGATGTGCTGGTGGTGGGCCTGAACACCGATGCCTCTGTCAGAAGGCTGAAAGGTGAGGCCCGTCCCGTAAATGATCAGGAAGCCCGTGCCCTGGTGTTGGCCTCGTTGAGTTTCGTGGATGCCGTGGTGATGTTTGATGATGACACGCCCTTGGAGTTGATCAAGGCGATACGTCCCGATGTCTTGGTCAAAGGTGCGGATTACAAGGTGGAGGAGATTGTGGGCTATGATGTGGTCACTAGTTATGGTGGCGTGGTGAAGACGGTGCCGCTGGTTAAAGGTTTTTCTACGACGGAAATTCTTAATTTGAGACGGTAGCATCCCGTAGGGATGATACCAATCGGATTAACCGATTTGGCTCCAATCGAAAGTTTGTGCGAATAATTCCTTATAGTGTTCCCGTAGCATCCGATTCTCAGGCTTGATGAGCTTCGGATCGTCATTCAGGATGCGGATGGCCGCCTCTCTCACCTGGGGAATCAATGCCCCGTCTTTCTGTAAATCCCCGATGAGCATCTCGATCTGTCCCGACTGCCTTAATCCACCGGTCTCCCCGGGACCACGCAACTCAAGATCTACTTCGGCGATTTGGAACCCATCGTTGGTGGCGCACATGGTCTTCATGCGGGTTTTGCCGTCAGTGGTGAGTTTGTGGTCGGTGACTAAAATGCAATAGGACTGGTCGGCGCCGCGTCCCACACGGCCCCTGAGTTGGTGCAACTGTGACAGGCCGAAGCGGTTGGCGTTCTCAATGACCATCACGCTGGCGTTGGGAACGTTGACACCGACCTCGATGACCGTGGTGGCGACCATGATCTGGGTGTTCTTGGTGATGAACCGCTGCATCTCGAAGTCCTTGTCCTCGGGCTTCAGTTGGCCATGGCAGACGGAGATCTTGTACTGCGGCTCAGGGAAGTCCCTCAGCAAGGCCTCATAGCCCTCCTGAAGGGCGATCATATCGGTCTTCTCCGACTCCTTGATGACGGGATAGACGACATAGATCTGGCGTCCCTTGGCGATCTGCTGCTTCATGAACATCATGATGCGGTAACGGTCGTCGTCATACACATGATAAGTCTCCACGGGCTTCCGTCCGGGAGGCAATTCGTCGATCTTGGAGACATCGAGGTCGCCGTATTGGGTCATGGCCAAGGTGCGTGGTATAGGGGTGGCGGTCATCACCAGCATGTGGGGTGGCCGCTCGGTCTTCTCCCAGAAACGGGAGCGTTGCTGCACGCCGAAACGATGTTGCTCGTCGATGATGGCCAGGCCCAACTTCTTGAAGACCACCTTTTCCTCGATGAGGGCATGGGTGCCGACGATGATCTGAAGGCTTCCGTCTTCCAGTCCGCTGTAGATCTCCCGCCGTTCCTTGGTCTTGGTGGAGCCGGTGAGCAGGGCGAACTTGACGGGCATGTCCTTGAGTTGTTCCTTGAGGGTGGCGTAGTGCTGGGTGGCCAGGATCTCGGTCGGGGCCATCATGCAGGCCTGGTAGCCGTTGTCGAGGGCCAGGAGCATCACCATCAGGGCAACGATAGTCTTGCCGCTACCCACGTCGCCTTGGAGCAGGCGGTTCATCTGATGCCCGCTGCCCAAGTCGATACGGATCTCACGGATCACTCGCTTCTGCGCGTTGGTGAGCGGGAAGGGGAGGTGATCCTTGTAAAACGTGTTGAAATAGTCGCCCACCTGACTGAACACATAGCCCTGGTTCAGGCTCTCGCGGCGTTTCTTAGCCCTTAATAGCTTGAGTTGGAAGAAGAGATGCTCCTCGTATTTCAGTCGCCGGGTGGCCTGCTGGATCTCGATGTTGTTGGCCGGGATGTGAATCTGGTAGTAGGCGTATTTTCGGGGGATGAGCTGTTCCTGTTGCAGCAACGAGAGAGGCAGCGTCTCGGGGATATAATCCATCACCTGTTGCAAGATCTGCCGTTGGATCTTGGCGATCTGTCGGGTGCCGAGGCCGTGGTCTTTCATCTTCTCCGTGGTGTTGTACACGCCTTGCAGTCCCTCGCCGATGAGGGGGTCGTTGGGGTTGTACTCCTCGATCTCGGGGTGCGCGAAGTTGTAGTTGTGGTTGAACTCACTTGCCTTGCCGAAGAGGACGTACTTAACGCCTGGCTTGAAGCGGTTCTTGATCCATTTCAGTCCCCGGAAAAACACCAACTCGATGGAGCCGCTGTCGTCGGTGAACCTGGCTGTGGCTCGGGTGGCTCGTGGCGCGCCGATGAGTTGCACATGGTCGATGGTGCCGATGAGTTGGTAGTACACCAGGTCGTCGTTGACCTGCGCCACCTTGTGGATCTGGCTCTTGTCGATATACCGGAAGGGGAACTGGTTGAGCATGTCCATGAAAGTGAAGACCTTCAACTCCTTGTTGAGGATCTCTGCCTTCTTGGGCCCCACGCCCTTCAGGTAGCTGATGTTGGTATGCAGCAGGTTGACTTCCATGACGATGCTTTTTTATTCCTAGATTTTAACATATTCCTGCATGATCCATCGTTTGAGCAACGGATCCTGAATCTCGATATTTTTCCCTGACACGTCTATGAGGTTACGTTTCAAGAGGGCGTTTTTGAGGATGCGGATATTGCCGCTCGTCCCCAAATGATATTGTCTAAGCGTCTCGGTAGCGGAATAGTTCTTCACGCCATTGCAAACCGCGCAAAGGAAATTCCTTTGTTTCTCGGAGAGCGAATCCATTAAGTTGACAAATTGTAGGTTGAGCGAGTTGAGCATGGCCTGCAGGGCATGATCAACGGTTTCTCTTGAACAGGTTTTGCTGGTGCGTAGCCATGTGTATTGGGCAAGTTGCTGGACATAGTAAGGATGGTTTTCCACTTGTTCAGCCAGGTATCCGGCCATTTCCGCAGTGATGTTTTTTCCCGTGTCCTTAAATCGGGTGACGATATATTTTTTCCACTCCTCATTGGAGATCTTGTCGATGAACATCATGTCGCCAAATCGGTATAACGGACTGTTATATTGCCCAAAGATCTTCAGCATCATGTGCTTTTTGCTGCCATAAAGGATGTAGGCGACGTTTTGGTGGTTTTGCCAATGGTCTCTAAGGATCTTTTGGAATCTTTTGGTATCCTTAAAATCTCCAATCTGCTGAAACTCATCAATACAAACGACCACTTTCTTCTTTTTCTTGAGAGCGATTTGTTGTGGTAAGTCCAAGATGTCCTCTTCGATGTTGCTGTCTTTGACATCAACCCCTAAGGCGATCTCATATTGTCCCGAAGGATCCGAGATGGAGAGCTTTGGTAATAGACGGGAGATAAACTCCTTGGCGTTAGATAGTAGAGATTCGGCTGAGGATGAGATGTCCTCCATGATCTTTTTCGCGTATAATTCGTAAAATTCTTCTGGAGTCTCGCATTTGAACACATTCATCCGGACAAATAAATATTCTTTCTGTTTGTTGTCCAAGGAAGAGATTGCTTTAGCGACCAACGAGGATTTTCCCCATCTTCGCGGAGATATGATGACGGTATTGGTAAGCGACTGGAAATTAAACATCAATTTCGATGTTTCTTCGGTTCTGTCCGTAAAATCAAGTGATTCAACAATCTTACCGTATGAAAAAGGTATATTCATGGCCTATTTTTTTTGCAAATGTAATAAATTTATATGATACAAAATTATATGATATAAAATTATATGATATAAAATTATTTCATCTACCCTGCTTTTGCCCGGCTCTTGTTCACCAAGATCACGCCGGTGAACACCAAAGCCGCCGCCACGACTTTCTGCCAGTTGAGACGGTCCATGCCCAGCACGATGCTGGTGATCATCCCGATCAAAGGCTGCACGTAGCTGTATAGACTGACTACCGTGGGACGTAACTGTTTCTGCCCGATGGGCAACAGGAAATAGGCGATGAAGGTGGCAAAGAAGATGATATATCCCAACTGGAGCCAGTAGCTGTGGCTCATCTCGGCAAAAGGCAGATGCGTTAGCTCCTTCAGGTCGAGCGGTACGGCCACGATGGTGGAAAACAGGAAGATCCACTTCATGAAGGTGACCACGTGGTATCTGGAGATCAGCGGTCGGAAGATGCCGAGATAGGAGGCGAAGAACACGCAGTTGCCGATCATCAGCAGGATGCCGATGGGCTTGGTCTCGCTGACGCCACCTGTGTGTGCGCTGATGGTGTTCAACACCAGCATGATGACACCGATGAAACTGATGGCCACGCCGCCGGCTTTCTTCCAGGTGATGGGCTCCTTCAGGGCGATGGCGGCCACGAACATGGTGAAAATCGGCGTAGTGGAGGTGATGATGGAGGTGTCCAGGGGCGTGGTGAATTTGCTGGACTCAAGGTAGGCGAGTTGGGTAAGGAAGAAGCCGAGCATCGAGGCGACAAAGATCCCACAGAGGTCTTTGAACGGAACCTTCTCCTTAGGCAAAAACAGGGAGATGAGCCAGAAGAGCAGGCAGGCACCCACGGAACGGAAACAGAACAAACCCAAAGAGCTGACCAGATGGGTGTTGGTCAGCTCTTTGCAGATGATGATGT
>JAEEGL016137420.1_pt1 | contig 25135 bp, 19 predicted proteins | sample 9134231 | NCBI WGS metagenome assembly JAEEGL01 (sample SAMN16246548, study PRJNA631951) | gut metagenome | biome: gut microbiome; feature: rumen; material: fiber-attached | host: Bos | place: Iran: Karaj | collected 2018-10 | reverse complement strand
GCCTTTATCGTTATAGGTGTGGCTTGCATCATCTATGCTATATTCGAACTTATCAACTGGTTTAAGTTTACCCGTATTCGTCCAAAGAAAAATGAAAACTTGGATGTCACAAAACTCGATAAGAGCGATGTGGACATTGAGGATGCACAGATTGTAGAGGATGATGAAACAGAATGAGATATTGAAGAACCTCAAGGTGGAGGAACTGAATCCCATGCAGCTGGCCACACTGGAAGCTTATGGGGTGGATAAGAACTTGGTATTGCTTTCTCCAACAGGATCAGGCAAGACAATAGCTTTTCTTTTACCTTTGGTGTTACGCCTGCAAGAGGACAATGATGAGGTGCAGGCAGTGGTGTTGGTACCATCCAGAGAGTTGGCACTTCAGATCGAGACTGTATTCAAGCAGATGGGAACGCCGTTTAGGGTGATGAGCTGTTATGGAGGTCGTCCTGCTATGGATGAACATCGTACCATGAATGGCATTCATCCACAAGTGATAGTGGGTACGCCAGGACGTATGAATGATCATTTGCAGAAGCGAAACTTCAATGCCAAGACGGTGACGACACTGGTGATTGACGAATTTGACAAGTGTCTGGAGTTTGGTTTCCAAGACGAGATGTCAGAGGTAATCAGTCAGTTACCCTCGCTGAAAAAACGTGTGCTGCTATCAGCTACCGATGCGGATGAGATACCTCAGTTTACAGGGGTAGCTACCTCAGAAGAGGGGAAGTTGTTGAAGAATAAGGTCATCAAACTGGATTTCTCTCAGTCGAATTATGGCGCTACCAACTTATTGTTGCAAGTGGTACACTCCCCAGAAAAGGATAAGTTAGAAACGCTCTATCGTCTGTTGTGCCAACTCGGTACGCAGACTTCACTCGTTTTTGTGAACTACCGAGAGAGTGTTGAACGTGTGACGGGTTATTTGCAGGCCAAGCGTTTCCCTTGCGATATGTTTCATGGTGGTATGGAACAAGATGATCGTGAACGGTCTCTCTACAAGTTCCGAAATGGCACATGCCCAGTATTGATATCGACTGACTTGGCGGCTCGTGGTCTGGATATACCAGGTATTGACAATGTGATTCATTATCACCTGCCCGTCAATGAGGAGTCATTTACACACCGTAACGGTAGAACGGCACGATGGGATGCTACAGGATGTTCTTACATGATTCTTGGCCCAGAGGAGCATTTGCCTGACTATGTGGATACTGATACTCCTGTGTATGAATTGCCAGAAGAAACACCTAAACCTCCAAAGCAGGAGTGGGCCACTATTTATATAGGTAGAGGTAAGAAAGATAAACTCAACAAAGTGGACGTAGTGGGTTTCTTTTATAAGAAAGGTCGCTTGGACAGAAATGACTTGGGACAGGTAGATGTAAAAGACCATTATGCTTTTGTGGCTGTCAAACGTGCGAAAGTCAATCAGTTGCTTAAATTGGTGGCTGGTGAAAAGATAAAAGGGATGCGAACTATTATCGAAGAAGCAATATAAAAATGTTCGTGTTTCTTTGTCATGAACAAATAAATTGCTAACTTCGCACCGTATAAATTAAAAAATAAGAAAACAAAATAGATTTTTTAATAAACAAATGCTTTATGAAGAAGTATAATTTCAATGCAGGTCCTTCTATTCTCCCTCGTGAGGTGATTGAGGCTACTGCCCAACAGATTCTTGATTTCAATGGTTCAGGTTTGTCTCTGATGGAAATCAGCCATCGTGCAAAAGATTTTCAGCCAGTAGTAGATGAGGCTGTGGCTCTTATTAAAGAAATTCTTGATATCCCTGAGGGTTATTCAGTAATCTTCCTTGGAGGTGGTGCCAGCTTGGAGTTCTGCATGATACCTTATAACTTCCTGGAGAAGAAGGCTGCTTACCTGAATACGGGTGTTTGGGCTAAGAAGGCTTTGAAAGAAGCTAAGGGTTTTGGCGAGGTGGTGGAAGTGGCTTCTTCTGCTGACAAGAACTTTACTTATATTCCAAAGGGCTGGACTTGTCCTACTGATGTGGACTACCTGCATGTTACGACTAACAATACTATCTATGGTACTGAAATCCGCAAGGATCTGGATGTTCCAGTGCCTATGATTGCTGATATGTCATCTGATATCTTCAGCCGTCCTATTGATGTGAAGAAGTACAAATGTATTTATGCCGGTGCGCAGAAGAACTTGGCTATGGCAGGTGTTACACTGGTGATAGTGAAGGATGATGAGTTGGGTAAGGTAAGCCGCTACATTCCTACGATGCTTGACTATCGTACTCATGTGTCTAAGGGCTCTATGTTCAACACTCCTCCAGTAGTACCGATTTATTCAGCTTTGGAAACACTGCGTTGGATTAAGAAGTCGGGTGGTGTTGAGGAAATGGATCGCAGGGCTAAAGAGCGTGCAGAGATGCTGTATGCTGAGATTGACCGCAACAAGATGTTCCGTGGAACTGTAGTTCCTGAGGACCGTTCATTGATGAACCTTTGCTTCGTGATGGCTGATGAGTACAAGGATCTGGAGAAAGATTTCTTGGACTTTGCAGTAGCTAACGGCATGGTAGGTGTTAAGGGACATCGTGATGTGGGTGGTTTCCGTGCATCTTGCTACAATGCCCAGCCGCTTGAGGGCGTGAAAGCACTGGTGGCTTGCATGCAGTTGTTTGAGTCAAAACATTAAAAGATAACTTTAGTTCCCCCTCTTGTGTAGAGAGGGGGATTTTATTATTAATAACATGAAAGTTTTAATTGCTACAGAAAAGCCGTTCGCCAAAGTGGCTGTTGACGGCATTCGTCAGGAAATTGAAGCAGCTGGTTACGAACTGGCTTTACTGGAAAAATATACAGAAAAGGCTCAGCTGTTGGATGCAGTGAAAGATGCTGATGCTGTGATTATCCGTAGTGATATCATAGACAATGAAGTGCTCGATGCTGCCAAACAACTGAAGATTGTAGTGCGTGCTGGTGCTGGTTACGACAATGTGGATTTGGAAGCTGCTACTGCTCATAATGTGGTAGTGATGAATACCCCTGGTCAGAACTCTAATGCTGTGGCTGAACTGGTTTTCGGTTTGTTGGTATTTGCCGTTCGTAATTTCTATAATGGAAAGGCGGGTACAGAGTTGAAGGGTAAGAAATTAGGTATCTTGGCGTTTGGTAATGTGGGCCGTAATGTGGCACGTATAGCAGAAGGCTTTGGTATGGAGATTTATGCCTACGATGCATTCTGCCCTAAAGAGGTGATTGAAGCTGCTGGTGTGCATGCTGTTGATTCAACGGAAGCTTTGTTCGATGCTTGCGACATTGTTTCTCTGCATATTCCAGCAACCCCAGAAACTAAGAACTCAATCAATTATGAGATGGTGAATCGTCTGCCGAAGGGTGGTATCTTGATTAACACCGCTCGTAAAGAGGTGATTGATGAGGCTGGTCTGATTAAGTTGATGGAAGAACGCGAAGACCTGAAATATGTTTCTGATATTGCTCCTGCTGCAGCTGAAGAGTTTGCAGCTAAGTTTGCTGGTCGCTATTTCGCTACTCCTAAGAAGATGGGTGCACAGACAGCTGAGGCTAACATTAACGCAGGTATTGCTGCTGCCAAGCAGATAGTAGGTTTCTTGCGTGATGGCATCACCAAGTTCCAGGTGAATAAATAATGGACGATACCTATAAAACGATATCAAAACAGGCAGAAGGAACTTACACCGAAAAACGGAGTAAGTTCCTTGCGTTTGCTATACCAGTACGTACCCTTGATGAAGTGAAGGAACACCTCAAATTCTTTGAAAAGAAATACTTTGATGCTCGCCATGTATGTTATGCCTATATGTTGGGGGCCGAGCGAAAAGACTTTCGTGCAAATGACAATGGTGAACCTAGTGGTACTGCGGGACGTCCTATCCTGGGACAAATTAATTCTTTTGGCTTAACAGATATCTTGATTGTGGTGGTGCGCTATTTTGGTGGTATTAAATTGGGTACCAGTGGACTGATCGTTGCTTACAAGGCAGCTGCACAAGAAGCACTTAATGCTGCTGATATCATAGAAAAGACTGTTGATACAGAAATCTCTTTTGGCTTCGAATATCCTTTTCTGAATGACGTGATGCGTATCGTAAAAGAAGAAAGTCCTGAGATTGTGTCCCAGGACTTTGAGTTTGATTGCCGAATGACATTACGCATTCGTAAAAGTATGTCTGAAAAGCTTAGACAACGTTTGCAGAAAGTAGAAACTCTTAGGATTATTGAAGATTGAGTTTCTTCCTCTTTCCTTAATCCTCAAATTTTTGATATCGGGTAGCGAGCAACTTGCGGTCACCCAAGGTATCATTCACCCTTGCAACGTTAATCCAGAACTTGTTCTCTTTCACACTTTCAATAGGATAGGCTGCCTTTTCACGGCTATAGCTGTGATTCCATTCATTGGCTACTACCTCATATTCTGGGTGAGGAGCATTTACCAAAACATTATCAGCTTTGTCGGCTGAACCGTTCCTTACTTCCTCAATTTCCTGCCAGATAGATTGCATTACATCAATGAAATTGTTCAGTTCAGCCATACTTTCACTCTCTGTAGGTTCTACCATCAAGGTTCCATGAACTGGGAATGAAAGTGTAGGAGCATGATAACCATAGTCCATCAATCGCTTGGCAATGTCAGCTTCGCTTACACCCACTTCTTCATGCAGTTTTCTGCAATCCAATATCATCTCGTGTCCTACAAATCCATTTATACCACGATAAACGATACCGTAGGTGTCTTCCAGACAGGCTGCCATATAGTTGGCACTCAGGATGGCTATCTTTGTAGCACGAGTCAAGCCTTCTGTACCCATCATGCGAATATATCCATAAGCTATAGGCAAGATACCTGCGCTGCCAAATGGAGCAGCTGCAACTTCATTAGCGGCATTGCCAAACAGCGGATGACCTGGGAGGAATGGAACCAAGTGTTGCTTTACGCATACAGGACCAACGCCAGGACCACCACCTCCATGAGGAGAAGAAAATGTTTTATGCAGGTTCAAGTGGCAAACATCGGCTCCGATAGTGCCAGGATTGGTTATGCCCACCTGGGCATTCATATTAGCACCATCCATATAAACCTGTGCCCCACGAGCATGGATAATATTACAAATCTCCTTAATTTCTACCTCAAAGATGCCGTGGGTAGAGGGGTAGGTAATCATTAATGCAGCCAATGATTCTTTGTAGGTTTCAGCTTTCTCACGCAAGTCATTCAAATCAACATTACCTTTATCGTCACAAGCTACTGTGATTGGGGTAAAGCCAGCTTGAACGGCTGATGCAGGATTGGTGCCATGAGCTGAAGCAGGAATGAGTACAATGTTGCGTTGCAGCTGGTTAATGCTTTCCAGATAAGAGCGTATGATGCGCAATCCTGTGTATTCGCCAGCAGCACCTGAGTTGGGTTGTAAGGTTACACCATCGAAACCAGTAATGATTTGCAACTCCTCGCATAAATTATCTATCAACTTTCGATAGCCTGCAGCCTGGTCGGCTGGCACTAATGGATGAAGGTTGGCAAATTCAGCCCGACTCAAAGGAAGCATTTCTGAGGCTGGGTTCATTTTCATGGTGCAAGAACCTAATGAAATCATAGAGTGGGTAAGGGATATGTCCTTACGATCAAGACGCTTGATATAGCGCATCATCTCCATCTCAGTGTGGTATTTTTGGAATACTTCATGTGTCAGGTAGGGCGATGTGCGCGACAATACCTTATTAATATTATTTATAACAGGTACGTCCTCAATGGCTTCAAACTCATGCTGAGCAGCTGTAGCGAAAATGCGAAGCAATTCATTTACGGCAGAGATATCTGTTGTTTCATCGATACTCAGTCCTACATGTCCATTGCTGAAGTAATGCAGGTTCACCTTATGCTGAAGCGCTACCGCTTTCAGTTGTTCTATTGTTGTTCCCTTAGGCAGACCTAAATGGAGTGTATCGAAATATTGTTCATTAAATTGTTTGTAGCCGTATGACTCTAGTTTCTCAGCCAATAATGAGGCAATGCTATGGATACGTTCAGCAATGTTGTGGATGCCTTCCTGTCCGTGGTAAACTGCATAAAAACCAGCCATGATTGCTAATAATGCCTGTGATGTACAGATATTAGAAGTTGCTTTTTCACGTTTGATATGTTGCTCACGGGTTTGCAAAGCCATGCGGAAACAAGGCTTGCCGTATTTATCTTTTGACAAACCGATAATACGTCCTGGCATCTGACGCTTGTATTCGTCACGAGTGGCGAAATAGGCAGCAGAAGGACCACCATAATACATAGGTGTTCCTAAACGTTGTGAACTACCAAAAACGATGTCGGCACCCCATTCTCCAGGAGGCGTAAGCAAAGCTAAACTTAGAATGTCAGCTGCTACAGCTACTTTACAATCATTTGTATGTGCTTGTTCAACAAATGTGCGATAGTCTTCTATATTTCCATCTGAGTTAGGATACTGAATGATGCAAGCAAATATGTCTGGTGACAAGCTAACTGTCTTATAGCTACCTGTTTTGATAACAATCCCCTGTGGAATGGCACGAGTCTTCATCACTGCCAAGGTTTGTGGGAAGATGCTTTCATCTACAAATACCACGTTTGCTCCAGCTTTCTGTTGTGCACGAGATCGGATGTTATACATCATTGTTACAGCTTCTGCAGCGGCTGTTGCTTCGTCCAGTAATGAGCAATTAGCCAGAGGCATAGCAGTAAGGTCAGCAATAGCAGTTTGGAAATTAATCAAAGCTTCCAGTCTACCTTGAGATACTTCAGATTGATATGGCGTATATGAAGTGTACCACACAGGATTTTCTAAAACGTTGCGTTGAATCACAGCTGGTGTTATGGTGTTATACCATCCCATACCAATGTATGTGGTGTATAACTTGTTCATGGCAGCCAAATCAGAAATATGTTTGGCAAACTCATGTTCTGTCATTGCTTCAGGCAAATTTAATGGCTTCTCTAAACGGATGTCACTAGGGATAGTCTTGTCAATTAGTTCATCAAGGTTTTTTACCCCTATTCTCTGCAACATCAACTGCTCGTCGGCTTCAGTGATACCGACATGACGATTTACCAAAAGGTCTGTTTTCATCTTAGTTATTAGGTTATATAGTTATTATTTTACTCCTTTTTGTTTTAGAATAATAATTAAATCCTAAAAAAAGGATTATCTGTTTTTTCTATACCAATAGAAGTAGGAGCTCCATGTCCAGGATAAACAATCGTATCATCAGGTAAAACAAACAGTTTTTCGCAAATGCCTTCTATCAGTGTGTCAAAGTTACCCCCAGCTAAATCAGCACGTCCAATACTCCCTTGGAAAAGTACATCCCCTGAGAACAAACAGTTTTCTGCTGCACAATAGAATACTATACTGCCGGGTGAGTGCCCAGGCACATGGATAACTTCCAACTTGGTGTTGCCGAAGGTAACGATATTTCCTTCGTGAAGGTGCACAGCGGGTGGGGCAGGCGCTTGATCTAACCTCACACCAAACATTCGACTTTGTTTGGGTGCTTCTTCAACCCAAAATAGGTCTGCCTCATGGGCCTCACTTTTAACGCCGAAGGTCCTTTCACAAAAAGGATTGCCACAGATATGATCTATGTGAAGATGTGTATTTAGAAGATGCTTCACTACTAACTCATTACTGCTGATGTAATCCTTTAAGGCGGTTTTCTCCTCCTCGTAATAACATCCAGGGTCAATTAGAACCGCTTCATGAGTCTCGTCCCAGAGTACATAGCTGTTCACAGGGAACATGTTAAATTCAAATCTCTTGATTTTCATATGGCTGTAAATACAACTTTCTTAGTTTCAAAATATGCTTCTTCAAAATAATCAGAGAGGTCCCATAAAAGGCTCCTGTTTTTTAAATGTATAATCTCTAGTTCTAGTTCTCCACCTTTCAAACAAATAATGCCGTTGGGCAGGGCATTCTGTTGCTTCTTGCTAATGTTCTTTCTGGCTAATTTAACCAAATCTTCCATTGGCATTACAGCACGACTTACAACATAGTCGAACTTCGCTTTTTCCTCCTCAACTCTTTCGTGAGCAAAAGATACATTTTTTAGTCCAATACTCTGACTAACTTCAGTTGCCACACGAATCTTTTTACCTATACTGTCAATAAGGTGGAATTTTACTTCTGGGAAATAAATGGCTAATGGTATGCCAGGAAAACCACCTCCAGAGCCTAAATCCATGACCGTAGTTCCAGGTTTAAAATTGATAACTTTAGCAATGCCCAGTGAATGCAGCACATGGTGTTCGTAAAGATTGCCAATGTCCTTGCGAGATATGACATTGATTTTTGCATTCCAATCCTCATATAAAGCACCCAATGCTTCAAACTGACGCTGTTGCTCTATTGTCAGTCCGTCGAAATACTTGTATATTATTTCCCAGTGATTATTGTCCATTGATAGATCGATTTATTTCCTTAACTCTTTTACGATCATATATTCTGTATTCAAAATAGGCTCGAGTTGTTTAAAACTCAAGTCAATTTCTATTGGTCCTAACACATAAGGAGCAATTTCATAAATATTATAAAGAAATGAAATACCTCCCGGAGTTAGCTTGAAGTTTTCGGTAGGGATAATGTCAGCTGTTGTACCATATCCAAATTCCTCCAACTCATCTTGTGTTGATGCCCCAACATCTTCCATCAGCTGGGAAACCAGCATATCTGTCAATTCTTCATCATATTCTCCAATAAGCAGATCGTTTAGCTCAATCTGTTTCAAAGTGCGTAAGTCAATATTTTGGAAATATGTAAAATATACAGGGTGGGCACCACCAGTAAATTCTTCCATATAAAAACGGTAGGTAAGTAGGTGCTTGTCGTAATATTCTACTTTAGTTTCTGTTTCATGTTCGTAGGAATACCAGACTTCATTAGGCTTCTCTCCCATTTCTGCACTTTCTTCCCGATACATTGGTTCCAGGTCTTTACGATAAGTAGAGAAATAATTATCAGCATATAGTCTTACGGCTTGTTCTGGATGCTGAGAAGAGAATCGGTCTCCGAACACCAGTCCTTGCAGCATGTGATTAATGCTGTCTTTCATCCTTTCGTCTGAAGATTCTTTTATGAAAGTAAAATCCATTTTTAATTTTGCCAGAGGCTTACTTTCATCAGCAAATAGATGTTGGCTTTCCTCAAGTGTGATATTGTCAAACTTTAGGTTGCCTGGCAGTCTGCTTTCTTGTTTGCATGCAATAAAAAAAATGCTGAAAGAAAGCATTATGCAAAATGTACTAACAAATTGTTTTCTCATGCCTCTAGCTGTTTATTTGGATAAGCAAATTCAGATAGCGAAGATACGAATAATTTTTCTTATCTTTGCAATCGGAAAACAAAAAAAGCATGGGAAATCTCATTATAGAAGATTGGGGGCTCATAGATTATGCGAAAGCATGGAAAAGACAAGAGCTTCTTTTTCACCAAAGAATTAAAGAGAAAGGGAATGGTGAATCAGAGGCTATCGATCATGTTATTTTTTGTGAACATTCCCATGTATATACATTAGGACGTAGTGGTAAGTTTGATAACTTACTAGTATCTGAGCAATCATTAAAACAAATAGGAGCTTCTTTCTATCATATCGACAGGGGTGGAGATATAACATATCATGGACCAGGGCAGTTGGTTTGCTATCCAATCCTTGATCTAGAACGATATCATTTAGGACTAAAAGAATATATTTATTTATTAGAAGAAACAGTAATTCTCCTTTGTTCTTTATATGGCATTAATGCTATGCGATTGGATAAGGCTACAGGCGTTTGGTTGGATGCTCATACTCCTCGTGCTCGCAAAATTTGTGCGATAGGAGTAAGGAGTAGCAGATATGTTACCATGCATGGTTTTGCCTTAAATGTTAATACTGACCTTCGCTATTTCAGCTATATTAATCCTTGTGGATTTGTTGATAAAGGAGTTACTTCCCTTGCTCAAGAATTACGAACTAATGTACCCATGGAGGATGTTAAACACCATCTTTCAGAGATAATGATAGAATTACTTAAAAAAGAATTATGAAGATAACGTCAGCTGAATTTGTTATTAGTAACACAGATGTGAACAAGTGCCCAAAAACGGGCTTTCCTGAATATGCTTTCATTGGTAGGAGTAATGTCGGTAAATCAAGCTTAATCAATATGTTAACTGGATTTAAGAAGTTGGCTATGACTTCTTCTACACCAGGAAAGACGTTGCTCATCAATCATTTCTTAATTAACAAGCAATGGTATTTGGTGGATTTGCCTGGATATGGTTATGCTAATCGCAGTAAAAAAGGTGTTGCTGATATACAACGTGTTATTGGGACATATCTGGAAAACCGTATGGAGATGACCTGTCTTTTCGTATTGATTGATAGCCGTCTAGAACCACAAAAGATTGATCTGAGTTTCATGAACTGGCTTGGTGAAAATCAAATTCCTTTTGCCATTGTATTTACGAAAGTCGATAAGCTGTCTAAATCACGTACAAATAGCAATATTAAAATATATCTTGAAAAGTTGAAAGAACAATGGGACGAGCTCCCTCCGTATTTTATAACTTCCTCACTTAGTGGAGCAGGGAAAGAAGAGATATTGTCTTATATCGACTCGATAAATAGTACACTGACCAAAAAAAATATATAATTGTTCACTTTTTTAATAAAAGTGTGCAATGATACAAACTATTTTTTGTAAATTTGCGGTCTTGTTTAGAAGAATATATACAGTTTGATTAAAAGAAATATTGAAAATGAGCTTACTATCAGAGAAGTTAGGTAAATACCAAGAGCCTCAATATTACAAGGCTAAGGGCATCTATCCCTATTTCCGAGAGATTGACAGTCACCAAGGCACCGAAGTCATGATGAGCGGCAAGAAAGTCTTAATGTTTGGCTCAAACGCTTATACAGGCCTAACCTATGACCAGAGAATTATTAACGCTTCTATAGAGGCTACTAAAAAGTATGGAACTGGTTGCGCAGGATCACGTCTGTTGAATGGTACACTTGATTTACATGTTCAGCTTGAGAAAGAACTTGCTGCCTTTTTAGGTAAAGAAGAAGCCATGTGTTTCTCTACAGGTTTCACTGTGAACGAAGGGGTTATTCCTCAATTAGTGGGACGTGGAGACTATATCATATGTGATGACCGTGATCATGCTTCAATTGTAGATGGTCGTCGCCTTTCTTTTGCTACCCAGTTGAAATACAAACACAATGATATGGATGCATTAGAAAAAGAGCTGAAGAAGTGTGAACCTAATGCTATAAAGTTGATTGTTGTCGATGGCGTCTTTTCAATGGAAGGTGATTTGGCAAATTTGCCTGAGATTATTCGACTGAAGAAGAAATATAACGCATGTGTTTATGTAGATGAAGCACATGGTATTGGCGTGTTTGGTAAACAAGGACGTGGTGTTTGTGATTATTTTGGTGTAACTGACGATGTTGAAATTATAATGGGTACATTCAGCAAATCACTTGCATCTTTGGGCGGTTTTGTGGCTGGCGAGTCTCCAGTTATCAACACCTTGCGTCACAGTGCACGCTCATACATATTCCAGGCTAGTAGTACTCCAGCTGCAACCGCTGCTACCATTGAAGCCCTTCATATCATTCAGAGCGAACCAGAGCGACAGGAGAAACTTTGGGAAATAACAAACTATGCTTTAGAAGAATTCCGCAACGCAGGTTTTGAGATAGGTGATACTCAGTCACCAATTATCCCCCTGTATGTTCGCGATACATATAAGACGTTTGCTGTGACTAGATCAGCATTTGATGAAGGTATTTTTATTAATCCGGTTATTCCACCAGCATGTGCTCCTCAAGACACTTTAGTACGTGTTGCTTTGATGGCAACTCACACGAAAGAACAGATTGACTATGCAGTGGAACATCTTGCAAAATGTTTCCGAGAATTAGACATTATTCATTAAAAATGTGTGATTAATATTTTTTTTCTAGAAATATTTTGAATTAATAAAAAACCTATTTATCTTTGCAAAAGAAATATAACAGGCAAAACATATTAAATCTCTCTGTAAGTTTTTGAATTAGATGTTGTAGTGAATGGGGGAGAAGGAATGTGAATTTCTTCTCCCTCAGTTTTTTTATTTGAAAACTATTATTTACCTTTGACACGTGTAAACCTTAAACTGTATTGCCATGAATCAATCTGTCGTTTATAAATTCCTGTTTAATACTTTACTGTTTCTCTCATCATGTGTTGTAATGGCCCAGAATTATGGGGTTACACATACAGGTAGAAATACAGGACAGTCTCAATATCCTTTAAAAGAATATCATGAACTTGAGAATCCTGTACAAGTTAATTATGAATTATGGAATGGTATCGAAGGTAAGCATGTTGTATGGGGATCTATTGATGAACGCTATAAACAAGAAGAACCACCCCAGATTTTGCAAGCAAAGTCAATAGAGGTTACGGCATGGAGAGGAGAACGTGTACATTCACAATTTGTAGTTTATGGAAATGAATACATCAGAAACTTAAAGTTTGAAGTATCAGATCTTGTTTCGCGACAAGGGAATATCATTGGTCAGGATAGGTTGCTGAAAGGATTTGTTCGTTATGTAATGACCGATGAATTAAACAAAGATGGGAAAAGTGGCTGCAGTAGGCGCCCAGATGCTTCTTTATGGGATTCTACGTTAGTGGCTGATGTAATTGACCATATAGCAACCGAGTTGGAAGTTAAAGCTTTTAACACCCAAGCTGGTTGGATACGTGTATGGGTGCCACAAGATGCTCCTTCTGGGGACTATGCAGGAACTGTAACTGTAAAAGACGGCAATATTATCCTTGACAAATTAACGCTCAGATTGCATGTAAAGAATCACGTGTTGCCTATGCCTGAAGAATGGTCTTTCCATCTTGATTTGTGGCAAAACCCTTATGCAGTAGCACGGTATTATCAGGTAGAACCATGGAGTGATGCTCATATGGAAGCAATGAAACCTATTATGAAGCTTTATCAGCAAGCTGGTGGAAAGGTAATCACAGCTTCTATTATGCACAAGCCATGGAATGGTCAGACATTTGATTATTTTGAATCAATGGTGACGTGGATAAAGAAACTTGATGGCTCATGGGCATTTGACTTCGCCATTTTCGACAAATGGGTTGAGTTTATGATGAGTTTGGGCATAAACAAAGAGATTGGCTGTTATTCAATGGTTCCTTGGGCGTTATCCTTCCAATACTTTGACCAAGCGACTAATTCCTTTAAATATTTACATGCCGAGCCTGGTGATGCTGCTTATGATGAGATGTGGACTGCGATGCTTTCTGCTTTTGCCAAACATTTGCGTGAGAAAGGATGGTTTGACATAACTCATATAGCCATGGATGAGAGGTCAATCGATGTAATGCTGAAGACACTTAAAGTGATTCGCAAGGCCGATCCTAATTTTAAAATATCAATGGCTGGCAGTCTATACGATGAGTTGGTTGATGAGCTTAATGATTATTGCATTACAATGAGTCAAAAATGGGCTGATGATATCATTGAGAAACGCCGTAATGAAGGAAAGATTACGACTTTCTATACTTGTTGCGCTGAAGCATATCCCAATACATTTACTTTTAGTGCCCCAGCTGAGGCTGAGTGGTTAGGTTTATATGCTTTAAAAGCCAATCTTGATGGTTATCTGCGCTGGGCATTCAATAGTTGGGTACAAGAACCCTTGCTTGATAGTCGTTACATTACTTGGGCTGCTGGTGATACTTATTTGGTCTATCCCGAGGCACGTACAAGTATTCGATTTGAGCGTTTAGTATCAGGAATTCAAGATAATGAGAAGATAAAGATACTTAGAAAAGAATTGAAGCCAACTGCCTTAAAGAGGCTTGATAAGATACTTAGCACTTTTGATGAAACTAAGTTGCCAACCATATCTGCTTCTTCTTTTGTTAAGAACGTAAAGGCAGAAATAGATAGGTTCTAAGAGTTTCTTATTAGTGAAACAGAAGTTTTTTTTGAAAAAAATGCAAGAACGCTTGCATGTGTGAAAAATAAGTTTTACCTTTGCAACGCTTTTTAAAAAAGCCTTCGGGGTGTAGCGCAGTCCGGTTAGCGCACCTGCTTTGGGAGCAGGGGGTCCCAAGTTCGAATCTTGGTACCCCGACAGGAATGGATTAAGGTTGATAAAAAAGAAAAAGGCAGTTGCGATTCTATCATTATCGTGACTGCCTTTTTTTAAATCATATGACAATGAAGAGGGAAGAGCAGATTAAGAGAATTCAAGATTGTAATAAAATCTGGGATTTTGTAGTCATTGGAGGTGGAGCTACAGGTTTAGGTTGTGCAGTTGACGCCGCATCTCGAGGCTATCAAGTAGCTATGCTGGAACAAGATGACTTCGCTAAATGTACATCAAGTCGAAGCACCAAATTGGTACATGGTGGTGTTCGTTATCTCCAAAAAGGAGATGTAATGCTTGTATTGGAAGCTTTGCATGAGAGAGGCCGTATGAAAGCTAATGCTCCTCATCTGGTAAAAAACCAGTCATTCGTAATTGCCAATTATACATGGTGGGACAATTTTCTCTATTTCTGTGGGCTTACCTTTTATGATATGCTTTCATGGGGATTTGGATATGGACATTCTAAATTCATTCGTAAAAAAAGTGTATTGCATAGGCTGCCTGCAATTAAACAACAAGGTTTAAAGGGAGGAATTGTATATCATGATGGACAATTTGATGACTCTCGTATGGCGATTAATCTGGCTGAAACATGCATAGAACAAGGTGGTGTTGCGATTAATCATATGAAAGTAATTGGCATATCACACAATGCTAAAGGTAAGATTTGTGGGGTGAAGGCTGTTGATAATGAGACTGGCGATATTTATGAGATTCATGCTAAAGCTGTGATAAATGCTGCAGGTATTTTTGTAGATGAAGTAATGAAGTTAGATGAATCAGGGCATAAGCCGATGGTAAAGCCCAGTCAAGGTGTTCATCTTATATTAGATATGAAGTTCCTTCAAGGAAATGATGCTTTGATGGTACCTAAAACCAGTGATGGTAGGGTGCTGTTTGCTGTCCCTTGGCACAACAGAGTTGTAGTGGGTACAACAGATGTGTTGCGTGAATATCCTGAAAGTGAGCCACGTGCATTAGAAGAAGAAATAGACTTCATACTTAAGACTGCTGGTTTGTATATGGTACCTGCTCCTACTCGCGAGGATATAATAGGTGTATTCGCTGGACAAAGACCATTGGCGGCGCCTAAAAAAGAAGGTAAAAGTGCTAAAGAAATATCGCGTAGCCATAAAATTATAGTTTCTGACAATGACCTAATAACCATCACTGGTGGTAAGTGGACAAGCTATAGATTGATGGCTGAGGACACTATTGATAAGGCAATTGCCATGAAATTGGTGGAGAAACGCAAGTGTGTCACTAAACATTTAAAGATTCATGGTTGGCGACCCAATCCCGACCTTACCAATCATTATTATATATATGGTAGTGACGAATCTGCTCTACATCAGTTGGAACAGGAAACTCCCTTGTATCAAGAGAGAATATCACCTAATTATGATTATACAATTGGTGAGGTGATATGGGCCGTAAGGCACGAGATGGCTCGCACATTGGACGATGTGTTAGCTCGCAGGGTTCGCCTTCTATATATTGATGCTCGTGAGGCTTTGAGGGTAGCACCTAAGGTTGCCAAAGTCATGGCATTAGAATTGGAGATGCCTGAATCGTGGATAGATGAGCAGATAGCTGAATTTACGTCTATCACCAAGAACTACATTGTGGAAAAATAAATATGTACATACTTGTTGTGCGTTTATGAATAAATTATTTTTTTACAAATGAAAGAACAGATTTTTCAGTTAAGGAAAAAGGCTGTTCGTTTCCGCCAGTTCCAGAATAGTCCGTATGCGGCTTTTCATAGTCTGAAGGTCGAGGTCACCATTGGTGTGCTGTCAGTGGCTACATTGACATTTGCCACACCAGACACTGCCTCGGCTCAGGTAGCTCTAAACTCGCAACAGGGTCAGGAGAAACTCTACGAATTGGAAGAGGTGGAAGTGACCAGCAGTCGTGCGCCACTAACACTTGGACAGTCGGCACGATTGGTAACTGTGCTGGATCGAGAGGCAATAGCCGCTGCCCCTGCGCAAAGTGTGAACGACCTACTTAAACTCGCTGCAGGTGTAGATGTCCGCCAGCGAGGTCCTATCGGGGCACAAACTGACATCAGTGTTCGTGGAGGGACGAACGAACAAATTACCATTCTTCTTAATGGCATTAATATCAATGACCCTCAGACAGGGCATAACACTGCCGATTTTCCAGTTGACATTTCTGATATAGAACGTATTGAGGTACTTGAAGGACCTGCAGGGCGAGTGTATGGCACATCATCTTTGGTGGGTGCCATTAACATTGTTACTCGCAAAGATAACCAATCAAGTGCCAATGTTCATTTTGAGTCAGGATCTTATGGCTATGTTTCTGGAGGGGGCAGAGCCAATGTGGTGACTGGAGACTTCAACAACCAGCTGTCAGCTTCTTATGTCAAGAGTGATGGTTATAGCCGCAACCAAGCAGGAAGTTTGAATAGTGATTTCAATACGCTGAAGCTGTTTTATCAAGGGAACTACAACAGTGAGGAGGTCACCATCAGTTGGCATGCTGGTTTGAGTAACAAAAACTTCGGATCTAATACATTCTATAGCGCCAGGTTCGATGATCAGTTCGAGCATACTTTGAAACTTTTTACAGCCGTTCAAGCTGAAACAAAGGGCTTCTTCCATTTTACCCCTTCCATATACTGGAATCGCGGCCATGACCGATTCGAACTTTTCCGTGCCAGTGAAGAAAAGGTACCTTTCAACTATCATCGTACTGACGTTTTTGGTGTAAACCTCAACAGCTATGTTGAGTGGTCAATGGGCAAGACAGCCTTTGGCGCAGAGTTTCGCAATGAAGATATCATCAGTGGCAATTTGGGAGAACCGCTGAATGCTCCTCGCGAAATTCATGGTACCGATAGGCAATATACCTTAGGATTGAACCGTAGCAATCTGAGTTTCCACATTGAACACAATGTGTTACTGAGAAACTTTACCATTAGCGCTGGTGTGATAGCAGTAAAGAATACTTGGAATGAGATGCCTTTTAGGCTTTACCCTGGTGTAGATATTAGTTGGCAATTTGCCAAAAAACTCAAAGCATATGCTTCTTTCAACACTTCCTTGCGAATGCCTTCATTCACAGAACTTTATTATTCTGTGGGTGGGCACAAGGCTGATAAATACCTGAAGCCTGAGGAGATGCAGGCTTATGAAATAGGAGGGAAATATCTTTCTGGTGGTGTTAGAGGAGTATTGAGCGTTTATTATCATCATGGCACAAACATGATAGATTGGATAAAGGATACTCGTCAAGGCGACGAAGCAGTATGGGAATCAGTCAACCATACCAAAGTGAACTCAATAGGCGTTGAAACAAACATTGATTTCGACTTCCTTACATTGTTGCCTTCCCAGCGGTTTTTACAGAATGTCAATGTGGCATATAGCTACATTGACCAAGATAAGGATCTTGAAAGTTATATGCAGTCACAATATGCGTTGGAGTATCTCAAACATAAGTTTACTGCACAGGCGAATTTCAACCTGTTTAGCCATCTGTATCTCAACCTGTCTTATCGGTTACAAGAACGAAAAGGTAACTACCAGCTGCTCACAGGTGAGGTAAAACCTTACGGCTCTTATTCGTTACTTGACGCAAGACTGTCTTGGATAGCTGGCAGATACAAACTATATGTAGAAACCAACAATATCTTTGATAAGACTTATTATGATTATGGCAATGTCCCGCAACCAGGAAGATGGATGTTGGTTGGTGCAAACTATACATTCTAAGTACATCTCATTTTAGTCTTTTTTTTTGCATAAAAATCTATCTGCATTTCATTTATTAGAGGAATATCCTTATATTTGTAAGATGAATTGTAGCAGATATTATATGAAGTCTATATACTTGACAGGGATACTGGTTTTGTTGAACCTTGTGGTGATGGCGCAAGGAACCTCTGATATTTATCAGCCCCCGTTTGATTTTCCTATCGTATTTTCAGGAAACTTTGGTGAGATACGTGCCAATCATTTTCATGGAGGATTGGATTTTAAAACGCAGGGTGCTACGGGTAAGCCTATAAAAGCACAGGCCAACGGTTATATTTCTCGCATCCGAGTTAATACTGGTTCTGGTTATGTGCTGAATGTAACTTATGACAATGGTTATTATTTAATATACCGACATCTGAGCAAGTTCTCGCCTGAGATTGATAAGCGCGTTAAGCAATGGCAGTATGAACATGAACAATGGGAGGTGGATATCATACCAGAAGAAACGGAGTATCCTGTTAAAGCAGGGGAAGTAATAGCATATAGTGGCAATACGGGCTATTCTTTTGGCCCTCATCTGCATTTGGATGTTGTGGAAGTGAAAACAGATGAGTTTGTTGATCCATTGCCATTCTTCCAACATGCTGTGAAAGACCACACCGCTCCAACTGCAGAAGGTTTCATGGTGCTCCCTCAGCATGGAAAGGGAGTAGTGGATGGGCAGACTAAGACCAAAACCTATCCAGTAAATCCCAAAACTCCTCAAGAACCTATAACAGCATGGGGCGTGATAGGTGTAGGACTGAAGGCTTACGACCACATGGAAACTGTGACCAATCGTTATGGTGTTAAACTGTTGGTACTTGAGGTAGATGGAGAGGAAGTGTTCTGTAGTGATGTGTCGCGCTTTGCTGAAAGTGAGCATCGTTACATCAACTCATGGACAATAGGTCAATACATGAAATCGTTCATAGAACCAGGAAACCGATTGCGCATGCTTAAGGCAAGTAATGGTAATCGTGGCTTGTTGACTATTGATGAGGAAAGGCCATATCATTTGGTCTATACTTTGACTGACGGACTTGATAACACTTCTAAAGCTGAATTTACCATAATAGGAAAACAGCAAAACATACCGGTGGTAAATGATGATGAACAGATGACATTTCGTTGGAATGAGGTTAATATCCTTCAACAGCCTGGCATTGATATAGTAGTGCCACGAGGCAGGTTGTATGATGACCTTTATTTGGACTATAGTGTCAGTAAAAAAGACAACAAAGACGTTGCGTTTACCTATCAGGTGAGTAAGCAGACTGTTGCATTACATGATTATGCAGATTTAAGCATTGGCCTTACACAGATGCCTGTAGAAGACATGAGCAAGTATTATGTGGCAGGTGTTGATAGCAAAGGTGAACGATATAGCTTGGGCGGGAAATATGAAGATGGATACATGAAAGTAAAAGTACGTGAGATAGGTACTTTTACTGTGGGAATTGATACTATTCCACCAGTGGTGAAGCCTTTGAATCCACAGCAGTGGAGTAGGAGTGGTGCTATCACCCTTCAAGTCAAGGATGAACATACAGGCATCAGTAGCTATCTGGGTACAATAGATGGACAGTATGCATTGTTTGGGAAATACAATTCTGTGAATAACCATATTGTTTGTTATCTTGATCCAGAACATGTGCAAAAGGGTGGAAAACATGAACTGGTGTTCACTGCCACTGATGAATGTGGCAATAGTGTAACGGAAATATATAATTTTACATGGTGAATATGAAAAGACTCTCAATTGCGTTGCTGGCAATAATTGCAGCAACCATTAACGCGATGGCATGTACAAACTTGATTGTCGGCAAGAACGCATCTGCCGATGGATCGGTTATGATTTCTTACTCAGCTGATTCTTACGGCATGTTTGGATATCTATATCACTCTCCTGCTGGAACGCATGAGAAAGGGGAGATGATTGATATCTACGACTGGGATGACGGTACTTATCATGGCCAGATAGCCCAGGTAGCACAAACTTATAATGTGATAGGTAACATGAATGAGTTTCAAGTGTCTATTGGTGAGACTACCTTTGGCGGTCGTGAAGAGTTGGTGGATAAGAATGGTATCATTGACTATGGCTCATTGATATATATTGCTCTGCAGCGTTCACGCACAGCACGTGAAGCGATTCGTATCATGACCGATTTAGTGCAGCAATATGGCTATGCCAGCAGTGGCGAATCATTCTCTATTGCTGACCCTAATGAAGCCTGGATTATGGAGATGATAGGCAAGGGTACAGGCAATCGTGGTGCTGTTTGGGTGGCAGTGAGGATACCTGATGATTGTATTGCTGCTCATGCCAACCAGAGTCGCATCCATAAGTTTAATATGGATGACAAAGAGAATGTGATGTACGCATCCGACGTTATCTCTTTTGCTCGCGAGAAAGGCTATTTCAATGGCGTAAATAAAGATTTCGATTTTGCTGATACCTATAACCCATTGGATTTTGGCGGTCTGCGTTATTGCGAGGCACGCGTATGGAGTTTCTATAATCGTTATACTGACCTTGGTGCTGAGTTCCTACCTTATATCTTGGGCACTTCATCAGAACCTATGCCTTTGTATGTGAGACCCAACAAGAAACTTACCTTGCAGGATGTTCAGAACATGATGCGCGACCACTATGAAGGTACGGCATTAGATATTACACAAGATGTGGGTGCTGGCGCATACCATACTCCTTATCGTCTTTCACCCTTGTCTTTTGAAGTGGATGGAAAACAGTATTTCAACGAGCGCCCTATCTCTACCCAGCAGTCCGCTTGGGTATTTGTATCCCAGCTTCGTTCTAATTTAGTTGACCCTGTTGGAGGTGTGTTCTGGTTCGGTTGCGATGATGCAAACATGACAGTCTTTACTCCTGTATATTGCTGCACCGATATTGTTCCGACTTGTTACAAAAATGGTATTGATGGAGCCAACGATGTTACTTTCTCTTTCAATTCTGCTTTCTGGGTAATGAACTGGGTAGCCAATATGGTTTATCCACGCTATGACCTGATGATAGAGGATGTTAAGGCTATTCAAAGCGACTTGGAAAACACATTTTTCGAGGCGCAAGATGCAATTGAGACCACCGCTTTGGAACTCTATAAGCAAGACCCTGCCAAAGCAAAGGCTTATCTTACCAACTACACCAATATGGTGTCCATGAATACCATCGATACTTGGAAGAAGTTAGGTGAGTACCTTGTTGTGAAGTATAATGATGGTGTAGTAAAGCGTATGCCTACTACCACCTATATAGGTAAGAATACCAAGCAGATCGACCGTAGGTTAGTGCGTCCTGGCATTCCAAAGGGATTGCAAGAAGAGATTGCGCGTCAGACGGGCGATCGTTATGCTATGCCAAAATAATTAACGTAATAATAAATGTATCATGGAAAACCAGGAATTAATCAAACAGGTTACTGAGAGAGCCCAGCAATGGCTTACCCCGGCATATGATGCCGAAACTCAGGCTGAAGTGAAACGCATGCTGGATAACCCTGACAAGACTGAGCTGATAGAATGCTTCTATCGTGATTTGGAGTTTGGTACGGGTGGTCTGCGTGGCATCATGGGAGCTGGCACTAACCGTATGAATATCTATGTAGTGGGAGCTGCCACTCAAGGCTTTGCCAATTATTTGAAGAAGAACTTCAAGGCAAAGGAACAGATTTCTGTTGCTATCGGTTATGACTGCCGTAACAACAGCGACCTCTTCGCTAAGAAGTCGGCTGATATCTTCTCTGCTAATGGCATTAAGGTATATCTCTTCGACGATATGCGTCCTACACCAGAAATGAGCTTTGCAATCCGTTACTTGGGCTGCCAAGCAGGTATCAACCTCACCGCTTCTCATAACCCACGTGAGTACAATGGCTACAAAGCATATTGGGAAGATGGAGCGCAGGTGTTGGCTCCACATGATAAGGGCATTATCGACGAAGTGGGCAAGGTTAAGGTGCAGGATATCAAGTTTGAGGGTAATCCTGACTTGATTCAGATTATTGGTGCTGATATTGATAAGATATATTGGGATCAGGTACACACTATCTGTATTGACCCTGATGTTATCAAGCGCCAGAAAGACTTGAGCATTGTCTATACTCCGTTGCATGGCACAGGTATGAATGGTATCCCACAGTCACTTAAGTTGTGGGGCTTTGAGAACGTGCATTGTGTTCCAGAGCAGATGGTGAAGAGCGGTGATTTCCCAACGGTTATTAGTCCTAACCCAGAGAATGCAGAAGCACTGACCTTGGCTATTAAGTTGGCGAAAGAAATTGATGCCGACATCGTGATGGCCAGTGACCCCGATGCCGATCGTGTGGGTATGGCTTGCAAGAATGACAAGGGCGAGTGGGTGCTTATCAATGGTAACCAGACTTGCTTATTGTTCCTCTATTATATCATCACCAACCGCAAGAAATTGGGCAAGATGGTAGGTAACGAGTTTGTAGTAAAGACTATTGTGACTACTGAAGTGATTCGTCAGATAGCTGAGAAGAACAATATCGAAATGCGTGACTGCTACACAGGCTTTAAGTGGATTGCTCGTGAAATCCGTCTGTCTGAGGGCGTGAAGCAGTACATCGGTGGTGGCGAAGAAAGCTATGGCTTCCTGGCAGAAGATTTCGTTCGTGACAAGGATGCTGTTTCTGCTTGCGCCCTGTTGGCAGAAATCTGCGCATGGGCTAAGGATAATGGCAAGACACTCTACGAGGTACTGATGGATATCTATCTCGAATATGGTTTCTCTAAGGAATATACTGTTAATGTGGTGAAGCCAGGCAAGAGTGGTGCTGAGGAAATCCAGCAGATGATGGTGAACCTGCGTGAGAACAGTCCTAAGGAATTGGCTGGCTCTAAGGTTACATTAGTAAAGGACTACAAGACCTTGAAGCAAACTGATGGTGAAGGTAAGGTATCCGATATGGATATGCCAGACACATCTAACGTATTGCAGTTCTATACCGAGGATAATACCAAGGTGAGTGTTCGTCCTTCTGGTACTGAGCCCAAGATTAAGTTCTACATGGAGGTGAAGGGAACCCTCAAGAGTGCTGCCGACTATTTAGCTGCCGATGCAGCAGCAGCCAAGAAGATTGAGGCTGTTCGCGCTTCTTTGGGCATCTGATAATAACGTTCCTCTAAATAAAAAGGCTGCATAATTTGCAGCCTTTTTTAATGTTCAATGTTCAATCTTTGATACGCCAGCCTTTTGTCTCCATTCAACAGATAAATAATTCCACAATACAAAAACCCATGCTTCAGCAGGTTATGCTGCATGATGTGGTTGTCTCGGTGTGTGTCAATACGGATATTGTTTGTCACAGAAAAGCAATAATCCATGGCTGCTGAAAAGACCCCGTGGCTTTCAGGCGTACTCGCCATACGGTGAATCACATAATACGGACTCTCTGTTTCTATCCATGCCCCTTCATAAATCTTTAAGTACGTTGGGTCAGGACCAGGAATAAAGGCAAATGTGCCGATTGTCTTTTTACCCTCAATACACAAATAGCTATATCCGTTATCTATATCCTCTATGATTAAATCAGCTGATGGACTATTGCCACTCCATTGATGCAAATTACCGTCGCTCCTCATAATCTGTCTGCCATCCTCAATCAATGTAAGAATGGTAGGTAGGTCTTTCGGTGTTGAGTGTCGTATTTGTATTTTTTCCATCTTCAGCAAACAGAAGGTCAATAGACTCTAAAGCCAATGATCTTGCGCACTTCATTCAGTGTTTCCGATGCGCTTTGGCGGGCAGCCTCAGCACCTTGCTTGGCCACACGGTCCAATAGTTCTGTGTTGGCACTAAAGTCTTCTATTTTGGCGCGGATAGGAGCCACTATCTCACACAAATCGTGGGCTATCTGTTTCTTGAGGTCACCATAGCGCAATGTACAGTTGTTCCACTGCTCGTCGAAGTATTGATAGGTGTCAGGTGTTGAAGCAATACGCAGGAAAGTGAAAAGATTCTCAATCACCTCTGGTTTAACACTGTTGGGTTCAGTAGGACCGCTGTCAGTCACAGCCTTCATCACTTTCTTGGTCAGCGTCTTGTCATCGTCACGCAGGTAGATGCAGTTGCCTGTGCTTTTACCCATCTTACCACTGCCATCCAGACCAGGCACCTTGAGCGCTTTCTCGCCGAAGTAGAAGTTCTGAGGTTCTGGGAAGAACTCTACACCATATATATTATTAAAGCGGCGAGCACATTTGCGCATCATCTCCATATTCTGCTCCTGATCCTTTCCCACTGGTACCTTGTGTGCGCGATGCTGTAATACGTCGGCAGCCATCAGAGTAGGGTAGGTCAGCAAACCCGCATTTACATTGTCGGGTTGTTGGCGTGCCTTCTCTTTGAAAGTGGTCACACGTTCCAACTCTCCTAGATAGGCATTCATGTTCAGGTAGAGATACAATTCCAGTGTTTCCTTCACATCACTCTGTACATATATTGGGGCTTTCTGTGGGTCTATGCCACAAGCCAGGTATTCCGCCAATATGGTACGTGAGCTGCTCTGTATATTTTCGGGCTTCGGATGCGTGGTCAGAGAATGCCAGTCGGCGATGAAGAACATACAGTTAAACTTGTCTTGCATCTCGACGAAGCTCTTCACGGCTCCGAAATAATTGCCTAAATGCAAATTGCCTGTAGGACGTATTCCGCTTACTACTTTTTCCATTTCTAATGTAATGATTTGTTTTAATAGCGTGCAAAGATAGAAAAAATTACTATATTTGCCAACGATTTGTGATGAAAGTAAATAATGCATTGAAAATATGAAGAAAAATTTAGAGACTATCTGTGTGCAAGGCGGATGGAAGCCTAAGAATGGAGAGCCACGCGTGTTGCCTATTTTTCAGAGCACTACGTTCAAGTATAGCAGTACAGAGGAAATGGCCGATTTATTCGACCTTAAGGCTGAGGGTTATTTCTATACCCGTTTGGCAAACCCTACCAACGATGCTGTAGCTGCCAAGATTAACGAGCTGGAAGGTGGCGTAGGCTGTGTGCTTACCTCATCGGGTCAGGCAGCCAACTTCTATGCTATCTTCAATATCTGCCAGGCAGGCGACCATTTTATTACCTCTAATACCATCTATGGTGGCACATTCAACCTC
>JAEEGL014412518.1_pt1 | contig 25136 bp, 23 predicted proteins | sample 9134231 | NCBI WGS metagenome assembly JAEEGL01 (sample SAMN16246548, study PRJNA631951) | gut metagenome | biome: gut microbiome; feature: rumen; material: fiber-attached | host: Bos | place: Iran: Karaj | collected 2018-10 | reverse complement strand
AAGCTGTTTACGGTTTCGGGTTTTATCAGGAATTTTTCTGGATTCATCGGATTATCCTTTTCGGTCTCTGAAATGGGAATGCACGGATCAGGCCTTTTTCTTCATCGGGTTCAGTGCCAGCGCGGCGAACAGCAGCAGCATGCCGACAACGCAGAGGATCGCCGCGGCAAGGTAACCGTTGGGGTAGTTCGGGATCTCTTTTGCGGCGATGATGCGGCCGATCACCTGCGTGGCGAGCGCAGCGCCGCCCCAGAACGCGCCGCCCGAGAAGATCGGGTTGATGGCGTTGAGGTCCTTATTGCCGAACAGCGTACCGGTGATCACCGGGCAGATGTTGCTGGTCATGGCGCCGGTAACGCACAGCACCGAGCAGATCACCGCCAGCCATACCACCGCCATATCGGGATATACAAAGGCGTAGATCAGCGCGCCCGCAACCAGCGGAACGGCGGTGGTCAGTATCAGGCCCTTTATGCCGAGCTTTTCCGAAATGGTGCCGCCGATGAAAACGAACAGAATGCCCACGCCCTGCATGATGCCCTGCATGGCGGAGGCGGTGGACTGGTCCATCCCGTAGGCGGTGAGCAGCGAGGGCATATACGTGCTGATGCCGAGATAAGAGATCGAGAGCAGCAGTATGCCCGCGAACACAAGTATGAACGCCGGGGTCTTAAGCGCCTGTTTCTTGGTAAGGCCGGGTACCTCGGGCGCCCCCGTCTGCGCGGCAGCGGCGCTTTCGCCCTCTGCGGGGGCGGCGGCCTTCGGGATGATCAGAAAGGCGATGATGTTGCAGGCCACCACGACCGCCATCAGCACCAGATAAACGGTGCGCCATTCCATGGTCCCCAGCAGTGCGCCGGGCACGAAGGAGAAGGCTGTTGCGCCCACGGAGGCGGAGGCAAGCACCAGGGCGATGGTTTTGGCGATCTTAGCGCCGAAATCGCCGAAATACGGGGTGATGGCTGCCACGCCCATAGCGTGCGTGCCGAAGGCGAGGTTGACGCCGCCGAAAATACCGGCTGCCACGATGACCCAGTAATTCGGTGCGAAGCTGCACATCAGGCAGTAGATCACGGCAAGGGCGCCGCAGAGGATAAAGATCACGCGGGGCTGCAGCTTTTTCAGCAGCGGCGCGAACAGAAACGTGGAGCAGATAAAGGTCACAACGCACCCGAAGGTGGCGGAAAGGGCGATGGTAGCCAGCTTATCGGCGCCCCATTCGCCGATGAACGAGGGCAGAAAGATCGAGAACGTGGAGTTGATGCCCATGTTGGCAAACAGCGCGATGCACGCGCCGATCACCGCCCGTTTTGCGTTTGTGTTTTGAGTCATTTCAGGGTCTCCTTTCCGGAATTCACAGGCCCGCGCGTATCTTTTTCCGTGCAAAAAAGCAGAAAAAAAGAAAAGATCGCACAAGTCCGTACGGTCTGCATTGTAGCATTTTTTTGTTTCCGTATTGTTAAAGTAAGCTGAAAAAGACCCTAAAAAACGCCGGTGCGTCAACGTTTTTTTCGGCGTTGTTCAACATCCGTTTTTATTGCTGACGCTTATCCTCCGGTTCCGCAACAAAGGGTGCAAATGCGCCGTAACGGGCCGTTCTGCGGGCTTTACGTCAGCGTTACGGTAAACGTGCTGCCGCGGCCCGGGGCGCTGTTCAGCGCGATCCGGTAGCCGAACAGGTCGGCAACCGATTTCACCAGCGCCAGTCCCAGCCCGTTGCCCTGGGTGACGTGGGAGGAATCGCCCTGATAGAATTTTTCGAAGATGCGCTCCTGTTGGTCCTCGGGGATGCCGGGGCCCGTATCGGCCACGCTCACCGTGATGTGCCCGTTCTCTTCTTTCGCCGTGATCTTTACCGTGCCGCCCTCGGGCGTGAATTTGAACGCGTTCGATAACAGGTTGCGCCACATCAGCCCCAGCTGCTCGCGGTCGGCGTAAACGAAGAGGCCGTCCGGCGCGTCGAATTCCGGTTCGATGTGCTTTTCCGTCCATACCGATTCAAACAGCAGCGTTTCCTCCCGCAGCTGCTCGGCGAGATCGATCTTGTCTTTTTTTGCAACGATGGTGCTGTTTTCGATCTTGTTCAGGGTGAGGACGTTCGTTACCATTTCCGCCAGCCGGGCAGAGGCGTCGCACACGTTTTTCGCGTATTTCTGCCGGTCCTCCTGCGTCAGGTCGTCGCGCATCAGGAGCTCGCCGCTGCTGCGGATCAGTGCCAGCGGCGCTTTGAACTCGTGGGATACGTTCGCAATAAAGTCCTTGCGCAGCGTTTCCATGCCCGAGAGCTCCTGCGCCAGGGTGTTGATGTTGTCGAAGATCAGGTCGTATTCGTTGCGGAAGCGCCGTTTCTCCGGCAGCCGCACCGAAAAATCCCCCGCGCCGATCCGCTGCGTCGCCCGCAGGATCTTCATAATGGGGTTGCGCACGGTGAGCTTTCTGGTAACGGCGGAGATCGTTGTGAACAGCAGGCACAGAAACAGAAACGTGCCGAGCCCGAGAACGAACTTCATGGTCTCGTTTTCGGTGGTCTCCAGATACGCCGTCAGCCGCTGGTATACCGTTAACGTATAAAGGATCGAAACGCCCATCATGATGAACAGCATCACGACCCAGGAGAATGAAAACAAACTGTATTTGATGCGTATTTTTTTGTTCCAGTCGTATTCTTTAATGAGCCGCTTCATGCCCGTTCCTCCCCGCGCAGTACCGCTTTATAGCCCAGGCCCCGCACCGTAACGATCTCGAAGCCGTCGCAGCCTTTCGTTTTGTCTCTGATTTTCGTGATATACACGTCCACGGCCCGCAGCGTGGAGTCGCTGTCCCCGTCCCAGAACCGCTCCATCAGGCGCCCCCGCGTAAAGGTCTCGCCCGGGTGGGAGAGCAGATGGTACAGAATGCGGAATTCCCGCACCGTGAGGGGGATCTCCTGCCCGCCGCACTTTGCCGCGTGCGCGGCTTCATCCATGGTCAGGTTGCCCGCGGTCAGGCTCTGCCGCCTGCTCACGCCCGCCCGCCGCAGCAGCGCCTGCACGTGCCATTTGAGCTCGCTCAGCTCCACGGGCTTGGTCAGATAATCGTCGATGCCGAGGCCGTAGCCCCTTTCTTTCGATGCGATATCGTCCAGCGCCGTCAGAAAAATGATGGGCAGGTTCGGGTCGAACACCCGCAGCAGCCGCGCCACCTCAAAGCCGTCCGTCTGGGGCAGCATCACGTCCGTTACCACGATATCGTAGCGTTTTCGTTCCATCAGCCGGAAAGCCTCTTCCGCGCACAAGGCGCCGTCCGCCGCGAATCCCTCTTCGGCGAAAAAGAAGCAGATGGATTCGTTCAGGGGTTTGTCGTCTTCGATCAGTAAAAGTTTTATCATTGATATATCACACCCGCGACCGGTATTGTATTCATCAGTATATCATATCGGCGTCATTAATGTCTATAATTATTTTTTTCCGTTTTTCGGACGATACGGCGATACGCCCGTTGCTTTTTTGCCGGAGAACGGTTATACTTTAAGATATGATTTTACAGAGAGCAGGCATATATGGAACCGACCGCAGACGGAAAACAGAAGAATATCGTACGCAGAGCACTGCGCTTTACCGGGTCCGTGCAGGGCGTGGGCTTCCGCTGGCGCGCCGGAAACGCGGCAAACACCCTCGGCGTGACCGGCTGGGTCAGAAACGATTTCGACGGGGCCGTTTCGATGGAGCTGCAGGGTACCGAAGAACAGATCGACGGCGTGATCCTCGCCGTAGAGCGCGGCGCCTACGTGCAGATCGAAAACATGTACGTAAAAAACCTGCCGCTCATAGAGGACGAATACGGCTTTACCGTAAAGGACGACGAATAAACGTATTGCCCACATCAAAAATAAGTCTGCCGCTGTTCCCGGTCAGGATCAGCGGCAGATCGGCGTTTTACGCTTCCTGCGTCTTTTTTACCCACGCCTCCCAGCGGGGGTCGGCCTTGATCTCCTTTTCCGCCTGGCTGTAATCCGGGTCGAGCCAGAAGGGCCATTCCTCCGGTATGTTTTTTACAATTCCTTTGCGCACGTCCTTGTCCGTTTTCGTTTCAACAAAGCAGACCAGCGGCGCGGTCATCCGGTGGGCAGGCTCCTTACGCACTTTTTCCGTTTCTTTCGCGTGGTACAGGGCAAGGTCCAGAGATTCAAACGCCTCGTCGCGGTATCCGCGCTCCCACTGCACCTTTGAAAGGTACAGATACAGGTATAAAAGATTGCCGTGGCAGGGGCCGTAATTGCCGTCGTCGCATACGAGGCCGAACATCGAGATGAGGCCCTTGATCTTTTCGATGGGCATGTCGGTGTCGAAATGGCGTTCGTTCGCCACAAGGCCGAACATCAGCTGGTCCGCAAACTGCCGCGCGGCTTCCAGCAGAAACTCGCCGATATAGCGGGATCTCTCTCTGCCGTCCGTGGCGTCGGTGAGCAGCAGCTCCCGGCAGTTGGCGAGCGCAGGCATCTTTTTCGCCCAGCTCACGGCCTTTTCGGTTTCGTTTGTGTTCCGGTACATCGGCACGAGCAGCGAGATGGCCTGGGTGGATACGGCGGGGTCCGCGGCGGTTTCGGCGAGCCGCTCGCAGAGCTTGATGGATTCGTCCCAATATGGGTTGCGGTGCTGCCCGTCCACAGTGAGCTGCAGATAGCCTTCTTTGTCGTAGCCCTGCCAGTCGCCCTGCCGCCGCCAGCCGGCTTCAAACAGGGTGTCCGCCAGCCGGATCATCAGCCGCTCGTTGCCGGGGAATTCGGCAAACCCCTCCCGCAGAATGGCGAGGCAGTCGTCCACCCAGTCGTCGTCGCCGTTATATTTGAGGCAGTACGCGTCGATCTTCGCAAGGATCGCGTCGATCTTCTTCTCTCTGTCGTGCTGAAAGCCGAACAGCTCGTCTATGGAAACGCCGAAATAGTTGGCGATGGCGGGAAACAGGTCCGTATCCGGGTAGCATACGTCATTCTCCCAACGGGAAACGGACTGGCTGCTCACGCCGAGCAGCTCCGCGAAATCCTCCTGGGTCACGTCTTTTTCTTTGCGTAAACGTTTGATCGTTTTTCCGATCTTCAGTTCAATTTTGTATTCCTTCTTTCTAAATAACCGAAAGCGCGCCTTTCGTGCATATCATATCACGGCGCAAACAAAAAAGGAATATCACGTTCAGTGAGAAAAAATCACGTTTTCCGTAAGATGAACTTGTCTTCTTCCTTCAGGTCCAGCAGGTCGATGATCCGTTCGGCGTTGCGTTTCGCCCAGCCGAGCCCCGCCACGGTGTGCGCGTCCGAGCCGAAATAGAACCGGCAGCCTTCCTCCCGGGCGAGGGTATAGATCCGCAGCTCTTCGCGGTCCTTTTCCCAGTTCATGACCCGCAGATCGGCCTTTGCCGCGGGCATATTCAGCTCCACGCCGATCCCCAGCGCCGCCGCCCGCCGGAACAGGCGCCGGTATTCCGTGTCCGGGATGCGGTTCAGCACATCGGTGTTCTTCCCGCCGGGAAAGATCAGCCCGTCGGTAAAATGGGCGAGCCCCACCTTGTGAAAAGGCATGCCCGATTCCAGCAGCGCGTCGAACCGGCGCACGATCAGATCGGCGCGTTCACCGGCGTCCTCGTCGCCGCGGCAGGTAAAGCCGCCCATGTGCAGGTGGTTGAGCGGTACGATGATAAAATCCAGCGCCTCGGCCATCTCCGGCCCCACGCCGATGGTCAGATCGCGGTCCATATCCGTTTCCGCGCCGAACAAAAACCGGATCCCCTCCTTCCGGGGCAGGGGGAGCACGCTTTTCAGCCGTCCGGTGGGCACGCCTGCGCCCACCCCGTAGGGGGAGGGCACCGTTTCGTCCCAGTAATGGTCCGTAAGGCATACCGTTTTCAGGACGTTATCGGCGGCGTACTGCAGTATCCGCTCCGGCGTCTGGGCCGGGTCTCCCCCGCAGGGCGAAACCGAAGAATGAATGTGCAGGTCGTGGTCGTATATAAATCTCAAAACCGGGTCTCTCCTTTGGCTGTTTTATAAAACCAGTATACAATGAAGCGCCCGAAAAATCAATCCCGGTCCGAGGTGGGTCCGCAGATCCTTCTTCTGCGTAAAAATATTGCGGCGGCAGGGGAATTTCAGCTTTGTTTCTTGCAATCGGGCGGTTACGGGTGTATACTTTTTTATGTCAAAAAAGAATACCGGAAAACGGATGGGAGAAATGTGACGATGAAAAAACGTTTGGTCTATATATCTCTTGTGCTCTGCGCTGTTCTGCTGTTTTTGTGCGCCTGTTCTTCGGGCGGGGACCCGGGCAAAACCGCCGCGCCTGCCGGTACCGGGACGCAGGAGCTGCGGATCCGCGAGAGCGATGAATATCCCGCGTCTGTCCGTTACGAGCGCGGTGAGACCGCCGAAGACCGGGCGAAGACCGGCGATCGGTATACGATGGACGACGTGCTGGAGGCGCTGGACGCCATGGCCGTGAAAGAAGCCGTTACCCCTGCCGCGGACGCGGCTGAGGAAGCCATCGTATTCGTCTACGCCGACGGTACCGAAGAGCGCGTGGAATTCCGCGGGGAAGCGCTTCTGAAAAACGGCGCGTATTACCGCTTGGAGGGCTTTGAGGCGCTGCGCACGGTGCTCGATAAGATGATGGAGAACTTCGGCGGGTACGATCACCCCTATGCCTTTACCGCAACGCCGTTCCGGGACGACCGCGACGGGTATTACTGGATCTTCTTTGAGGCGGGCCACGGCGCGCGGTTCACGGGCTTTGACGGCGATTGGTTCGTGGGGGAACAGCTCTTCAGATGGGGCGTTGACGATGGCGTTCTTCATATTTTCCCCGTGGGCGGGGAAGAGGAGACGTACCCCGTTGCCTACGGTGAAACGGTTGACGACGACAATATCTGTCTCGGCGAGGTAACCCTCAACGAAGTGTACCCCAAAGAGCTTGACGCGCTTTACGTACAGTGGGTACCGATCGGTAAAAAGATCGCCGAAAAGCTCGGAGCGGACGAGTAAAACGATCCGCAGATGCACCCTCTTTGCAGAGGGTGTATTCTGTTTATGGCTTTTGTATTGCTTTTTTCCCGATCCTATTGTATTCTGTATATATAAGAAAAAAAGATCGGAGGGAGTTTCATGTTTCAGAATATCATTGCGTTTCTCACGGCGGCCGCAGCGTTTCTCACTTCTCTGGGGCAGCTGATCTTTACGCCCAACGTGATCCGGATCGACTTCAACAATATCGTTGACGATATCCGGCCCGTTCACAACGTGGGCAGAATGCCGGAATACGAAATTGACAGCGAAATGAACCGGGTCTTCACCGAGGCGAACATGACCTCGTGCCGGACGCACGATATCCAGGCCACCGATATCCATAACATCTTTCCCGATTTCTCCCGGGACGCCGACGACGAAAGCGCCTATTATTTTGCGGAATGCGATAAGGTGATCGCGTCCATCGTTTCAACGGGCATGGAGCCGTTTTTCCGTTTGGGGATCAGCTGGAGCGATCCGGTGCGGGACCGCGAATTCCTGCTGCCGCCCTCGGACTATGAAAAATGGGCCCAAATCTGCGAGCACATCATCCTGCACTACAACGAAGGCTGGGCGAACGGATTTTACTATGGCATTGAATACTGGGAGATCTGGAACGAGCCCGAAAACAGCGACGACATTGCCGATAACCACTTCTGGGTCGGCTCCGACGAAGAATTCTTCCGCCTTTACGACGTTTCCGCTAAATATCTGAAGCAGAAATTCCCCGGTCTGAAGATCGGCGGCTACGGTTCCTGCGGGTTCTACGCGCTGAACAAAACGAACGCGATCAATACGGGGGCCACGCCGAGGAACCAGTATTTCGTTACCTATTATCAGAATTTTCTCAGCTACGTTCAGGCGCACGGTTCGCCCATGGATTTCTTCACGTGGCACAGCTACACCACCACCGGAAAGAACGTCCGGTATATTGAATACGTGAAGGAAACCCTCGCGGCGGCAGGCTACGGCAACGCCGAGATCATATGCGACGAATGGAACTATAACCCCACCGAAAACGATAAGCTGGACCGCCGCTACGGCGCGAACCAGACCTCGATGCTGCTGATGTTCCAGAACGCCGGGCTCACAATGGCGCATTACTATAACGGCGACGACGACGGCACGCTCTGGTCGGGGCTGTTCGTCAACGGTAAGCTTTCCCCTGCCTACTACGGCTTCTGGGCCTTCGGGCAGCTGTACAGCCTCGGCCATCAGGCGAAGATCGGCAACCTGCGGCTGTGGAGCGATCTTTACGCGGTCGCCGCAACGGGGGAAGACGGGCAGTCACTGCTCATCGCCAACGTTTCCGAAAAGAGAGACAGGGTCCTCAAAATCGACGCGGGGGAGTATACCCCGGATAAGTGCTTTACGGTGAACGAAAACTGCGAATGGGTGGAGATACCGCTGCCCTTAAAGATCGAAAGCGGCTCCATGCTCTATATCACGTTCAAAAAATGATAAGGCGGAGAATCGCGCTGAAAACGATTGCGCGGTTTTTACCGAAACCGAAAAACGCACCCCTCGGGGTGCATTTTTCGTTTGCGTAAGAGGCGAGCGGCGCTTTTGTAAAAATGAAAGGGAAAAACCGTGTGCGTGCCGCCCGGGTGCAGAAAAGAACGAAAAAGGATCCGGCCGTACGGTGTTTACGCTTCCCCGGTCAGCACGGTCCAGCCCTCCAGGCTGCCCTCGGCAACGCTTACGCTTACCTTGCCGTTTGTAATCTCCACCGTGCCCAGTATGCCGGGGATGCACAGCGGCAGCCGCAGGTTATCCATCGCGGGCTTCAGCCGCAGAATGCGTTTTGCCGCGTCCACCTGCAGGCCCAGCGCCGCGGTCAGCGTGGTCCAGCTGCTCATCGGGCGGGTGTAGTGGTGACCGCATTCCCAGTGGTCCCACAGCGCGCCGAAGCGGGCCTGGTTGTCGTATATGGCGGTAACCAGAGCGTCGGCTTCGGCCTGCATGCCAACGCTCGTACACAGCGCCGCCGCTAAGTAGCCGATGCCCGTCCAAACGGCCTCGGTCTGGCAGTTTTTGTGAGAGTACATCGTGGTATGCCGCCCTTCGGGGCAGGCGGCGTTCACAAGGCCGCCGTCGCAATCGAAGCAGCGGTCGAGGATCACACGCAGAACGGCTCTCACGCGTTCGTCGCTCAGGTTGCCCCCAACGCCGGAAACGCGCAAAAACCATTCGCCGTCCAGCTGGTCGGTCATCAGGGTCTCGTCCTTATCCGTCTCCGATCTCCACAGGTCGTAGTATTCCCCGTTCCAAAGGCGCTTTTCGAGGGATGCAAGGCCCTTTCTCAGCTCCTCCCGCCAGCTTTTCGCGCGGGCCGTATCGCCCGTTTCGTCTGCCATACGGGCGGCTGCCTTCAGCGCGGCGAGCCGCAGAACCGAAATATAAACCGGCGTGCCGGAAAAATTCCACGCGTCGTAGGTGTTGCGCTTCGTATCCTTGTCCGGCAGGCCGTCGCCGTCCGTATCCAGCGTGCCGATGGAATCCATCGCCCTGATCACATGCGGCCACATCTCGTTGAGGTAACCGGCGTCGCCGGTATACAGGTAATCGCGCAGCGCCATCAGTACGAACTGGTTGTTCATATCCACACGGTCGAAGCCGTTGTTCACGTGGTCCAGATCCGGCGAGAAGCAGTGGTGCACGCGGCCGTCCTCCCGCTGGAAGGCGGCGCCCATGCGCATCTGCCCCAGCTGCAGCGCCGGGAACAGCGCCAGCAGGCCGAAGGAGGCGTGGTAGGTGATATCCGTGGTGTGGAAGCCGCAGAAGCCCTGCCCCTCCCACAGGCCGAATTTGCCGTCTTTGAGGTACCACGAGCTTTTCACGATCGTGCTCAGGTGCCCGCTCCAGCAATCCGGATATATTTCCGGCAGGGTCGTATCGTAAAGAAGCCTTGAGAACGCGGCGGCTTTATCGAAAACCTCCGCCCTGTGATCGCGCAGAAAGGCGTTCGCGTCGGCAGCGCCGCCGAACAGGTTTTCGTAATAATGCCCGAGCCTGCGCCCGTCTTTCGAGAAGTGGTTCGGGAAATACCACGTTAAAACGAAACGCACCGTTTTTTTCTCGCCGGGGGCGAGCGTCGCCGTGCTGCACAGTGCTGCCGCGCCGAATTCCTCGGGGTTGCGGACGTGCAGGCGGTCCTGCCCGCGCAGGGCCTTCAGAAACGTTGCCCGGTCCTCTCTGTTCTCAGGGAACGCGGGCCGCGTATCGCGGATGCGGCCCAGAACGGACGCGGCAAAGGGGTATGCGGCGTACGTGCCGAAAAGCGTTTCAAGCGCTTCGTCGCTCAGCGCCGCTGTATCCTCGGGGATCCCGGGCGGGGCCGTGCCGGGCTTGCCGTTCGGCAGGCGGCCCGTTTCACGGAACCCGAAGAGCACCGATTCCTGGCTCACGCTGAAATCGTCGTCGTCAAAAATATATTCCCTGATAAAGCGCCGGTAGTCTCCCGTGATATAACTCTTTTCGCCGTCGCCGCCGATGCTCAGGCACGTTTCGCCGCAGTCCGGCGCGTCGGTCTTCTCCGCCTGGCGCATTGTCACGCTCACGCCGCCTTCGTCTTCGGTCAGCGTATTCCGGCAGCCGCCGTCGTTGCAGAACGTCGGCACGAGCGTGCCGAGCAGGCTCACGTTCAGCGGTTCGTTTCCCGGGTTTTCGATCTCAAAATCCATATAGAACCCGGGCGTGGCGGAAATATCGGTCTCGTTGGGCACAAAGGGCGCCACGGCTCGGCCCGTCACACGGCAGGGGAGAGCGGCGTCCTCGTACTGAAGCTCGCACACGGGGAAACGCCCGTCGAAAACGATTCTTTCCACCGGTTTGTTCCAGGGGAATAAACGGTAGGTGAAATCGTCCGGGTCGGTTTTCATGCCGAGCTTTCGCACCACGGGGCGTCGCCCCGCCTGCTCGGCACGCACCCAGAACGAGAGCGCGCCCGTATGCTGCTCGCCGTCGTCCTCTTTGTTTTCCCAGCAGATCTTTGTCATCCGGGGCGGGTTGGCGATCTGCCAGAAGTGGAACTCGCCGTCGGGCATGAGTTCCACGCTGCCCGCGCCGATGCCGCCCAGCGCAATGCCGCTGGCGCTCGGTTTTGTCATAACGATTTTTGCCATGTTATCAGATGCCTTTCCTGCTGAGCGATCCGCGATTCACGGCACGGTTGCGTATGCATACCTCGATCAAACGTAAACGTGTTTTTTTACGCAGACGTTACCGCCGATCCGTTCAGCATTTCAAACGGTTCATACAGGTAAATGTTTTTCTCTTTCCCGGCCAGGTTTTTTACTGCGTCCGTAAATCCGCCGAGAGAGAAAAGACAGTAATAGATGTTGCCTGTGCGTTCGTGTTTCGCTTTCAGCTTTTCGAGTTCGTGCAGATCGAAAGCTTCGTTTCTGAATTTGCACTCGCCGATGATAAAGTTCTTTTCTTTCTCGTCGCAGGCGAGAATATCGATCTCTTCGGGCGAAGTGTACGGTTTTCCGTTTTCAGCGTAATGTGTCACGTTGCCCCACCAGCGGCCGATCGCCCCGATCTCAAACGGCGTTTTGTTCTGCAGATCAAGATCTCTTAAAAAAGAGACGGATATTTCTTCAAACGCTTTTGAGGCAAAACGGTGAAGGTCCGGCTGCACCTTTCTTTTCCAAACCCGTTCGGTTCCGCCGCCTTCCAGGAGTGACAGGTTGTTGTAAACAAACGCGTACCAAAAACGGAAAAAAGGATCTGTAAGGCAATACGCGCCTCTGTTGACGTTGACTCTTTCATTCGGGTGTGTCAGAACCGGGAATTCCCGTTTGATGATCCCCAGATCGATCAGATTTTTCAGATAGACGCTGAGTTTCGGTTTCTCGATCTGCACCTTCAGATATATGTCGTTGAACGCGGCGTTGCCGAGCGCGATCGCTTCGATCACGGTATTGTAAACGGAGGTTTCGCGCAGCTCCTGACGCAGCATGAACTCTACCTCGTCAAAAAGTGTGCCGCCCTTTGAAAGGATCTGCTCCTTTACGTTTTCTTCCAGCGATACTGCCGGATCAAACCGGCGTAAATAATGCGGAATACCACCTAAGATCGAGTAAGCGATGATCTTGTCTTCTTCGGAATAATCCGGGAAAAACCTGATAGCGTCAGTAAAAGGAAGCGGCTCCATTTTATAGATGCCCGTCGCTCTTCCGTACAGCGGATTCTTTACGCCGAGCAATTCGTCTTCGATAAAGCTTACGGAACTTCCGCTTATGATCAGCATGATGTTTGAACGTGAAAGAACATGGTCCCAAAGATTCTGCAAAACGGACGGAATGCTTCTATCTCCTTTGCACATATAGGGGAATTCATCCAGAACAACAACCGTTTTGCGCTCATTCCGGATTTTTGCAAGTTCTGAAAAAGCGTCGCCCCAATCACGGAACGTCGTTACATATTCCGCGGCAGGCGTGTTGAAACCGAGCACCGCGCGGGAGAAATTTTCCCGCTGTACCAGATCCGTACACTCCCTGCATGAGAAAAACAAATTCGGTTTATCTTTGCAGAATTCCGAAATCGTTTCCGTTTTACCGACGCGGCGCCTTCCGTAGATCACGATGAATTCCGCGTTCGGGCTGTTATATTTTTTGTTCAGAAACGAAAGCTCTTTTTCACGGCCGATAAACATAAAATCACCAACAAATCGTAATTTGTCAAATTATCATTTGATGTTAATATATTACCGTCTCTTTTTTGTTTTGTCAAGCTGTTTTTTTGCTATATATGAAGTCTTTTTTTCAGCGCATCCCGGTGCGGATCGGCTGCGCCGTTTCAAGCAGCCGCGTCAGGATCGCGTCGCGCTCTTCGTCGGGCGCCACCAGGCTCTGATGGTGCGCCTCCATCACGCAGTCGCCGAGATAGCCGATCTCACGCAGCGTGTTTATGAACAGATCCCAATCGATGGTGCCGTCGCCGGGGATCAGGTGCTGGTCGCCGCTGCCGTCGTTATCCTGAATGTGCAGCGAGGCGGGCACAACGGCGCAGTCCTTCAGCACGTCCGGTGCGTAGCCGCAGCACCAGGCGTGACCCACGTCAAAGCACCAGTTGAACCGGTCGGAGCCCACCGTTTTCACCAGCTCCGCAATGATGCGGGGATCTGAAGACGCGCCCCACAGAATGTTTTCCGAAAGCAGCACCACGCCGTATTCTTCAGCCATCGGCAGCCATTTTTTGATCGCCTCGGCGTTTACCTGCAGAAAACGAAGCTTGCTGTTGATGGTGTTGCCGCTGTTGTCGTGCCAGACCGGATGCACCACCAGGTACCTTGCGCCGATGGCGGCCGTCGCCGCAATGGAACGCCCGATGTATTCGGAATCGGCTTCTCCCGGCGCGTGGGCATGGGTGTAAACGATGCCCTTTTCATCCGCGCGCGCCTTCAGGCTCTTCGCCCACGTAAGATGATCGTCGGAAAGGAAGGGGGAGCCGTCGAAGATCCAGTAATCAAAGCCCATGTCGATGCCGTCGTAGCCGAGGGAGGCCAGCCGGTCCACGGCTGTCAGCGCGTCGTAGCCCTCCTCAAACACGTCCGTTGTGGTCACGATGCGCGGCTTCATGCCGATCACCGCCGAGCCCTCGAAGGCTTTGTAATTCTTTTCCACGCCGAGCTCTTCCATCCACGTGCGCACCTCAAGCGTTTTCAGGTTGCCGTTAACGTTGTCCCAAACCCAGGTGGGCGTGGGCCACAGGCAGATCTCGGGGGACACGGCCTCGTAGAAGTTGCGGCCTACGCCGTCCTGCCCGTGGTGCGCCATCTTGCAGATGTCGCAGTCGATGAGGCCGGTGCTCTCCCAGTCGGCAAGCGCCTTGTTGCCGGCGTTCACCTGAGCGTCGCCGGTGAACATGATGCTCGTACCGCCCAGATCCATACGGAAAATCACCGAGTGCTCGTTTACGTCGATGAAGGATTCGTCCGCGGTGTAGAGCACCGTGATCTTCGCTGCGCCGATGCTGAACACGTCGCCGGTGTTCAGTATCTGCACCTTCTCCGGGAAGGCCTTGCTGATGCGGTTAAACTCGCGCACCATCTCCATGCCCTCTCCCTGCGAGCGGGATTCATAGAGCTCGTACGGCACGTAGTTGAGCAGCACCTTGTCGAACGTGACCTGCTTCGTGCGGTTCTCGGCGACCTCGTAGAAGACCTGCACGTGGTCGTTGTGGGGATGGGATAAGAACCACGCGTCAACGTGGGGCCGGTACTGCCCGGTCACGGCCTTCAGGTACTGGATAAAGTAATCCGTTTCCGCCGTGTGGCCGCCGTCGATCACGATCACCTTGCCGTCTTCGGTGGTGATGATAAAGCTGTCGCAGATCGTGTCTTCCACCGATTGCAGCATATGTATCGCGTTTTGGTTCATCGTATTCTGAACACGCTCCTTTTTCACCTGAAAATGATATTTGATCCCGGCGAAGAACGCCTTGATCTTTGCAAACAGGTTTTCAAAAAAACCGGTGAGCGGGAACGCTGCCGTTTCATCGGACGATACCGCGGCGGCTTCGGCCCGGGGCGCGGCGGCAAACGCCGGGACCGCCGATATCAACAGCAGTGTAAATACCAGGATCATCGAAAGAATGGATCTGATCTTCATAAAAACAGTCCTTTCAAAGCTTGTTTTTGTTTTCGTGCTTTCCCCTTCTGAAAAAATATTATCATAAAAAACCGTTCTTTGCCAGCCTTTTCTGTAAAACCTCAAAATTAAATAAAAACATTATTTGATTGAAAAAGACCGCGGATGATTAATTGCAGTCTTTATAATACAACGAAAAGGAAGCGATGCAGCCGTGATATCGCCTTTTTAAAATTTTTTTATATGAACCCTCTTGACAAATCAAGTCGCACGCGATATAATGTACACAATCAAGTCGCACGCGATACGTTTTTGAGGTGAACATTATGGAAGACAGATACGCCGTGCTCCGGCTTAAGAACCAGCTTTGCTTTCCGCTCTACGCGGTATCGAACATCATTACCCGCAAATATAAGCCGCTGCTCGACAAACTCGACCTGACCTACACGCAGTACATCGTTATGATGGTGCTGTGGGAAGAAAAGCAGGTCAACGAGAAGTTTTTATGCGAAGCGCTTTGCCTGAAATCCAATACGGTCGCCCCTCTTTTACAGAAGCTGGCAGGTAAAGGATATGTAAATAAAGAAAAAGACGGCGCGGATGAGAGAAACATCGTCATCACGCTGACGGATGAGGGAGAAAAGCTTCAGGAAAACGCCCTGTGCATCCCGGAAACGATCGCAAAAGAATTTGATCTTCCCCCTGAAGAGGCAGCGTTGCTATATCAGATACTGTACAAGCTGCTCGATCAGGAAAGAAATAAAAACACCAGATAAACACAGGAGGAAAACAAAATGAGTATTTATGATTTTTCGGTCAAAGACAGAAAGGGAAACGAGGTTTCACTGTCTGATTACTGCGGCAAGGTGCTGCTGATCGTGAACACCGCCACGGGCTGCGGCTTTACGCCCCATTACGAGCCGCTGGAGGCCATGTACCGGGACCTGAAGGACAAGGGTTTTGAGATCCTTGATTTCCCCTGCAACCAGTTCGCCAACCAGGCGCCCGGCGACGCGGACGAGATCCACCAGTTCTGCACGCTGAAGTTCGGCGCGGAGTTCCCGCAATTCGCCAAGATCGACGTCAACGGCGACACTGCCACCCCACTCTTCGCTTTTTTGGCGACCGAGAAGCCGTTTGCCGGTTTCGGGAAGGGACTGAAAAACGCGGCGCTGAACAAATTTGCCGATATGAATAACAAACAATTCGGCGACAAAGCGTATATCAAATGGAACTTCACCAAGTTCCTGATCGACCGCGAAGGCAAGGTCGTCGCCCGGTTCGAACCCACAACGGATATGGCCGAGGTCCGCAGCGCCGTAGAAGCGATCCTGTAAAAAACGGAGGAAGAACAAAATGACGTACGCAGTTAGATACTACACCAAAACCGGCAACACCAAAAAGCTGGCGGAGGCCGTAGCCGAAGCGCTGGGCGTGGAAGCGCTGCCCATCAGCGAACCGGTAACGGAGCACGTGGATATCCTGTTCCTGGGCAATTCATATTACGCCTTCAGCATCGACCCGGAGGTCAGAAGCTTCGTGCAGACGCTTGACAAAAACAAGGTCGGCAAGATCGTCAATTTCGGTTCCGCCGCCATGCTGAACTCCACCTATAAAAAAGTAAAGGCGGAGGCGGATAAGGTCGGCGTTCCGATGGAAGCGAGAGAATTCCACTGCCGCGGTGAATTCAAGGGCGTACACAAGGGCAGACCGAACGCGGATGACCTGAAAGCCGCAGCCGATTTTGCGGGAACCTTTCTCAGTGCGTAACGGGGAGACGAAAATGGACCAGAAGGATCTGAAAACCCTGCTGAAAGCCCAGCAGGGCGAGCTGGACGCGGTACTGATGTACAACGCCCTCGCAAATGTCGTAAGGGATCAGCACGACGCTGAAACCTTCCGCCGCCTCGCCGCGGAGGAGGGGCACCACGCCGCCGTTTTCAAAAGCCTGACGAACCGTACGCTGCAGCCGAAGAAGACGCTGGCGACGTTGCTGCCGATTCTGTACCGGCTGATCGGAAGAAAGCGCCTTTACCCGGTCATCGCGAAATTCGAGTACGCCGCGGTGGGTACCTACGCGCCGGTGGCGGAACAGTTCCCCGCGGTACAAAGCGTGAAAGACGACGAAAAGCGCCACGGCGATACCGTGGCCCAACTCCTGAAATAACCTGATACCACAGTGAAGGTTTATATATGCTGACGTTTGAACCGCTCTCCGTCGCCGCGCTTCAAAAAGCGCGCCCGTATTTTCAAATGAACCAGTCGCTCTGCAGCGATCTTTCCGCAGGGTATCTGTTCCTGTGGGGAGAAGACGCCAACGCGCAGTTCTGTTTTCGGAACGGCACGTTCCTCGTGCGGCAGGATATCGGCGAACAGCCCGCGTTCAGTTATCCGATCGGGGCGGATCCCGACGGCATGATCGACGAGCTGATCGGCTACGTTCACGAAAACGCGCTGCCCCTGCGCTTTTTTGCCGTGGACGAAGAAACGCTGGAACGGATCCGCGGCGATCGGCGCCTGCAGCCCGCCATGTGGGAGTACGACCGGCGCTGGAGCGATTACGTATATTCCTATGCGGAGGCGCTCACCTTCCGGGGCAAAAAATACAACGGGCAGCGGAACCATGTCAACAGATTCAAAAAGCTGTACGGCGAACCGGACCTCCGGTTCCTTACGGAAAAGGATCGGCCGGCGGTGGAAGCGCTGCTGGCGGCGTATGCCGCGGAGCACCCGGACGGCAACGCGCTGGAGCGTCTGGAGCTTGAGCGTACGATAAAGCTGTTCGACGCGTGCGGCGCGCTCGGTCTGCCGGCAGCCGGGCTGTTCGTCGAAGGGACGCTCGCGGCGGTCAGCATCGGGGAACCCGTAGGGGAAAAGCTGCTGATCCACACGGAAAAGGCGCTTACGCGGTACCCGGGCGTCTATCCCGTGATGTATTCGGGCTTTCTGCGCCTGACGGCGGAGCGATTGGGACGGATCCCCGCCTTCGTCAACCGTGAGGACGACGCCGGCGACCCCGGCCTGCGCGTTTCCAAGCTGCAGTACCACCCGCTGCAAATCGTACACAAGCGTCTCATCCACGTCGGTTCCCCCGCGGCGAATATGGAATACCCGGTCACCGTTTCCCAAAACGGCGTCGTGCTGACCGAGCTCCGCGAGAGCGACAAACGGGCGTATCTGGCGCTGAATACAGACGTAGAGAACAACCGCTGGTGGGGCTACGATTACCGGGAGGATATCGGCCTGACCGGCCCGGTGGACGAAAACACCTTTTTGACGCCGTTTCTTACGATATGCGCGCCGGGGATTCGGTGAATTTCGCCGTCCGGCTGACCGAAGCCGGAGAAATGATCGGTGAAGCGGTGTTGTGGAATTTTTCGTCGGACGGGTCGGCGGAGCTCGGCTGCAGGATCCTTTCGGCTTTTCAGAAGCGCGGGCACGGTAAAGCCGCGTTCGGCGCGGCGGCGGATTTCGCAGCAGCCCGGTTAGGCGTCCGGGTATGGGCGCGGTGTTTCCGTGAAAACGCGGCGTCCGTTGGGATGATCACCGCCAACGGCTTTGTAAAACGGCGCGAAGACGATACCTTTTTCTATTTTGAACAGAAAACCTGACGAAAATTCAATCAACGTCAGTCGGTAAGAAAGGAGTACAGCCTTATGACAGTTATGGAAGCGATCCGCGGCAGACGCAGCGTGCGTACCTTCGACGGCAGCGCACTGCGGCAGGAAGACGCAAACAAAATCTTAGACTACGCCCGCACCGTAGGCAATCCCTACGGCCTGCAAATCGAGTGGTATTTGCTCGACGCCAAAAAGGACGGGCTTTCGAGCCCGGTGATCGTGGGGACCGACACGTTTATCGCCGGAAAAATGAAACGCGCCGCCCATGCGGAGGAGGCGTTCGGCTACGCCTTTGAAAAGATCGTTTTATTTGCCCAAACGCTTGGCGTGGGCACCACCTGGATCGCCGGAACGATGGATCGGTCCGCGTTTGAAAAGGCTGTGGCGCTCGGTAATGACGAGGTCATGCCCTGCGTGAGCCCTCTCGGGTATCCGGCAAAAAAAATGTCCCTGCGCGAAAGCATGATGCGCAAGGGTGTCCGGGCGGACAGCCGGGCGGATTTCGGCGAGCTGTTTTTTGAAAACGAGCCCGACGCACCCCTGACGCCGGACAAAGCGGGCGACCTGCGTGACGCTCTTGAGGCGGTACGCATCGGGCCTTCCGCCGTAAACAAGCAGCCGTGGCGGATCGTGCTTTGCCCCGAACGCGCGCATTTTTATGAATATAAAAATAAAGGCCGCGGCTCCGCGGACGAATGGGACATACAGAAAGTCGACATGGGCATCGCGCTGTGCCACTTTGAACTCGCTGCCGACGCCCTCGGCATAAAAACCGGGTTTGAACTGAACGAACCGGAGCAGACAGCGCCGGAGGGATGGCGGTATATCGCCTCTTTCAGGATAGAGGAATAAGGCAGAACATGAACATTCAGAGCTATATGACGCGGGGCGTGACGAAGGTCGTGCTGAACGCGCTGCGGGTAACCGCGAAAAACAAAAAAGAGGCGGCGTTTATGTGCGCCTTTGCAAAATCGGCGACGGCCGCATCCCGAAAGCGTGCGCGTTCCGAAAAAAACGGGGAACACATTCCGCCGTTTCTGATCGCGAGCATCACAAGCGTATGCAATCTGCACTGCGCCGGATGCTATTCCCGCGCCAATCACGCCTGCCACGACGACGCGGCGGACGGGCTGCTGAACGCGGAAGAATGGGAACGGATCTTTGCCGAAGCGGAGGATATCGGCATCAGCTTTATCCTGCTCGCGGGCGGCGAACCGCTGATGCGCCGCGACGTGCTTGAATCGGCGGCAAAGCACCCCGGCATACTGTTCCCGGTTTTCACAAACGGGACCTGCATGACTGACAGATATCTGGCCCTGTTCGACCGGAACAGAAATCTGCTGCCCGTTGTCAGCATCGAGGGCGACCGGGAGATCACCGACCGTCGGCGCGGGGCAGGCGTATTTGATAAAATCAGCGCCGCCATGGAAAAAATGAAGGCCGAGGGTATCGTTTTCGGCGCTTCCGTTACGGTCACCAAAGAAAACATGCGCAGTATTTATTCCGACGAATTCGTCTCTTTTCTTTCCGGAATGGGGTGCAAGGCGATCATCTATGTGGAATACGTTCCGGCGGACGGCGAAACCGACAAAGCGCCGGATGAGCCGGAGCGCGAATGGATGCAGAAAAGGATCCGTGCGCTGCGGCTGAAAAAACGCGATATGGTATATATCTCCTTCCCCGGTGATGAAAAAAGCTCCGGCGGCTGCGTCGCGGCGGGGCGCGGCTTCTTCCATATCAACCCGCACGGCGGGGCGGAACCGTGCCCGTTCTCACCGTATTCCGACTGCAGCGTACGCGATACGTCCATCCGTGAAGCGCTGCGTTCCCCGCTCTTCTATGCGCTGAACACGCAGGGGCTGTTAAAGGACGATCACGCAGGCGGCTGCACCTTGTTTGCGAACAGGGAACAGGTGGAGCAAATTATTTCTGCGGCCCAGAATAATGATTAAGCAGCCACTGATTCATTACCGGCTGGTGCCTCAGCACGCGTCTTAACGGATAAAGGGAGGGAGGTCAGGAAATGACCTCCGATTTCTCCGGAGATCCAGCAAAGCCATGCGGCAGCGGGCTTTCAGCCAACCAACGTGACCTCCGTTTTCTCTGAAACGATCAAAAAAGGCATAGCAACGCAACGGCGGATGCAACGGATTTTTGGATGTCAAAAGCCCCGAAACCGTTACATATCAACGGTTTCGGGGCTTTGGATGGTGCCGGCGACCGGGATCGAACCGGTACTCTGTTGCCAGAACGGGATTTTAAGTCCCGGGCGTCTGCCAGTTCCGCCACGCCGGCATATATTTACAGCTGAAAAGAAGTTTTTTGGAAGATGGGGGTCAAAATGGAGGTCACGGACTGAAAACGCCGGATTTAGGCAAATCAAAAAGCCTTCAATAAGGCGGTGAAAACCGCCGTCATTCAAGCGCTTTGCGCTTATTTTTCAAGGGGTTCCGGCATTTTTCACGGGAACAGACTTGTAGGATTTTAAGTCCCTTGCGTCTGCCAATTCCGCCACACCGGCACACCGCAAAAAGTATACTCTCAAACCCTCGAATTGTCAAGGCTTTTTTCCGGTCTTGTGTTCCCCCTGTGAAGTGTGGTAGAATCGGGGCAAAGGGCGCGGAAATCTGTTCAAATTCCAATTTACCGCCCCAAAAGGAGAGTCCGCACAATGACCGCTTCAGACTATACCGAACTGTACCGTCTCTTTGAAAATGTCACGCCGCTCAGGCAGGATTGCGGCGTCCTCTGCGGCGGCGCCTGCTGCAGGGGGGACGACAATACGGGTATGCGGCTGTTTCCGCATGAAAAAACGCCCCTGCGCGTCGTAGAGACCGAAGGGGCGCAATATGCTGTTTGCGGCGGTTCCTGCAACCGGGACGAACGCCCGCTTTCGTGCCGCATTTTTCCTTTCTTTCCCACGGTGGATGAAAGGGGAAAGGTACATGCGGTTGCGGATCCCCGCGCTGTAAACGTCTGCCCGTTGGCGCGGCACAGTGAAGAGGTGGCCTTTGACCCGCGCTTTCTGCGCCGGGTGAAAAAAGCGGGGAAGCTGATTGCCCGGGATGCGGAAGGCCTTGCCTTTCTCAAAGAGATCACCCGCGAGATCGAAGAGGTCTCCGCGCTTACCGATCTGCTGCGAGTAACAGACACTGACAACTGACAAATGCCGACTGCCAACAAAAAAACCGCCTTGGGGCGGTTTTTTCTTTTATCTGTAAGTTGTTTTGCTCAGCTGAAGCTTCTGTGCCTTCTTGCTGTTGGGGCAGCCGTAGTAGCACACAATTTCACCGGGGCCGGGCTCGGGACCGATAACGGGATCGTCGGTACCGGGTTCAATGATACCTTGTTTGCGTGCGAACAGCGCGATGATCCTGTTCACAACGGATTTCAGAAAAGCAATGATAGACTGCATACGTATAAACCTCCTTTTACGTATCTTACGTGCCTGAAACCTCGGGCACGATCAGTTTTGCCTGCCGCAGGTCTGCGCCGTAATAGGCGCCCAGCGTTTCGTCTGCGGGGTTTGCCAGAATGCCCACGTATACGCCGAATTTCTTCAGCATGCGGGCGTGGATCGCGTCGTCGCCGGTGGAATACTGCAGATCCTTCTGGGTGGGGTGGCTGTGGATAAAGCCCAGAAACCGCATCGGCGAAGCGTTGTCGCATTCGCTGCCGGGCAGGGCCTTATCATCGCTCCCGTAATAATTATTATTAATGATTTTCAGTTCTTTGTCAACGGTTTTCAGTATATTTTTCGTAAAAAGCGCGTTGTCGGCGGCCCGCATGGCGCCGTCGCAGGGGATCACGTACCGCACGACCCCGGTGTTCCCGTAAACGAACCCCGCCAGCGCCATCTGCTGCTCGTACATGGACTGCGGCTGTTTCCGCCCGAAATGGAAATACCGCCGTATCTCTTTCATGGCCTCGGGCTCCAGTATCACCTCAAAGGCGTCTTCTGCGCCGTCCGATATTTCGTAGAAGCGGGTATCCTTATACCGGTCGAAATACGCGTTCTTGAATTCCGCCGCGTCCGGTTTCTCCAGCATATCGCGGTAGCAGAAGCGCGGCGTGTTCGTATCGAAATCGCGGGTGTGCAGAGAGTCGCCCTTGCACACGTTTACGTGGGCGCAGCCTCTGCATTTTTCGGGCAGCGTACGCTTTCTGAAGGGTCTGAAGCCGTTGTTCCATACCTCGCTGAAGCTGTCGGTTAAAATGTTGCCCTGTATCAGCTCGGGCCTTCGTTCCACATTCGGGCACACGAAAATATCGCCGTTTGCAAGGATCGAAGCGTTATATATGCCCGCAAAGCAGTAAAACTTCCGGTTTTCCAGCAGCCCGCCCAGATAATGGGGGCAGCCCCAAACGATCTTCGGGCCGTTTCTGCGGCGGTTTAGCTTGTTCGCTGCGCCGGTGAGGTACAGTATCTCTTCCCGCGTCAGCAGCAGGTCGGTGTGTTCCTGCGCGCGGCCGATGGGGTCGATAAAGCTCACGCGGATGCTGTCCGGCCCTATGGGCGCCACCGTGCGGTAGAGCTCCTCAAACTCGTACACGTTGCGCCGGTTCGCCGTAAAGGTGATCTGCAGATGGTCCAGAAACGCCGCCTTTTTGAGCAGGGGCAGCGCTTTCATGATTCGCTCCCAGCTGCCGGGCAGGTGGCGCAGCGAATCGTGGGTCTCCTTCATGCCGTCCACGCTCACGGTCACGGTTTTGAGCCCCGCTTCCTTCATCTTTTCAATATTCTCTTCGGTGATCAGCGAGCCGTTGGTCACCATGCCCCACTCGAAGCCCATGGCGGCGGCTTCTTTCATGATCTCAAACAGGTCGTGCCGCAGCATCGGCTCACCGCCGGTGATATTCAGCATCGTATAGGTACCGATGTTTTCTTTGATATCCCTGAGCGCCGAAAGGATCTGCTCCTTCGAAAGGGGCTCTTCGCTGTGTATATCGCACCGGCTGCCGCACTGGTCGCAGGCGGCGTTGCACTTTTTGGTGATCTCGATCAGCAGGGAATACAGCGGATACGGTTCGGTTTGTTTCGCCACCGTACATTCCTCCGTTTTCTGTTATTTTCTTCCGGCGAAAAACGCTCTGAACCGTTCGGCGATCGCCGCGAAGAAGGCTTTGATCCTCGCAAAGAACGCGCGGATGCCGGTGGGGGCTTCCTCTTCCTGCTGCCGCAGCACGGTTTCCAGCGGCACGAGCGCTTCGGCTTCGGCGTCGTACCACAAAAACTGGGGGTATTCCGGGTCGGCGGTCACGCGGACGTCCTCCCGCCGCAGCAGCACCTCCTCCAGATTCGCGTAGTCGGCGGGCCAGGAGTGGTTGAGGTTCGCGATGAAGTAGGTGTTGTCGGGGAAGGCGCAGGTGGAGGCGTCCAGCTTCCGGTCGGGGGAGATGTATCTGCCGAGCCCTCTGCGGTTCTGCTGAACGATATATTCCGCGTCCAGCGTTTCGCCGATCTTCGTCACCGTTGCGCCCAGGCTCTGCTCACGGGTGCCCACCTGAAAATCGCCGAGCAGCTCGCTGTCTTCGGTCACGGGGTACTGCTGTCCGCCGTAGTCCGCCATGATCATCACGTTCTTGCCCTGGTCGATCAGGTCCTGCAGCATCCCGTTGATCGCGGGATACACCTCTTCATGGTAGCGGGTGAGCTCGCCTATGGCAAAGGCGTAGGTCGCCTGATCCTCCGCGGTGGGGTAGAGGTAATCCATCATCTCGTCGAACCGGTCGGTCACGCAGGCGGCGTAGCTCAGGTTCAGCGCGTAATAGTCCTTCACCAGCGGCTGGAAGAGGCAGTCCTTCAGGTTTTCGTACAGGCGGTTGAGCTCCTTCACGGTAAGGCGGACGCCGAGACTGCCGCCGATGCCGTTCACCAGCTGCCGTATGACGTTCGCCGCGCCGTCGGGCACTTCGCCGTCCATTGCGTCGCCCGCCGTATAGGTGAGCCACGTGCGCAGCCCGTTTTCGGGCACGCAGCCGTTTCCGGTAAAGGCGGCGTCGGTGAGCGCCATGCCCTCGTGGGTGGAGAACGAGAGCATCAGCCCCAGTACGTCCGCGTAGTTTTTCGGGCGCTGATATTCATAGAGGTAGGTGAGCATCGCCACGGGGCCGAGGCAGCGGGCGTACAGGATGATCTTCTGTTTGCCGCTGAGCTCCTTCACCGTTTCAATGAATTCGTTCAGGTCCGCGGCCTGCGCGAAGGGCGAAAGCCGCTCGTCGATCCAGTATTCGGCGTAGGTCTGGCGCGTAAGCTCGTTCTCCACCGTTTCTCTTGTCCAGTACCAGTCCGGGCGGGTGTTTTCAGGCACGCTGCCGTCGGTCAGGCTCGGGCGGAACGCCTCATACGCCGGGTGCATCAGCTCCAGCACCTTGTTTGCGTAGGCGGTGTAGTCGCCGGTGGCGCGGGCGGCGGGCAGCAGCGGCATCGCCTTGGTAACGACGTTCACAATGTAATCGCCGTCGTCGTACAGGGCGGTCTTTGTGCCGTCGTCGTCAAATTTATAGATATTGGAGCTGCCGCGCACGTAGATCAGGATCACGTCCCCGGGATTGATCGCCCGGCTCCAAGCGATCTGCGCGCCCATCGGCAGCAGCAGTACGGCGCACAGCATAAGGCAGAAGAGCTTTTTTACCGTGTTCTTCATGGGTATCTCTCCTTTAGCAGGATGGTTTGTGCTTTTATTATAATCCCCTCTTTGGGAGAAGTCAAGGCGCGCGGCCGGCGCACAAATTTCTGTTTATCGCGCTGTTTCATTGAAAATGGAAAATCGAAAATGGAAAATTTCGGAAAACGCTTGCGCGTTTTGGTTATAAAATGGAAAATGTTTTGTCATAGAGAAAACCTCGCAATTCTGGACATTATGATGCCGGCCGCAGGCCCATTAATTT
>JAEEGL015642618.1_pt1 | contig 25137 bp, 22 predicted proteins | sample 9134231 | NCBI WGS metagenome assembly JAEEGL01 (sample SAMN16246548, study PRJNA631951) | gut metagenome | biome: gut microbiome; feature: rumen; material: fiber-attached | host: Bos | place: Iran: Karaj | collected 2018-10 | reverse complement strand
CAACACTTCTCCGATCAGGGATGAATTCAGGAAATACAGGGATCTGAGTGCCTGGCCGGATTTTGAGACAGAAAGAAAAGCCTCCACATTGTTCAGGATCCAGGGGCTCCTGGAGGTGCTCCCGAAAGGACTGTACAACAGGATCCACAATCTTGCCCAAAGGATCTATCTGAAAAAGATCAGCAGGCAGTAACTCAGGCATTTCAGCCTGGGTTTTTAGTGTCAGGCACTATGTTATAATTGTGTAAAGCGAAGAATCGGATCTTCGTGAAAAAAGAATGAAAGATAGAATGTTCATCGTTCCCGGCAGTTTCGTGCCGTTCAACGATTCCGTAACCCTGCTGTCATACAAAAGACTGAGAAATCTCGATCTGGAGATGGATGTTTTTACGTTCAAGGGAAAAGAGGATGCGGGGCTGAAAAAGGAACTGGATGCGGATCCGGAATTCAGGAAGTTCCATATCACCTATACGACGGATCTGGACTGGGCGATCCCGCGCTATCATCCTTTCCGTTTGCCTGTGAGTCTGTTTCTGATGAACAAGTACGTTCACGATGCGTTGAAGGAATTCGAGAAAAAGGACTACAGATATCTGTTTACATCGATCGCACCGGGAATATCCCATATCGCCGGATACAGGATCAAGAAGAAACATCCGGAAGTGAAGTGGTACGCATCTTTCTCCGATCCGTTCAAGGGGTCTCCTTTCAAGAAAGCCGATCTCAACGACCGCAGCGTCATCTACCGGATCGCCTACGGTGTCGGAGCATACTGCCTATACAACGACCGCTATGAAGAACTGGCGGTAAACAATGCGGACAGGCTGATCTTCATCTGCGAGGAACAGAGAGACTTTACCCTGAGACAGTATCCGAATTACGAGGAACTGCTGAAGAAATCCATCGTCATGCCTCTGACATACATTCCGGAATGGGAGATGTACAGAAAGATCCTGGATGCCCCGATACCGCGTAACGAGGTCAGACAAGCCGTACATCTGGGAAGACTCTACGGAGCAAGAAAGCCCGATACGTTCCTTGAAGCCTTGAAGGAGCTGAAGGAAGAGGATGAACATCTTGCGGAAAAGATCGTCTTTCATCAGTATTCCGAGATCCAGGCTCCCGATATCAGAAAAGTGAAGGAATACGGTCTTGAGGATCTGTTTATCATGCATGAGAAGGTCTCCTACGAGGAATCGATCGAGATCATGAAGAAGGCGGATGTGCTGGTGCTTTTCGACACCCTGATGCCTGACGAACCCACACAGCCTTATCTGCCCAGCAAGATCGTCGAGTATCTGCTTCTGAAGAAACCGATTTTGGGAATTTGTGGGAAAAACAGTCCGAGTTACCGCATCCTGAAAGAATATGGCTATAATACAGTAGGATGCAGCAAGGATATGATCAAAGAGAATATCCTGGCAGTCATGTCCGGCTCAGATATTCCGGAGTATTCGCTGGAAACACTGAGCAGTGATTATTACAGGATGATCGAATGAAAGAGTTTTTGAATAAAGCAAAAGAAAGAATCTTAGAGAATAAATACATTTTATTGGCTTTTACCGTTGTCTGGATCGCTGCGATCGTCTTTTCTCTCAACATGTACAAGACGACCATGGGCATGGAAGCCACCGGAAACAGGATCTCCAGCCGTGTCATCGAAGTGACAGAAGGCAGGGTCATCGATCAGACGGTGCCTGCAGTGGATGGAGCAGAAAGCGTTGCGATCAAGTTTGCGACCTACGCCCGGAAGAACACGGGCGAGATGACCGTCAAAGTCTTTGGCAATGACAGCGGAACGGTCTATCTGCAGAATACGGTCAAGGTCTCCGATATCCAGGACAACGTCTATCATACGTTTGCGCTGGAAAAAGCGGTGGATGCGGGGAAGGATGAGACCCTGACTTTTGAACTGACCTCGAACTGCGAAAAAGAGAAGGGTGTGGGCGTCTATTATTCCGATACCGATGAGATCGAAGAAGGAAAGATGACAGTCAATTCCATTCCGTTCCGCGGCGATCTGAACTGCAAGCAGCTGGCGGAAAACGAATACTATAAGAAATTCAGCTCCCTGGTCATTACCTTGGCGATCGTCGGATGTTCCGTGTTGATCCTCATGCTGGTGCTGGGAGCAAGCAAGCAGCTGCAGTTTGCGTCCATAGTGCTGGTATTCGGTCTGCTGTTCTCCGCGGTTCTGACGCCGATGTCCGTTCCGGACGAACAGTTCCATTACGAGTGTGCCTATCAGATCACCAGCAACATCTTCGGGGAAGACCATACGATCATGGACGTGACGTACAGAAACTACAGCCATTTCCTCGGCCATGAGAATTCCCCGGGCGCCTATCAGAGACTGATCGAACACTTCAACGATCCTCTGGAGATGAAGGAAAAATACGAGACGATCGTCACCGATATCGATGAACTGTCCTATCTGGTCTATTTCTTCCCGCAGACAGTCGGTGTCCTGATCGGAAGGACTCTCAAGATGAACTTCCTGAGGACCTTTTACCTTGGAAGATTCACCAACCTGCTGTTCTACGTTTTCTGTGTGTATTTTGCGATAAAGAAGACACCGGTTCACAAGACGCTGTTCGGTCTGCTGAGCTGCATGCCGATGTTTTTGCAGCAGTGCTGTTCCTATTCCTATGACAGTTTTGTCAATGGATTGTGTTTCATCCTGTTTGCCTATTTCCTGAAATGGAAACACGATGACGAACAGATCAGCAGGAGAGAGATTTTTGGGGTCATGCTGGTGACACTTCTGATTGCTCCGGCAAAGTTCATCTACGGCCTGTTCATCGTTCCGTTCTACTTCATTCCGAAAGAGAGGTTCGGTGGAAAGAAGAACAAGATCATTGCAATGCTGGTCATTTCTGCTCCGGTGCTGTACATGTTCATATATATGCTTCTGCCGCAGATCAAGACACTTATATATCGGATCGGAAAGACTTACAGCGATACCTCTTCCGACGGCATCACGGTCAAAAAAGCCGGCTTCGATCTCGATCTCAAGCCGTCCCGGATCGAAGATAACTTTGATGAAGACAAATACAAGGGAATTCCGACCTATACCATCGGTTTTATCGTCGAATACCCGATCCATACTCTTATGCTGATCCTGAGAACGATCCGCTTCAATCTCAAGAAATGGTTCTATGACTCACTGGGCAGGACTCTCTCCGGTGCCAGCATGCTGGTACCTTTGAGGATCGTACATCTCTTTGCGATCCTGGTCGTGGCTGCGTCTCTGATCAAGGAAGACATTTCCATGTCTCCTCTTCTGAAACTGACGATCCTCGCGGTCTGCGTCATCATCGCCTTGCTTATCCTGCTGGGATTCCTTCTGAGCTGGACATACAAGACCGACACGATGGTACAGGGAGTGCAGGGAAGATATTTCAGTCCGCTGCTTCCGTTATTCTTTACCGTTTTCAACAACAGATACATCAGTATCCCTAAGAAGGTAGACAGATATCTGATCTTTGTTCAGATCCTGCTACTGTTCGAGGTAGTCCTTTACATACTGTCATTTACCTTCGTCAGTTGAGAGATGCGAGGATAAAGCATGAAGAAAGCGATCATCGCCACATGTTTTGAATCAAACGAAGAACGTGCGGGTTTTGTATATGAAGCCTGCAAAGACAGAGGTTTTGATGTTGAGATCCTGACCTCTGATTTTTCGCATATCCGTAAAAAGAAAAGAGAACAGGTTCCGGACCGTTTCCGGAGTATTGAAACACTGCCATATCAGAAGAATCTGTCCCTGAAGCGCATGCGTTCCCATCGCCTGTTTGCCAAGGACCTGTTTCAACAGATCACCAGGGAGGACCCCGATCTGATCTGGCTGATGGCTCCGGCCAATTCCCTGATACTGGAAGCGAAACAGTACAAGAAGGCTCATCCATCCGTGAAACTGATCATCGATATCATCGACATGTGGCCGGAATCCCTTCCGTTGAGCATATCGAAGGACGTCTTTCCTTTGAACCTATGGAAGAACATCCGCAGTAAAAACCTGAACTGTGCGGATCTGGTGGTCAGCGAATGCGATTTCTATCAGGAGACCCTGAAGAAGGAATACAAGGGAAGAATGGAGACGATACGCTGGGCAAGAAAAGCAAACGCCGTGAAGATCGAACCGGATCTTCCGGAAGGAAAACTCTCCCTGTGCTACATCGGTTCCATCAACAATATCATCGATCCGGAAAAGATCGCGGATGTCGTCTCGAAGATCAACATGCCAGTGATCCTGCACGTGATCGGAGAAGGGGAGAATACGGAACGTTTCCTGAAGACTCTGGAACCGGTCTGTGAAGTTCTCTACCACGGAGCGATCCGGGAAGAAACGAAAAAGGCGGAGATCTTTTCGAAGTGCCATGCCGGTATCAATATCTACCGCGATGGTCTTTATATCGGTCTGACTGTCAAGTGCATCGACTATCTGCAGCACGGTCTGCCGATCCTCAACAACATTAAGGGAGATACCTGGGCTTTGGTCGAAGAATACAAAGCGGGCTTCAACATTGAAGACGGAACAGTCATCAATGCGAACGAACTGATCCGCATAAGGATCAATGATCAGAACATCTATGATCTGTTCGAACGGAATTTTACCGAAGCTGTATTCCTGGAGAAATGCCGGAAAGTGATCGATGAGGTGATGAAATGAAACTGATCGTCCTCTTGTCAACATACAACGGAGAAAAATACCTGCGGGAGCAGTTGGATTCCCTTTTGAAGCAGACACTGCGTCCGGACAGGATCTTCATCCGTGACGACGGATCCAGAGACGATACGGTCGCGATCCTGGAGGAATACTGCAGCGAGTATCCTTTCATGGAGTATTACTGTGGAAAGAACCTAGGCCCTGCGAAGTCGTTCTGGGAACTGATCACAAAGACGGAAGAAGCGGATTACTACGCTCTGTGCGACCAGGATGACGTCTGGTTTGAAGACAAGCTGGAAACCGCGGTGAAAAGGCTGGAACAGGAAGACAAAGATATTCCGTTACTCTACTGCAGCCGCTATACCCTGACGGATCAGGACCTGAATCCGCTCGATTCCAATGTTTCCGGACTGTACGGATACTCCGACTTTGCGCACTCCTTGATTTATCACACCGCTCCGGGATGCACATTCGTATTCAATGCGGCAGCCAGGAAACAGATCCTGAAATATGACGTAGAGAGGGAATACTGTGTGATCCATGACGCGATCATCCACAAGGTCGTCGCGATGCTTGGAAAGATGATCCTGGACGAGACTTCCCATATCTACTACCGTCAGCATGGAGACAACCAGATCGGTATGGATGCGAATAAGGCGAGAGTCTTCCTTGGCAGGGTAAACCGTTTCCTCAACGGAAAGATCCGCAATTACCGCAGCCGGACGGCACAGTCGCTGCTGAGAGTATACGGAGATGAATGCAGTGAAGAAAACAGGGAGCTGCTCAGGATCGTGGCAGATTACGCAAAGGATCCTCAGCTGAAGAAACAGCTGATGGACCGGGAAGAATTCCGTTCCCATACGGTCAACGACCTGTTCTTTCGAATCTTGGTGTTAGTAAATTATATTTAGAGTTGCTATAATAGAAATGTTATGAAGAATAAGAAACTGGAAAAAGCGATCATTATTGCAGCGGCCGTTTTCGTACTTGCTGCAGTGTGGTTCATATTCCGCGGAAACGGCAATTCCTCCCGGAATGATTCCCTGATGAGAGAGATGCCGGTCGCCGACAGCGCCTCCGGTGAACTGAGTCACGGGATCAGCCTGATCGATACATTCGACAATTCTGTAGAGACGATCGAGAACATCGCTGTCGTCTTTACCAAATTCTATCGGGAAGCTCACGGCAAGGTGACGTTTGCCCTGCTGGACGGAAATGAGATCCTGTATTACGAAACGATGGATGCGGAAGAGATTCCGGAGCAGCACCGTATCTTTTTTACTCCGGAAAAACCGCTGGAGAATATGGCCGGAAAGAAACTCAAGATGATCATCTACGCCTATTGCGAAGACTACGAGGGGGTCGGTCTCATGATGAAGACCGAAGACGTCAAATATTCGCAGATCAAGTACGGAGATGAGGAGTTTGACGGAACGGTATGTTTCTCGATTAATATCAGTAAGGATCAATGACAAAGGAAAACCTGAAAAAAGTCTTTATTATCGCCTTTCTCATATATACTGTCTTTTCAGTATCTTTTTATTTTCTGGGTGGTGATCAGCTGAAGTACCGCAGTTCCAAAGGGAACATCGCGATGCCGGAAGCGGATTTTGCGACAGGTGAGATCATTGCCGGAACGACGCTGACGCAGCCTTTCGTCAACCGGGTGGAAGACATCGATGAACTGTCGGTCTCCTTCGCAAAACTGTACAAGGATGCTCAGGGAAAGATCACGGTCTATCTCTACAACGATGAAGAAGTACTGATGAAGAAGACAGTCGATCTCTCACAGATGGATGAGAAGGGAGTCGTTACGCTGACCCCGAATGAACCGATCACCGGACTGAAGGGGCGCATGCTGGCGATCAAGATCTACGCTTCTTCTAAGGCGGATCAAGGTGTCGTCGCTCTTGCGAGCAGAGAGACGCCGGATTCCCGCTTCATGTTCAACGGAGAGATGGTTGAAGGAACGCTGTGTTTCTCTTTGACCGGACGGGATGAGAACTATCTGGGGAAATACTACTGGTATATCGTCGCCGCAACGGAACTCCTGCTGGGTGGACTGCTTCTGAGATCCTACTCGGATTATCGGAAAGGATACCATAACCTGATCGTGAGAGCGATCGCTGCAATCTATCAGTACGAATTCCTGATCTCCCAGCTGGTCATCCGCGACTTCAAATCCAAATACAAGAGGTCCATCCTCGGCGTGTTCTGGAGCTTCCTGAATCCTCTAATGACGATGACGGTCCAGTTCCTCGTCTTCTCGACTTTTTTCAGCAATGACACTCAGAACTATCCGATCTATCTTCTAAGCGGTGTCGTCTGTTTCTCGTTCTTCAGCGAGTGCACGACGATGTGCCTTTCTTCGATCAGCGGCAACTCTCGTCTGATCACCAAGGTCTATATCCCGAAATACATCTTCCCGCTGTCGAGAACGATCTCTTCCTCCATCAACCTGGGGATCTCCCTGGTACCTTTGCTTCTGGCATGCCTGGTCTTAGGGATCGCCATCAAGCCGCAGGCCGTACTGTTCTTCTATTTCCTGGCTTGCCTGATCGTGTTCTCTCTGGGGATCGGTCTTTTCCTTTCGGCTTTGATGGTATTCTTCCGGGATATCCAGTTCCTTTGGACCGTTCTGACCCAGATCTGGATGTATGCGACGCCGATCTTCTATCCGGCCGAAATCATTCCGGAACGTTTCAAATTCATCGTCCGTCTGAATCCGCTGTATCATTTCATCGGAAATGCCCGTACCTGTCTGATCAGCGGGATCTCACCGGAACCGCGCGCATATATCTTCTGTCTGCTGTTTGCTCTGGTCGCACTGGCGATCGGATCCTATACCTTCAAGAAAACGCAGGATAAGTTTGCCCTGTATCTGTAGAAACCTTTATGTCAGATAAAATGATCGAAGTCAAAAACGTGACGATGAGATTCAGGATGTCGGATGAGCCGATCAATTCCCTGAAGGAGATCTTCACCACAGCCGTCTCCGGTAAACTGAAGTTTAACGAGTTTTTGGCGTTGGATGATGTCAGTTTCGATCTGGAACGGGGAAAGACGCTCGGTCTGATTGGCAGGAACGGTGCCGGTAAATCCACGACACTGAAGCTGATCTCAGGGATCCTGAAGCCGACTTCCGGAACGATCATCACCAGAGGCAACATCGTACCGATGCTGGAACTCGGTGCCGGATTCGACCTGGAACTGACCGGAAAAGAAAACATCTATCTCAACGGCGCGATCCTGGGCTATTCGAAGGCGTATCTGGAATCCAAATACGAGGAGATCGTTGAATTTGCGGAGATCCGGGACTTCATCGACATGCCGATCAGAAACTACTCTTCCGGCATGATGGCCAGACTGGCCTTTTCGATCGCCTCTGTCGTGCAGCCGGAGATCCTGATTGTCGACGAGATCCTGGCGGTCGGTGACGTGGCTTTCCAGGAAAAGAGCTTCAACCGCATGAAAGAACTGATGTCCGGCGGCGCTACGGTGCTGTTTGTTTCGCATGATATCGAAAAGATCGAAGAGATGTGCGACAAGGTCATCTGGCTCGATCATGGGAAGATTAAAGATGAAGGAAGTGCTGCGGAGATCTGCGAAAGATACCGGATCGCACAGGGAATGAAGGAACAATGAACGTTTTAGTTGTATCGACGACGTTTATTCCATCGGTATTGCTGTGCGGACACTGCCAGCTGGAATACCTGGAGAAACAGGGGAAACTCAATTACAAGTTCGTTATCTCGCACTTTATCAACAGAAGGAACGTTGAATGGGCGGATATTTTTGTATTCCTCAGATCCGATTCCGATATCGATGCCTATGTATCGAAGATCGCGAAGAAAGCCGGAAAGAAAAGGATCTACGTCCTGGATGACGATCTTCTGAACGTACCGGACTATCTGAGCAGTTCACCGTACTATCTTCTGCCTTCGACCAACAGGAACATCAGGACCATCATGTCCAACTGCGATACCTTCCTGACTCCTTCACCTGTTCTGATGGAGAAATACGGAGGAAACTTTGAACACAGATATCTGATCTCCGAACCGTCCCTGAACAGGATCAACAGGAAACCTGAGAACGAGAAGATCAAGATCGGTTTTGCGGGATCCATCGACAGGGCACAGGACATCAATCAGATCCTTTCCGGAGCGATCCGGAAGATCGTGGAGAAGTACGGAGATTCCATCGAGATCGAATTCCTCGGTGCCAAGCCGGAGTTCGTGAACGAACTGGGTCTGAAGCATCTTCCGTATCAGGATGGCTACGATGCCTATACCGCTTTCATGGCCAAATGCAACTGGGACATCGGTCTGGCTCCGATGCCGGAAACGCCGTTCCACCGCTGCAAGTATTTCAACAAGTATGTCGAATACGCCTCTTTCGGAATCGCCGGGATCTACAGCGACTGTGAACCGTACATCTACGGCATCAGAGACAGAGAGAACGGCCTGCTGGTAAAGAACACGACCGAAGACTGGGTCGCAGCGATCAGCGAACTGATCGAGAACGAGGCCCTGCGCAAGAAGATCTCTGGAGAATGTATGAAAGAAGCGAACGAAGTCTACGCTCTGGACATCCTGGCGGAAGACTATTATCAGAAGATCACTGCCGGCTATGTGGAACCGAGCGAAAAGATGCGTGTTCCCGATCTGACCCTCGCGAAAGCGATCATCTTCTGCAAGCGGGTCTACCGCAAGGTTAAGGAACAGGGACTGAACTTTCCGGCCTGGCTGAGAAAGAAGATCGACAGCAAGCTTCAGGACCGCCGGGATCTGATCCGCTACAATTCCAACAAGGAGAAACTGAAAAAGATCATCGCAGAGAGAAAGACGATGTTTGTGATCGCCCCGATGTTTGATGATTCAAAAGATGAATATACAAGACGCGTCAGAATGCTTGACGAGTACTTCTCCGATTACTACAAGATCTACTATTCGGGAGAAGACCGGATCGCCGAACATCTGGAAGTCGAACTGCTCGACTCCGATCATGCGACGATCGTCTGCAACAGCTTCGACATCCTGCAGACCGAGGAAGTTCTGGGGCTGATAAAGGATTGCCATAACTGTCTAATCCACAGCGTCATCCGTTTCATGAGAGACAAGATCTCCAACGATATGTATAAGGTCTTCGATCTGGAAGACGTGAAAGTATACTGGGACACGCACGGCAGGATCCCGGAAGGATATCACGAGGCATCGAATTTCCATACGGAAAAGATCACCGCCGACATCGAAAAGACCTTCTATGAGAAGGCTGATGTGATGATCGTCGGAAGCGAGGAAGAAAAGGAACACTTCATCAAGAAATACGGTCCGAGGGAAATGGAATATCTGATCTATGAAAACAGAGAATAGATTATTGACGAAAGAAAACAGCGCAATGCTGCACGGCGCAGCGATCCTGATGATGATCTACCATCATCTGTTTGTCGTGGGAAATGAATGGTGCATCAGTCACGGCGTTTCCTTCTTCGATCTGTTCAATGCGATCAATATCGGGAAAGCCGATACGGCTCAGATGAGTTTTGCCAGATTCTGCAAGATCTGCGTGGCGGTCTTTGCGTTCACATCCGGATATGCAATGTTCATCCAGCTGGACAGGAAGAATGACGGAAAGATCAGCTTCAGGGACATGTACAGATACTGTCTGAAGAGACTGGGATCTTTCTTCCGGAAGTATTTCCTTGTCTTCGTCTTTGTCACCGTTGTGGAGATGTGTCTGAACAACCCCTATGGATTCGATTTTTCTCCGCGGAATCTGCTTCTGAATGCCCTGGGCTTCAAGGCGGACTACAACGCCACCTGGTGGTATATCGCGGTCTACTACTGCATGGTGCTTTCTTCACCGGTCATTTACTGGGTCCTGAACAGGTTTGAATGGAAAAAACTTCTGTTGATCATCCTGGGCGTCGGCATCCTTGCCGGAGGGGGGTTCCTGGGATTCACCTTCCTGAGCGGAGATCCTGAACGCTGGCTGAGGATCGCCAGCAATCTGGCACAGAGCGCCTTGTCCGTATACATGATCATCTTCGCGGAAGGAATGATCTGCGCAAAATACGGAATGATGGATTTCCTTGCAGGAAAACTCAATATCTTCACTTCCGCCGTCTTGCTGCTGCTGACGATGATCGTCAGGGTGCTGATCATCCGGATCCCGGGCGATTCGGTGTTCGATGTTCTGCTGATCATTCCGTTCGTTCTCAGTTTTACCACGCTCGCATCACGTTCAGGGATCCTTTCGAAGGTACTTCGATTCTTCGGAAGGTATTCCTCCTACATGTGGTACTGGCACCCGTATTTCTATGCCTATCTGTTCTTTTTCCTGGTACAGAAAAGCGACATTTCGCTGCTGGTCTATGTCCAGGTCGTCGCCTATACGTTGCTGGCGTCGGTCGCTTTTACTTATCTGGAAAAAGGTCTTGATATACTGTTTGGGAAAGTGTTTCACAGACAATAGATTATAATTGAAGAGAAGGAGTCCGACGATATGAAGGGAATTATACTTGCCGGGGGAGCGGGAACGAGACTGTATCCGCTCACGATGGTCACATCCAAACAGCTGCTGCCTGTCTATGACAAACCGATGATCTACTATCCGCTGAGCACACTGATGCTGGCGGGGATCAAGGATATCCTGATCATCTCTACTCCAAACGATACGCCGAGATTTGAACAGCTGCTGGGAGACGGGCATCAGTTCGGTGTTCACCTTTCCTATTGTGTTCAGCCTTCTCCGGACGGACTGGCTCAGGCTTTTATCCTGGGAGACAAGTTCATCGGCAAGGAAGCCTGTGCGATGGTCCTTGGTGACAACATCTTCTATGGTGACGGATTCTCCCACTATCTGCAGCAGGCAAAGGAAAATGCCGAGAATAAAAAGAGAGCGACGATCTTCGGCTATCACGTCAACGATCCGGAACGCTTCGGCATCGTGGAATTCGACAAGAAGGGAAGGGTCGTCTCTGTTGAAGAGAAGCCGGAACATCCGAAATCCAATTACTGCATCACCGGTCTCTATTTCTATCCGGCAGGAGTCTCCCGTATGGCCAAGAAAGTCGAACCATCCGCAAGAGGCGAACTGGAGATCACGACTTTGAACGACATGTATCTGAAGAAAAAGAAACTGGACGTCCAGCTGCTGGGCAGAGGCTTTGCCTGGCTGGATACGGGAACGATGGATTCTCTCGTGGAAGCGGCGAATTACGTCCAGATCATCTCCAAGAGGCAGAACATCGTTATCTCCGCTCCGGAAGAGATCGGTTATAAATATGGCTGGATCAGCAGGGAAGAACTGCTGGAAAGCGCAGCGCATTACGGAAAGTCTCCGTATGGGGAACATCTGAAAGCCGTCGCGGAAGGAAGAGCGGAATAATGAAGAAGATCGCTACCGGAATCGAAGGTGTCTATATCATTGAATCGGACTGCTACGGCGATAACCGGGGCTGGTTCATGGAGACTTACAATGAAGCGAAGTTCCACGATCTGGGCATCGATACCGTCTTTGTCCAGGACAATCTGTCCTTCAGTGCACAGAAAGGAACTTTGCGAGGTCTGCATTATCAGAGAGCTCCGTATTCGCAGGCAAAATTGGTCAGATGCATCAGAGGAACGGTCATCGACGTCGCAGTCGATATCCGCAAGGGTTCTCCGACCTACGGAAAGTGGGTCAGCTGCGAGCTTTCCGAAGAAAACAAGAGGATGTTCTATATTCCGAAAGGAATGGCACACGGCTTCCTGACGGTAAGCGACGAAGTGCTGTTCCAATACAAATGTGACGAACTATACAACAAGGAATCGGAAGGATCGATCCGTTACGATGATCCGACGATCAATATCGACTGGGGGACGCTGCTGAACGGGATCGAACCGGTGCTGTCGGAGAAAGACAAAAAAGCCCCGTCGATCGGGGACTGCAACGCCAATTTCGTCTATTAGAATCTGCCGAGAATGAACGGGAAGTATCTGTTGATGATCCGTGACGGAATGATCAACAGAAGAGAAGTAGTTGTTGCGAGGACGATCGAGAAGATCATAGAATACAATTCATTGGAAAGAACGGTTGCGTAGAATGATGACGCGACCGTTTTTATCAGGAACTGAAGGATGAAGTTCACATAGTGAGCGATCCCGAAATAGATCAGCGTATTCTGTCCCATGTAAAGGACGACAGGATTCGGTTTCAGCATCCTTACACCAAAAACCAGCACGGCAACTCCCAGGATCTGTTTCAGCCCGTTGTAGGTGATGAAAAGGAAGAGACTGGAATTGTAGATCGACTTGACCCTGTCGCTGTAGACAAGGACGCAGTAGACAGCCAGAAGCAGCAGAAACAGGACCGGTTCCTTCTTCGGGAAACGCTTCTCGATCTTCTCTCTGAAGACATAGCCGCTGAACATGAAAAACACAGCAGCAGGCAGATATTCGATATGCCAGGGCAGAGTATTCGTCTGCCAGATGAAAAGATCCTTAGGGAAGACTCTCTCATATAGCAGTTCGAGAAGGAACAGGAGAAGCAGAACAGTCAGATAGAGGAAGGTCCTGCCGTTGCTTTCCTTCTTCAGATAAGACCGTACAAGGAAATAGAAAAGAATGTATGCCGTAAACAGCGCCGAAAGGAACCACATGGCGTCGTTCTTCTCCCTGATTTGTACCAGAAACCACATCAGGTCCGTAAGCAAGCCGCTATGCGCCATGGGGTTGGAAGAATAGACACTTCCGCTGATGACTACCAGCAGGCCGAAGAAGAGCCACGGAATCAGCAGCTGTTTCGCCTTTCTTTTCAGAAATTCCGGAAAGGAAGGACGGTAACGGAACGTATATCCGGAAAGGAACAGGAAGCCGTTCAGATAGAACGGTTCGAAGAATCTTCCCAGGTGTTTCGTGTTGGTTTCGAGATGGGAAACGATCACAAAGAACGCGCAGATGAACTTTGCGACATCGACCCACTCGATCCTTTTGTTTGAACTTGTCTGTGTCACACTAGTATTATATCGTTTCTCGGAAAGAAAACGGCCGTTTCCTGAAATGTTATAATGGATCTGTATGAAAAAACGGAATATTGTATTCAAACTGGTATCGGCCATCCTGCTGTCGCTTTTCCTTTCTTCCTGTACTCACGAGCAGAAGGATGATATCTATATCGTTTTTACCAACGACGTCGCCAGTACGATCGATGGGAATATCGGCTATGCCGGACTGAAGGGATTCACGGACCAGATCCGGATGGAACATCCTTACGTCACACTGGTCGATGCCGGCGATTTCTATGACGGCGACGTAGCGGCAAAAAGCAAGGGCGTCTATATCACCGATCTGATGGATATCACCGGTTACGAGATCGTCGCGATCGGCAATCAGGAATTTTCGATCGGACTCGATGCACTGGGTGCGAATATGAACGATGCCGATTTCGCGTTTGTGAGCTGCAACATCAAATATCTCGGAGACGGTGAAGATCCCATCTCTGCCAGAAAACCTTACGTCATCAAGAACTACGGCGGAACGAAGATCGCATTTATCGGCGTGACCACACCGGAGACCACGAAACCCGGGAAGGCTGCGTATAACGCGATCCTGAAAGACGGTGGACTGCTGTACGATTTCTACGCCGGGAATGAAGGACAGGATCTTTACGACCAGGTACAGAAGACGGTGGATTCCGTCCGAAAGAAAGTCGATTACGTGATCGTTCTGGCTCATCTGGGAATGAACAGCGTGATGAAGGGATACAGTTCCTATGAACTGATTGCCAACACGACCGGTATCGATGCGGTCATCGACGGGCATTCCCACACGCTGAATACCGGAGAGGCGGTCCCGAATAAGGAAGGGATCAATGTCATACTGACATCGACAGGTCAGAAATTCGAGAACATCGGAGTAATGACGATCAATAAGGATCACACCTTTACGACCGTGACCTATCCGGTATCCTACTATTTCGATGATCAGGTCTCACAGATGGTCGATGAGATCCGTGAGAAGCTGGGCAATTAGATCTCCGTTGAGAGAAGAAGGCATTATATAATATACTTAGTAAAGTGGAAACCGTGGCTCTGAAGGAAAGATGTCCGATCATTGAATTCAATGATCTGGGAGATGAAAGAGGAAAACTGGTCGTGATAGAAGGGAATGATTCTATTCCTTTTGAGATCAAGAGAGTTTTCTATATCTACGGTTCCGATGCGACAGTCGTCAGAGGAAAGCACGCCAACAGGGAATCGGAATTCGTTCTGATCAACGTTGCCGGCGCCAGTAAGGTGCGTATTACCGACGGAAAGGAAGAATTCGTGGCAGAACTGAACAGACCCATGATGGGTGTCTATATCCCGAAAATGGTCTGGAAAGACATGTATGACTTTTCACCGGATTCCGTTCTTCTTGTGCTGGCTTCAACACATTACGACGGAAGCGAATATATCAGAGATTATGATGAATATCTCAAGGAAGTCAGAAGATGAGAAAGAAGATATCTATAACTATACCATGTTACAGATCTCAAGACACTATCGGCAAGTTGGTTGGGGAAATTACAGAAATCATGAAGGAACACAAGGATTATCAATATGAGATAATCCTTGTTAATGACTGTTCACCTGACGGCACTTTTAAAGTAATATCCGATTTGGCCAGAAAAGACAGTCATATTGTTGCCTGCGATCTTTCAAAGAATTTCGGAGAGTCATCGGCATTAATGGCCGCCTATTCCAAAGTAACAGGTGACTATGTTGTCAGGATGGACGATGATGGCGAGCATAATCCAAAATACCTTTTTGACCTGATCAATAAGCTGGAAGAAGGCTATGATTATGTGTGCGCTGAATTCAAGGAGTATCATCATTCCTTGTATAAAAGGATCGGTTCGAAATTCAATTATTGGTTTTTGACGAAGATGATGGATGTTCCTAAAGGGTCTATCATGTCCAGTTATAATGTCACCAGAAGGTATGTGATCGATGAGATCAGAAAATACGAGAATCCAAAACCGTATATCGACGGTATGGTATGGGCAATAACCACCAGAACCGCATCGATCCCAATCGAACACGGTTATCGATACGGAGGAGAATCAGGATATGATCTTCGTAAATCGATCTCCCTCTGGCTTAACGGTGTTACGTCGTTTTCAGTCAAGCCATTAAGACTCGCTTCGATCTTCGGATTTATATTTGCTTTCACAGGTTTTGTTGTCGGGATTGTAGTTATGATTGATAAGCTTCTTCATCCGGAGATCTCAGCCGGATGGACGTCGCTGTTTGCTACGCTGTTGTTTATTGGCGGTTTCATAATGATCCTTCTGGGGATGATTGGTGAATACGTTGGTAGAGGGTATCTGATAGATAATCATATACCGCAGTATGTTATCAGAGAAGAAGTCAGAAAAGAGAAGGATAAGTGATTATCCTTTTTGTTTTCCCTTGAAATAAATGATGTATCAATCATATTGCATATCCTTTTCTGTGTTTTGAACCAAGAATCAACGGTATCTATAATCGTTTCGTTGCTTCTATCCAGGTAAGATGCCGATGCAATGACTATCAACAGACTGAAAAACAGCCATTATCATTGTCATCCTGCTTTTCTTTCAACTGTTCTCACAATCATCTTTCTATATATGGATGCATCCAAAACATAAAAACAATCGGATAAAGAGACATAAGTTCGACGGTGGTTTGATGTTGCTTTTCAGAAGGTAAAAAAACATAAATAAATCTTATTAGATATATCCGCGAAAACCTCTATGTTCCGATTTCAATAATAGAACTGTATATAGTGTGGCCTATTATTTCAAAAGTTATTTTGATAGAATAAAAATATATCTGAAAAGGAGATGTTTTCGTTATGAAAATACTGGTAACGGGAGCGGCAGGATTCATTGGATCGAATTTTGTCTACTATGAATTGGAGAAACATCCGGGAGACGAGATCGTTGCGCTGGATCTTCTGACGTATGCGGGAAACCTGAAGAATCTGGACGGATGCAAGGATGATCCGAACTTCAGATTTGTAAAGATGGATATCCGCGACAGAGAAAACATCGATAAGCTTTTTGAAGAAGAGAAATTTGACATCGTCGTAAACTTTGCGGCGGAATCCCATGTGGACAGATCCATTGAAGATCCGGAAGTATTCCTCAGGACCAATATCCTGGGCACTCAGGTGCTCATGGACGCGTCTTTGAAATACGGAGTCAAAAGATATCATCAAGTGTCGACCGACGAAGTATACGGTGATCTTCCTCTGGAAGCCACCGATCTCTTTTTCACGGAAACGACTCCTCTGCATACCAGTTCTCCGTATTCCGCATCCAAGGCATCTGCCGACCTGCTGGTAATGGCTTACCACAGGACATTCGGTCTGAACATGACGATCACCCGCTGTTCCAACAACTACGGTCCGTATCAGTTCCCGGAAAAGCTGATCCCTCTGATGATCAATAACGCCAGACACGACAAGTCCCTGCCGGTATACGGCGAAGGCCTTAACGTCAGAGACTGGCTGCACGTGTACGACCACTGCGCCGGTATCGATCTGGTCATGCGATACGGCAGAAACGGTGAAGTCTACAACATCGGCGGTCACAACGAAAGACGCAACATCGATGTCGTCAAGACGATCCTGAAGGAACTGGACAAGCCGGAAAGCCTGATCACCTATGTGACGGACCGCAAGGGACACGACCTGCGTTACGCGATCGATCCGACCAAGATCGAGACGGAACTTGGTTGGAAACCGAAATACAATTTCGAATCCGGGATCCGGGAGACGATCCGGTGGTACATGGATCATCAGGAATGGATGGATGACGTCACTTCCGGAGATTATCTGAAGTATTACGAAGAGATGTACGGAGACAGATAGTGAAGATCCTCGTTACGGGCGCAAACGGCCAGCTGGGCTTTGATATGGTGAATGAACTCCTCGGAAGGGGACACACGGTCGTTGCGACGGATATTTTTGAAAGCGGTCTGAAGGAGACGGATGAGCGATACAGCTATGTTCAGATGGACATCACAAAACCATCCGCGACAGAAAAGGTGAAAGAGATCCGACCGGATGCGATCATCCACTGTGCCGCCTGGACGGCTGTCGATGCCGCCGAAGAGGAAGAAAACAAGGAAAAAGTCCATGCGATCAACGTGACCGGTACGGCCAATCTTGTGGATGCGGCCGTGGAACTTGACTGCAGGTTCCTGTACCTCAGCACGGACTACGTCTTTGACGGTCAGGGAGAAGAACCCTGGAAACCGGACGACAGGTCCTATGCGCCGCTTTGCTACTACGGGCAGACAAAGCTGGAAGGGGAGTTCGAAGTAAACAGGTTGGATAAATTCTTCATCGTCCGGATCGCCTGGGTCTTCGGCAGGAACGGAAAGAACTTCATACAGACGATGATCAACGTCGGAAAGAAACACGATCATGTCAGGGTCGTCAAGGATCAGATCGGCACGCCGACCTATACCTACGATCTGGCAAGACTGCTTGCGGACATGATCGAAACGGATAAATACGGATACTATCACGCGACCAACGAAGGGGGATACATTTCCTGGTACGAGTTCTGCCTGGAGATCTACAGACAGGCAGGTCTGAAGACGGAAGTCATTCCCGTCACGACGGAAGAATACGGTCTCAGCAAAGCCAGAAGACCTTTCAATTCCCGCCTGGATAAATCCAAACTGAGTGAAAACGGCTTCAAGCGGCTTCCCGAATGGAAGGACGCCTTGCACAGATACCTGATCGAAACAGGACAGAAATAGATGATCGAAAGATTCCACACCAAAGAAAACGCCAAGATCGCCTTGAGCATCACGAATGTCTTCGTACTGGAGATCATCTTTTTGGCTACTCTGATGATGGGATATCTGAACTACTTCTTCTACTATTCCAACGGCTATCTGGTCTTCTTTGCCCTGTATCTGCTGCTGTTCGTCCTCATCGGAAAGATGTTCGATTCCTTCGATCTGGGCAATACGACGACGACCGATCTTTTCCTGTCCTATACGCTGACGCTGGTGGTGTGCAACTTCCTGGTATACTTCATCCTCTGTCTGATCACACTCCGACTGATCCCGGTAGGACCGATCGTTCTGATGCAGATCATCGAAACGGTCGTGATCGCCTTGCTGCTGTACATGGAGAACAGATACGTCAAACTCAACTTCCCGCCGGTCAGGGTCGTTGCCATCTACGGAGAGGAGCATTACGGCCTGATCGGAAAGCTCAACAGCATCCGTGATCTGGCAATGAGCGTCGTAAGGACAATCGATCTGGACGATCTTGACTATGATCGTTTCGACGAATACCTGGAAGATGCCGATGGCGTGGTAACGCTGGACGTCCATCACGAAAACAAGAAGCGGATCTTCAAGGAATGCTATGACAAGGGCCTGCTGGTATTCGATGTTCCATCCATCACGGACATGTTCCTGGCAAGCAGCGATATCCTGCACCTGGTCGATACGCCGATCCTCAGGATCAACAAATACGGACCGAGCGAAGTGGAAAAGATCGTCAAGCGCTTCATCGACATACTCGGATCGCTGGTACTGATCATCCTGACCAGCCCGATCATGCTGGGAACGGCGATTGCGATCAAAGCCCAGGATGGCGGTGACGTATTTTACAGGCAGACCAGACTGACGAAAGACAAGAAGGAATTCCAGATCATCAAGTTCCGGTCGATGGTCATGAATGCGGAAAAGAATACCGGTGTAGTCCTGGCGAAGGAAAACGACGACAGGATCACGAAAGTCGGGAAATTCATCCGCAAGACCCGTTTCGATGAACTGCCGCAACTGATCAACATTCTCAAGGGAGAGATGTCCTTCGTCGGCCCGAGACCGGAACGTCCGGAGATCTATGACGAGATCTGCAAGACGATGCCGGAATTCCGATACCGGCTCGTGGTAAAGGCCGGTCTGACCGGCTACGCGCAGATCTACGGCAAATACAACACGTCCCTGAGAGACAAACTGCTGCTGGATCTGTACTATATCGAAAACTACAGTCTGATCGACGACATCAAGATGCTGCTGCTGACGCTGAAGATCGTCTTCAACAAGGAGTCGACGGAAGGTGTCAAGGAAGAAAACGAAAAGATCTCCGAATGATCTCATACCGGTTTCAATATGTGAACTTGTGTGATGATTTGAAAAGGAGATCTTATTTTAATATAATTGTAAAAGGGTAAAGACCCTTTTAGTTATGGAAAAGAAAATGAAAGAGATAAAAAAAGAGAAGGCAGATGTGCCTGTCTCTCCGAAGAAGAACAAGAATAAAAAGTATCTTTTATTGTTGCTGCTGACGATCCCGTTTCTCGTTGCGATAGGTGTTTTCGGTTCGATCGCCTACAGAGAAGGGAAATCCATCCTGAATCTGGCAAAGGGAAACACCGTCGTGGAAGTCAAGCCGGAGAACATCATCGAATCGCTGAATTATACGCTGCGTGACAATCCGACAGCTTTGCAGAAGGAGTATTTTGCGGAACTCAAGGATGCCGTCGAAGAGGAACATGAAGAACCGATCGACGACGCAACGATCGCCGGCATGGTAGCCAAGAACTACATCGCCGATTTCTATACCTGGACCAACAAGTACGGCAAGTATGATGTCGGCGGCATGGAATACATCTATGACGGTGAATTCGAAAACAGTGAACACTTCAAGGAAAACGTCTATCTTTGGGCGAAAGACGGTTTCTACAAGTACATGAGTTCCTATGCGACCAAATACGGCAAAGAAAACCTGCTTGAAGTGACGGATGTTCAGGTGAACAGCCGCAAGATGAGCGAACCGTATGTCATCAGCGAGCATTCAGCTTGGGTGCCGGATGATTATGGTGATTGGGTCGACCTCAGAAAAGACGAACCATATGAATGGTATTATGTACAGTGCAGCTGGACATATAAAGATACGAGCAAACTGGATCTCAGCAAGTTTGCGAAATCCATCAATCTGGCAGTCATTAAGAGAAACGACGGCAGATTTGAAATTGTAGAAGCAAGTGAGAGTACGATAAATGCAAGAAAAGGTTCAGAAGAAAACAGTACAGTTGAAACGTCAGAAGGCGAGTAAACCGGAAAGACCGAGCAAGCTCTCTCAGAAGCTTTCCGGTCAGAAAGTCGTTACGATCATCGCCTCGGCGCTCCTGGTATTGGCACACATCGCCATCCTTTTGGCGATACTTTGGTCATGGAGATACTATTCGATCTATCCTTCCCTGTTCGGAAGCGTAGTGGCAATCATTTTATGCGCCATGGTCATCATCGATATCATCTTCTTTGTTGGGTTCAATCATAAGGATGTTGCATTGAAGATCATTTCCACTGTGATGGCTGTTTTGCTGCTAGTCGGAGGAACGGTCGGTTCCGTTGCCTTCTCCAGAGCGAACAAGATCGTCGACAATGTGCTGGACAACGGAAGCAAGGACAAATACGAAACGTTCAGCGGAGTATTCGTCTACTACAAGTACAACAAGGGTGCAAACGACTTCAAGGAACTGAAGGATCTTTCCGGAAAGAAAGTCGGCATGCTGACAGAGACGACAAACGGATTATCCTATATCGCAACGAATCTCCTTTCCAAGGAAAAGATCGATTATGCGACAGTCGAATACAAGACCAACGCGGAAATGGTTCAGGGACTGCTGGATGGCGACGTCGATGCGATCGTGATCACTTCCGCCTACCGTTCGATCTATAAAGGCGTCGAAAACACTCCGACCGAAGAAGGGGAAGAGACGACTGAACCGGTGGAAGTACCTGCAGAAACAGAGAATCCGGAAGAGACTTCTACAACAGTACCTGTAAGTACCACGGAAGAATCCCCGTTTGCGAAATATCTGCCGGATCTCGTGGATTTCTACAGTTTCCAGCAGGATCTGAAGACCAACGTTCAGCGTAGCAACAAGAATCTGAGTACCGATCCTTTCAACGTACTGCTGATCGGTTATTCGAGGACCGAGATCGGATCGACTGTCGGTCTGGCCGATTCGATCATCCTGGCGACGATCAATCCGCAGACCTATGAGGTCTCCATGACCTCCATCGCCCGCGACTCTTTCGTTCCGATCGCCTGCTACGGCGGAGAATACGACAAGATCAACTCGGGCAGATCGACTTCCCGGGCATGTTTCATCGAGACGGTCGAGAATTTCCTGAACATGGATATCGACTATTACATGGAACTGGATTATCTGGGACTCGTACAGATCGTCGATGTCATCGGCGGTGTCGTGATCAACAATCCGGTCGACTTTACGTTGGACGGCATCTATGTTCCGGCCGGAACTTATGAAGCCGATGGACAGCAGGCACTGCAGTTCTGCCGTGAAAGACATCACATGCCGGGCGGAGACTTCTCCAGACAGCAGCATCAGAAGGAAGTCATCATGGCGATCGCCAAGAAATTCGTCGAGAAGGGAAGCGTTTCCCTGGCTTTGAAAGCGATGGATCAGGCGTCTCAGTGGATGTCGACAGATATGACGCTGTCTCAGCTGACCAGTGTCTTCAATCTGCTGCTGAATACAAAGAACTTTACGACGCTGGATACATTTGATCTGGTCGATTTCCAGAATACGCGTATTACTGGAAACGGCGGACTGATGTATTACAGCTATTCCATGAGACTTCCGTTATGGGTCTATCTGATCTATCAGGGATCTTACGACGAGACGATGAATCATCTCAATGAAGTCATGGGCAACTACAAAACCTATAACCAGAAGAAGAATCATGTGTTCTCTCTGGACAGCGAATATGTCAGACCGACTCTGTATTCCACGGAATACTCGAATACCTACATGTTTACACCGGATCCGATGCCTGCATACTGGGCAAGTCTGACGGACATGACCGTCAGCGAAGCTGTCGCCTGGGCAAATGCGAATCATGTTTCTTTGAGCGTCAACTACATCAAGCCGGGCGATGCGGATTACGATGAATCCCTGGGTGGTTCCATCGTTTCCCAGACGCCTCGTTACGGTGCGCTGGTATCAGAATATCCTTCCGGCTCGATCAATGTCATGGCAGTCAAGGAAGTCGATCCTGACAAGCAGGTTCCGGACTTCATCGAACACAACTACAAGAAGGCGATCGAATGGGCGGATGATCACGACATCGACATCGATATCGATTACGATACAAGTGCAAGCGGAAAAGTCGGCGATGTCATCAGTCAGGATCCGAAACCGTACACAAGCATTGAAGGAGTAAAAGAACTGAAGATCGTCGTCAAAGCCGGTGTTCAGGAGATCCGTTTCAACAAGAACGGACACGGTTCCGACAGCGATGTTCCGGGCAAGATCGAGATCATCGTTCCGAAAGACGATGACAGAACGATCTACTTCTCCGATATGGACAGTGTACAGGAAGGTGGGGATACCTACGAGTTCCTTGGCTGGTTCACCGACCCGACGAACGGTTCGCAGGTCACGAACTCCGATCAGGTGAGCGGCAACGTTACGCTCTACGCTCACTGGGAGAAATACTGCAACCATGAATGGGGTGAATGGGTCGTCAAGAAAGAAGCGACTTGCGAAGAGGCAGGTTCAAGAGAACACACCTGTTCGAAGTGCGGTAAAACAGAGTCTGAGGAAATCGCTGCTTTAGGCCACGATTATCATCAGACTGGCGGCTCAGATCCTACCTGTTCACAAGAAGGATCCGCTACATACACCTGCAGCAGGTGTGGGAAAACCTACACGGAGACATTGTCTCCGACAGGAAATCATACCTGGGTCCAGGGAGATCTGTTCTCCGCAGCGACCTGTGATGCTCCGGCATACTATGTGTTTACCTGCTCCGTCTGCGGCACGACCGAAAACAGACCGGTTGGCGAGCCTGATACAACACAGTGTGAAGTATCAGGCGGGGATTAGCTGATATTTCCCGGAAATAATTATTTAAATATTATAGTAAAACAGGGTAGAAATATGCGTTTCAGCCCTGTTTTGTTTTATGAAAACGGTATCATTTTGATACACCAAAAGGCGTGGAATTATTAACTTTCACAAAAAGCGATAAAATAAGGATTTTTTAGCATTTTAGGTGTTGAAAATCGGGGAAATTAATCATATAATATACGAGCGCTCGCGAAGAGATGGGAGATTGCTGGCACACTGACACCTGTGTGATTGTGTGATAACCAGGGAACTCACATGGAGCGGGTTATCCGAAAGGATTAATGGAATACAGGAGGAAAATTCTATGGCAAAAAACAACGTAAGAATCAAATTGAAGGCTTACGAACACAGATCATTGGATGCAGCTACCGAGAAGATCGTGAAAGCTGCGGAAGATGGCGGTGTCAAAAAGGTCATCGGACCTATTCCGCTTCCGACAGAGAAGCAAATCGTAACTGTTCTGAGATCCGTTCACGTAAACAAGGACTCCAGAGAACAGTTCGAAATCAGAACGCATAAGCGTCTGATCGAAATCATTGGGCCAAGCGCTAAGACGATCGATGCCCTCAGCCGTCTGGAACTGCCTAGTGGTGTAGATATCGAAATCAAATTGTAAAAGAAAGGTGACATCATGAAAGGAATACTTGGAAGAAAGCTTGGCATGACTCAGGTCTTCACCGCTGAAGGCGATCTGATCCCTGTAACCGTGATCGAAGTCGAACCGAACGTTGTCCTGCAGAAGAAAAATGCGGAAACAGACGGTTATGAAGCTTTGCAGGTAGGCTACGAGGATAAGAAAGAATCCAGAGCGACCAAGCCGGAAATCGGCCATGCGAAAAAAGCTGGCACAGGTCCTAAGAAGTATGTGAGAGAAGTCAGAAATGACGAAGCAGACTTCGAAGTCGGACAGGAAGTAAAAGTTGATATCTTTTCCGCTGGTGATATGGTAGACGTTACCGGTATCTCTAAAGGAAAAGGCTATACCGGAACGATCAAGCGTTATCATGCGCATATGCTGGTAGAATCCCACGGTACCGGTCCGGTACACAGACATGTAGGTTCTCTGGCTACGACCGGTAGAAACAACGGACGTATCGAGAAGAACACGCACATGCCGGGACAGGATGGCGGATTCACGACGACGAACCAGAATCTGGAAGTCATCAAAGTCGATGCAGAAAAGAACTACATGCTGGTCAAGGGCAACGTACCGGGTCCGAAAAAGGGTCTGGTCATGGTAAAGACCACGGCGAAGAAAGTCAAGCATGTGGAACCGAAAGCACTGCTTAGCAAGGAGGCTGAATAATCATGAAGTTAGACGTATTGGATTTGACCGGCAAGAAAGTCGGCAATGTAGAACTCGCTGATTCAGTCTTCGCCTGCGAAGTAAACAATCAGGCGATCTTCGATGCTCTGCTCAGACAGCAGAGTTCCTGGAGACAGGGCACACACGATACGAAGACCAGAGCGGAAGTATCCGGCGGCGGCAAGAAGCCGTTCCGTCAGAAGGGTACGGGTCGTGCCAGACAGGGTAGCACGCGTGCTGT